>Ga0209491_10001640_pt1 | contig 42675 bp, 36 predicted proteins | sample BON02_FD_187213 | JGI IMG/M metagenome (GOLD analysis project Ga0209491, IMG submission 187213) | Freshwater microbial communities from Lake Bonney liftoff mats and glacier meltwater in Antarctica - BON-02 (SPAdes) (version 2) | ecosystem: Environmental > Aquatic > Freshwater > Ice > Glacier...
CTGCACTGAATTTTGGGCCACTGAGGCGGCACTCAGCTTGGCCGTGCTCACGCACAACCTGATCGTTTTGTTCGAACGCAAGCTCGGGTGGCTCGAAGCGGTCACCTTGGGGAGTCTGCGCTACTGGCTGTTTGTCACCGCCGGGGTCATCAGCGAGGCTCAAGGCACCCTCACCATCAGGCTCGCGGTGCCCCCTCGCGAACGCGACTGGTGGCGAAAGCTCTGGGCCAAGATCATCTCACCCTTTCCCAACTGCGATGCAGTCGGAAACCGCCCCTGCTTCTCTCCCTGATATCACTTCGCTTTTACGCTCAATCCACCACAAATTCAGTTTCCTTCTGCATCGTTACGGCTAAGCCCTTGCTCTCCGCGAGTACTTTTAGTGATCTGACTTTCCTTTCGATATTTCATTTCATTTTGGTTCCATGCCCCGAGGACTTAAACCTCATCAGTCGATGCCCATGTCGGGCATATTCCATTCGCCGCAGACGAGGAGAACCAATGACACGAATCTGGCGTCAGTGTATTCATATTTTGGATTCTCTCGTCCGACCTGAATCGTTGACCAAATAAAGCTTGATCCGATGACTACCCATAGACCGCTCACGCGCCTCCTCGACCTCTTACGCACTTGGGCGACTGGAAGGGTGGTTCTCGGTCTATTCTTCATCACAAACGCGGTTTACCTCGTGATGCTCCTGGGCACCATTCCACCCGTCCAGAGTTTCGCCCCAAGTCTTCCCCTCTTTGACCTATCGCCCGCGGGTTACTCCTACGAACAGTCGATGACCCTGCTGGAGGCTCTGGGGGCGGAGGGCCGGAGGGTCTACCTCTTCCCGCAGCTCGCACTCGACTTTGTCTACCCAGGACTTTTTGCGATCAGTTATTCCCTGACCTTGATGTGGGTCTACCGTAAGCGAGTTCGGCCTGAGTCCGCGTTCTTCTACGTGACGCTATTACCGGTCGCGGCTGGCTTTTGCGACTATGCCGAAAATATCCTAATTATACAAATGATCCGGACGTATCCGATGGTGTCGGAAAATTTGGTTTCCGCCGCAAGCACCTTCACTTTGTTGAAGAGCATGCTCACGACCGTTTCTCTACTCCTGCTGATTTTCGGCTTTGTCTATCTTCTGATTCGGCGGAAGGACCCCGTAATTTAGTGCGATGAAACAATCTATCACGGAGTAGAGGCCAATCGGGTCCCCGAGATCGACTGCGGGAATTTTTACCCTCCCCCCCCCCGAGGTCTCACCCCATCCGACATGCGAAGCACCTCGAGGGGCCAAACGCTTGAAGTAAATATGGGTAGCCGCTTTGATTACCCCGAAGGTCCGGCTTAAGTTTTTGTCCCCTCTCGCCCGCCTCAAACGCGGCGCGACCTCCAGAAAAACAGGAATTCACTCACCCAAGGATATGCCCATAAAACTGAGAATACTCGCTCCCACCATCGCGCTGGCGTGGGTTTGTCTGGCGTCATCTTGTGTCGCTTCCGCGGCCGAGACTTGGGTGGATATCGATGACACGATTTACGGAGCTAAACCGGACCAGCGCGGACCGATCGGCGGAGGTGAAGGTTTTTTTGATATTATGACGCAAGGAGACTACCACGTTACCGATCTGGACTCCTTGTTGACGGCGTTGACGCAAGCGCGGCCCGGGCAGGTGGTCTTCATCCCCGCGGAGACTGAGATAGATCTCACGGCGCGCATTTACATTGAACAGCTCGTGCTCGAAATACCCGAAGGAGTCACTCTGGCCGGAGAGCGTGGACATCAGGGATCGCAGGGTGCTCTGCTCACCAGCGATGCGCTAAAGACCCCCGTGATGATTAGAACTCTCGGACCAGATGTTCGGATCACCGGACTACGCATCCGGGGGCCCAATCCCAAAAAATATCTCGATCATCATGGTCGATCATTCGGTTCCGATCGGGGGCGCGAGTATTACTACAAGTTTCCGACTTCTATCGGCATTCAGACCGAATATACCCGCCTGAAGGTGGATAATTGTGAGATATCAGCCTTCGGGCACTCCGGCATCTATTTGAAGAACGGGGAGGAGCACCACATCCACCATAACTTCATCCATCATTGCCAATACAATGGATTGGGCTACGGCGTGTGCGTGGATAGCGCCACATCCATAATCGAATTCAATCGCTTCAACTGGACCCGGCATGCGATTGCCGCCACCGGGCTGCCCGGTTCCAGCTACGTGGCTCGGCACAATGTAGTGCTGGAAGAATCGCTTGGCCATTGTTTCGATGTGCACGGCGGACGGGACCGAAAGGATGGCACCGACATCGCGGGATCAGCGTTTGAGATTCACCACAATACCTTCTGGTCACCGCAAACCCCGGTCGTGATCCGGGGGGTGCCGCAGGAGGGTGGAGAGATCCATCATAATTGGTTCCCGAAACACCTCAACGCAGCTCAAGCCGTGCGCGCCTCCGCCGGGACGACCACGGCGAATAACGTCTATGGCATGAATCCACAGACTTCGAAGTAGGCGCTCGGACAAACGCTGAAAGTAAGCATTCGTCGCCGCTCTGATTACCCCGAAGATTAAAATAAATTCTATGCCCCAATTCGCCACCCCGAGGAAGAGTTCGACGAAACGCCAATCACTCTCATGCCAATTGTAACTACCCTGAATTTCGCCGGCCGGACCGAAGAGGCGCTCAACTACTATCAAGAGGCGCTGGACGCCGAGACGGTGTTCTTGATGCGTTTTCGGGACAGCCCCGACCAATCTCATACGCAACCGGGGATGGAAGATATGATCTTTCACGCCACCTTTCGAATCGACGCTACCGACTTTATGGCGAGCGACGTCGGATATTCGAAAGAAGCAAATCCAACGCCATTTGCGGGATTCTCGCTCGCTCTGAGACTCAAATCTGTCGACCGAGCGAAGCGAGTCTTCGAAGCGCTCAGTCGCAGTGGGGAGGTCGTAATCCCTTTAGCAAAATCAGCGTTCACGTCATGGTATGGCATCGTAATTGATCCTTTTGGAGTCTCCTGGAAAATAAACGTCGACCAAAGCAGCGAACCAGATGGCGAGTGAGGCTAGGCAGCAGAAACGGGGCACCTACGAATAATTTTTAACATGGCCACTTGCTGAATAGAATCATCCAACAAACGGAACTACATTTCTGAAGTTGGCGAAGCACTCACTCAAACCTACGGGAAGAAGAGATTTTACGAACCTGAAGAAATAAGGGAAGCATCTCGCAAACGAGGATACCCGATCGACTGGACTTGTTGAGCGTATTGGTTTTTCAGCACACCCAGTGACTTTGAAGCCGTTCACCTTACTCTCGGCGAATCCTGTGATTACATCGCGATGAAAACGGAACTTGTCAGCGACCTAGCGGGCGAAGCATCAACCGATTGGTTTACCTGCGATCTGTCGTGGCTGGATTGGCCTGATGTCGATTTTTCTTCCGTATTCGATTGGGTCACTGACTGAAAAACAGCTAGGCATGAACCGACCCGAGTCCACGCAGTGCAGCACCTGATTAAGCGTCGCGACCCAAGTTAGACTTAGACCCTTGTAATCCGATTTGAACAGTTTTTGCAGTCGGCTCGAATCTACCAAATTACCAATTCGAATTTTCTGAAACAATGAGCCCGCCGAATTCACGTTTATCTATTCCCAACGAAAAGCCTGTGACCAATAAAACAATTCCTATCATCTACAATTCTAGACCGTCGCCTGCACAATTTCTCCAGCCCATTTAAGACCGCATCCAAAGACGAAGTATGACGATGACCCCAAGACTCACTTCAGGAAATCCTATCACCCCCGGCCCGGGAGTTTGCGATCATCATGCTCGCATCTACGACGACCGAGCCTATCTCTCCGTCACCCCCGGCCAGAGTGCCACCAACACCACATTCGTCATGGACGACTGGTGGATCTGGTCGTCTCCCGATTTAATCAACTGGCAGTACGACTGCACCGTCCCTCCCGAATAAACACTCTACGGTAACCGGGGACGCGATCGAGAGCACCGGTCAGCACTACTTTTATTTTTCGCGCGGGCCCGACACGATTGGCGTCATGGCAGCTGATACGCCGATCGGGCCTTGGCGCGCCCCCCCCTTCTCGAAATCACTCCTCGCGCCTGGTTCAGTGCCCACCGAGATTCGCGACCCCGGTCTGTTCAAAGACGACGACGGCGCGTGCTCCATTGTTTTCGGAAACTGGCGGTTCTATATCGCCCGACTCAATGAAGACATGATCAGCCTCGCCGAAACTCGCCGACTTATCGCGATCAACCAGCCCGAGGGGCCCTACGGCAAGGGGAAGACGGATGATAAACCCAATCTCCACCAACGCGCCGGCATCTACTACCTTTCGTGGGGCTGCTACTATGGCGTATCCGACTCGATCTATGGCAGCTACGACTGCCGCGGCTCCCTGATCCTACCAGACAGGATTACTCCCGCCCTCCACTACCATGGCAACCACGGTATCGACTACGATCGTCACGGCTCATTCTTCGAGTGGCGCGGCCCATGGTATTTCATCTGTAATAAAATGGGCCTTACCCAAAACACCGCCTTCCGCGATTCTTCAATCAGCGACGTGAACTACCTGCCCAATGGCAATATCGACCCGGTCTAAATCACCGCCGAAAGCCTTGCGCTACCTTGAGCGGACCCAGCGACCGATGAACGCCCTTGGTTCATCATGTCTGACGGATTGCCCGTAAGAATAGTCCGCGTCATGGAGTAGCATAGATGATGCGCTTTCCAATTCCTCCCCGCTCCGTTCTGTTCGTAATGATCGCTTTCCTCGGATGCGCCTGGGCGTCAGCAAAGGAAGCCCGCCCTCCCAATATCGTATTCATGTTTGCTGATGATCTCGGCTGGGGAGACCTAGGCAGCTACGGTCACCCTTACGCGCAAACGCCCCACCTTGATCAACTGGCAAAAGAAGGCACCCGCTTTACCCAATTCTATGTCACCGGCGTCACCTGCAATCCCAGCCGAACGGGATTGATGACCGGGCTCTATCCCGCTCGTTATCCCAAGTATGCGGCCGACTTCGGTTTCGGTGATCGTGAGACGATTACGTCCCTCCTCCAGCAAGAGGGCTACCGCACCGGCCACTTCGGCAAGTGGCATATGGGGCCCAAGTCCACCAGTGTCAATGGCTCCTACGGAATCGATGAAGTCGAGGTCATCGGCGGGAGTCATGACGATCCTGAGGGACGCGATGCCGAATTATTTAAGGCCGCCGTCGAATTCATCCGCGAGACCGCCGCCCAAGACGAACCATTCTATGTCAATATTTGGGGACACAGCACCCATTTCCCAGTTCACGTCGCCCCAGAACTCGCGGACCACTTCCAGGCCGCGAAGGTCAAGCGCTCCGACTTCTCCCTCACCATGCAGCACAAGTTCGACGAATGTCTTCAGATCGGCGGCGATCTCGATGAGTCGATGCAACAATACCTCGCCGATGTCTATTCACTGGATCTCAACGTTGGTCGAGTGCTCGCCGCCCTTGATGAGTTGGGTTTACGCGAAAATACCATTGTCGTATTCTCTAGTGATCACGGCCCCGCACCCGTCATTCTCGGGCAGAAAAAACCCCGTCAATACTCCAATAATATGCTCGGTTACGCCGGCGTTTATCGCGGCGGGAAACACGAAAACTACGAAGGTGGCACCCGCGTCCCATTCATCATCCGCTGGCCCGGTCACGTTCCGTCAGGGCGGGTAAACGAAGATAGCGTGCTCTCATTCATCGACTGGATGCCCACGCTCAGCCGTATTGCCGGGGTCAAGCAACTCCCCGCCCAACTCGACGGCGAAGACGTTTCCGATATCTGGCTGGGCGAAGCCCGCGTGCGCACAACCCCTCTGTTCTGGAAAACCAGCGCCGCCGGCAGCACCCCCGTCATGCGCGAAGGGAAGTGGAAACTGCATCTCCCTCGTCGCCAAGGAGTGCCCCCCGAGCTCTACGACCTTTCTCTCGATCCGGCCGAAAGCCAAAATATCGCGGACCAAAACCCTCAAGTGCTGGCCGCGATGACCACAAAACTCGTCGCTTGGGTCGCGGAGCTCCCGCCCCAATACGAAAAGCTGAAATCGAACGAAGATTAAAGCCGACCGATGAGCCGGCGATCCGGACGCATTACTTCACCGGGATTTTCACCGTCTTTGCGGCCGGAACCGTCCAATTCGCCCAAGACTTTCCCCACTCGATCGGATCACCATTGAAGTCGACATCACCGGCGGCACCACCGCGGAAACAAGCCCGCACGCGCACCAGAATTTGCGATGAATCTGGGCTGGCTGTAATCTGTGCCGTGCGCGTCACCGTGCCGCCTAAATCTTGATCATAGCTGATTCCAACCCAGGTTTCGCCTCGATCAATTGAATACTCCGCGTGAAAGAATAGCACTTGCTCCCCTTCGGTGTCATCGGTGCTCGCCTCGACAATGACCGATATTTTCGCCCCGGGGACGGCCTGCGTCGGCGCCGTGATCGTCAGACTGCGTTTAACCGCAAAACTGGGGAGCGCCAGCAGCGCAAAGATGAATAGAGCAGGAAGTAAACGAGTATGTTTCATGAGATTTGAGAAAAAAGTCTTCGGGCCGGAATGAGTAACTTCCGCCCCACGGAACGCCGAAGCTTCAGTGGTCATGCGAACCGGCGCGAGATATGTTTGGTGACAACTCAAGACCCGAAACCAGCTACCCGGTTCCCTCGCCTCCGTTGGACTCAAAATTACGGCTCAGCCGGTTTGCCCTATCAGTCACCGGTTCCAGCGCCCGAGGCTCTCCGCCGGAGTCACTCCCCCCCAAGTTGATTCTCGCTCGAAGCTCATTCCCTGACCATCCTGTCCACTCTGGCATGAAGAAGAGTCTATCGTTTATCCTGCTCATGGTCGGCGCACCTTTCTTCATCGTTATGGCGGAGTCGAGTTCAGGCGAGGGCTCAGCCGGGCAATATCGGGTGCCACGGGGGCTCGCCTACTCCGACTCTGGTGATTTCGGGAAATTGGACCTGTTCTTACCCGAACCCACCGGCAGGGCCAAGCCCGGTGTGATTGTAATTCAAGGCGGGGGATTTCGCGCTCAAGGTGGCCAAAAATTCATCCCATTCGCCGAATATTTGGCGCAACACGGCATCGCCACCGCCCGCATCGGCTTCCGCGGCCAACCGGAATACCTCTATCAAACGACGGTTTTCGATGCCAAAAGGGCCGTGCGTTTCGTAAACCGGCACAGTGCGAAATATCATCTAAATCCCCACAAGATTGGCGCGATGGGACGCTCCGCCGCCTTGCGGGCCATGACCGATGACAACGAGTTCAACGATTCGAACGCAACCTCATCCCCATTTTCTAACCGCATCCCAGCGGCCGTCGGAATCGCCGGCGTAGATGATTTCGTTGCCCGTTTTGAATCAGAGGAACAACGGATCCTCCACCCCCAGCTCGAGGCGAAGGTGTTATCCAACGGTGAGTGGATCGGAACGCCTTTCGCGCCGACCGATGCACCCTGCCGGAGCGCGTCGGCCCTCGCCCATCTTGATCGATCAGATCCCCCGATACTCCTCCTCCGCGCTCGCGATGATCAGACCGTTCCGTGGCCCCAGTCCCGCGAGATGCACCGAGCGCTGACTACCGCCGGACTGATGGGCGAATTACACCTCCGTGAAACCGGCGGGCACCGCGGGCCAACGGATAGCAAAGAACGTAGGGTCGTCTTCTTTCAATGCGCATTCCACGCTTAGCCCCTCCCCCCGTGAATCCAAAATCGTTCTGCATTCTCACATTTTGCCTGGCCGCACTCGCCGGCATGGCCCCGGCCCGTGCTCCGACCGTTCCGGTCAATCCCGACTTCTTCATCAAAGAAAGCCTGACGACCCGGATCATCCGGGAGACGAGCCGACTTGCCGACGTCACGACAGCATTGTGCGACGTAATCACGACCAAGTCCCAACCTCAGGAGCACGAGATGGGACCGGGGAGCCCCCGCCACCTCACCGACGAAAAAGATCAACGCGGCATCTGGTTCAAAGACGGAGAGGTCTACGACGTGGATGGCGCTTTCGTCGCCAACCTCGCCGAATTCTATGGTGACCCGACGTGGAATCTCGTGCGCGAGGACGGCACGATACGAGTGACCGAAACGAAAGAAGCCTTCAAATCTGCCGCCCGCCCTCACGGCGACCCTCGCGACCACTACCACGTTGGCCCCGCCGGAGAAAACGAGATCATCCGCGCCTTTCGCGGCCCGCCTGGAACCACGCGGTCCCGCCCCGAGTCCCCCGCTCCTTCCCGCGAATTTACCCCCATCGATCAAACATGAATCTCTATCTAGTGACCCGCTGGGGCAACCCGTTCGACGCAGAAGGTCCCGACGCGAAGGATACCAACTTCCTCGTCAAGGCCGCGTCTCACGCCGAGGCCGGCGCGGTCGTCGATGCTCAGCTTTCGCAGGCCGTCACGCAGGTGGAAGATAATCGGGAGGTCGAAGGATTCAGCCACGTGATCAAGCAAATATCGAATCACGCCTTGGGGACCGATACTCCCGCCATCATTCACGGTCCTTGGTATGAGGCCATGTTGGTGCAAGGACTGGAAACGAGTAAAAATTGGCTCCGGGCGGAGTCAGGCCGCTGGGAAGAACAGCCCTCATCGGATGCTTCGTCCCTCTAAGCCACCTCAATCAGCCACCTCGCCTGCACCAACCGGGATGAATCGTTTCCCTCGCTCGCTTACCGCTCGACCCGTGCGCCAGACTCAAGCTGAAACTGACCAAACGGAGTAACGCGCCCACCATTGGTGCGGCCTTCCTTTCCCTTCTGAACCTCATGAAAAATATCCTCATTATCATTACCTCGCTATCAATCGCCTCAGTCGGGCTATCCGCGACGAAGCGGCAGGAAAGAATATTCGCGACCCAAGACGCCGATCAAAACGGCTCAATTCCCCCAGCCGAATTCATCGCCGCCAAATCCGAAGTGGCCAAAGCGAACGCCGAGCAGAAAAATCAGGAATTCAAGGCCCAGCAGACCGCCAAACGACTCGCTAAACAATTCGCCAAATCCGACACCGATGGAGATGGCAAACTATCTGCCGAAGAGTTCTACCAGAGCTTCGCCAAGAAAAAATAAAGGACCGCCCCTGCCGGCGCTTCCCCCGTAAACGGAGGCCTCCACGTCTTCGTCGAGCCCCTCGCCTGACGGAACCCACTCCACCGCCCCTCCCACGATTCCCGGGGGAGCATCCGACGGAAGAATCCCGATCATGCCGCTTCAGTGAAAGCAATCGGATCACTGGCTAGGCCCGGATCTGCCCGGCCGATTTTCATCACGTCGATGAGGATAAATTTCTGTTAAAATTAACTCGGTTTCAACGCAGTCACTTGCCAGCAGTAGTCGCGAAAGGGCTCAGAATCAGGCAGAAATTCGAGTTAGAGAATTTCGAATCCGACGTCCTGTAACTTGGGCAGAACAAGCTCCGAAGGCGGTAAGCTTTCAATCACGGTGGTCCCATCGCTCGAATACCAATGCATGCACGCCGCAAATGCGCAGCCGTGCGAGTGCTTAAAATGTTCAGGGAAATCTTTGAAGATAGACGAAATACGATGCAGCGGAACGCCTAAATCACGGGTGACTTTCGTTGCCGCCGCGAAGGCAGCATCGAACGAAACCTTATCATCGACAGCGTAGTCGGCTCCGTTGACGAGTAGCGCCCGCCTGACTTCACGTTTCCGTAAATCGTGTGGTTCCCGATGCGCATTGAAAATAAAGTGAACGACAACTATCGAGCTCTCCGGAAAACAAGTGCACCGCCGTTCTGCTTTCCATGTTGATCGCGGGCTCAACATACGGTTGGGCCTCAATCTTGATCCGGCGATATAAGTTGGGCATCCAAAATTGCCAGATTTCCATCATCCATTCCAGATTCTCCAAAAGACTCGGACACACGGGACCTTCAACTTGAATATCCATCCCCTTGCTCATGGCCGAAAACAGCATGACCAATAGAAACGGATGCGCGTGCGTCGGCCAAAGTTCGGGCGCATCCTCAGGAGTCCACTCGAACCAGAGCGTTTCAGTTTTCTCTCCTAGGCGCTCAATCCGCGCTTCTTGCCTGATCCGTCCTGATTCGGATTCACGACTGAGGCGTTGTGGGATAATACGTAAAATTGATTTAGCTATGGCCAAGCGTGGGATCCCGACCCGCCCATTAATACCGACGTCCCGAAGCTTTTCAACTTTAGCCACAAAGAACATGAAAGCCGTCAGCCTGGTTTTGTTGACCACACGAAGCGCGGGAGCGCATAGCGGGTGCAACCGGAACGGTAACGCCCCCGAAGGGGTGATGACGGAGCGGGACAGCGCGTAGACGGTGAGTCATGAAGTGACTTGCCCCAGAGTGAGTGGAGTGGGTGACTGACGAGGGGGCCCATCGGGCCCGGCGGGAACAAAGAGGGGCGCGGAATGGCCGATTGAAGAACAAATTGCCCTGATTCGATCCGGATAAAAGGCAATGGAGTGGGGACTGGTATCCGGTATTTATCTGTGATGGTATAAGTTCAAGTGGAGATCGGTCTAAGCTGGGACACCTGAAAATACGTTGTAAAAACTGCCGCCCACCCAGCCCCTCCATGACTCGGCCCCAGTATTTCCGGGCATCACAGCCCGGAAGTCATCCCATCATCCCGGGGATTAAACGAGGACGGAACACCTCACGACGGCGGGAGCCTCGCCCCTTCCGGCGAACATGCTCAAACCGATGATCGATCGGAAACAATCGTCGATAAAACCAACCGTCAGCCGACTTCGCTTCACCGGATCTGAGCAGATTAATGTGCCATAACGGAGGGCGGTGACGGTGCGTATGAAAGGATGGATTGGGGTCGCTGAAAACGAATCCTCAATAATCGCAGGGCATGCCGGTTTTCCAGCGCACGAACGGCAGCCTGAGCTGATCCCGCATCTTGAACGTCTTGAAACAATCCCACTAAGGCACCATTGCCTCGGCGAAAACCGGGGGGGCGATGCCAGCGCCGCAGCAGGTTGTTAACGGTGAGGGGCAGCGTATCGGCGAAACCTTGCGCTCGATCATACTTGAATTCCGTTTCTGCCACCGCCGGGTCGGCAAGTTTTCCCAAAGCCGAGCAAGCTTCCCATTCCTCTGCGACGCGGGACCGGAACCCGTGTTGCTGCAGCCCGCGACACGATTGCGATGCTACGACAGCGTGAAACAAGGGATCAAGCGGGTCGATAATCCGCAAAATAACCGTAGATATAACTGGAATAATCGCCATGCGGAAACAATTCGTGCGCAAAAAATTTAAAGTAACGTTGAGCCGCCATCGCTCGACCCCGTCCCACCGTCTCGACCGCCCGACTCGTCCCGCCTCGAACTGCCCCGTCAGTATCGTCGCAAATGAGAATGTAATCGGTATCCGGTTCCCGGCATTTCGGCGGGAGCGCAAAATCACCGCACCCAACCCCACCGTTGCGAAACGACGCGCTTGGCGGTACTTGGGGGCACGGAAGCACAGGAGTTCGGACCACTCCCAGAATCCGCAACAGTTGAAGCTCGAAATGCAACGCCACGGACTCCTTTAGCCGTCATCGCAAACCAAGCGATTTTTGCCCCAAGTTATTCCCATTCTCAGCCTCGCGCAGAACGCGACGAAAAATAACGATCATCGCCCGCACGACGATGGTTGAATCAAACGGGAACCTCCCCATCCTCGACTCAGTGTGTTCGAAGCTCGTCAAGTTATTTACCCCAAGATTGGTGCTGTGGATAATCCCTCTACTAGGGCTTCGCGCAGAGGTTGAACCACGATCTTTCGAGGACAGTTACGTAGTTCGCACCTGGGACACAGATGCGGGTTACCCATTTCTCTCTGCCACCGCCATGGCGCAAACTCCCGACGGCTATCTCTGGATCGGTTCGTATGAGGGTATAGTGCGATTTGACGGGGTGCGATTCATCCACGCGTCCAAGACCGTAAATCCGGTTGAGGATGCTTTGGTGCTGAGTATGACCACCGACCCGGAAGGGCGCCTCTGGGTGGGCACCTCCGCCGGAATCTGGTGCCGGGAAGATAAGCAGTGGCGACTATTTCAGCCGGAAAACGGGCTACCAACTGGGCTCGTCTACTCGATTACCTCCGGCCCTAACGGAGAGGTGGTGGCTCTGGTCGGACAAACAGTTGTGCGCTGGAACGGCGAAGAGTTTGAGCAGTTACCCGACGTGGGAATCAAATCCAGCAGTTTTTCTCAATCGATCTGCTTTTTTGACCGTGACGATCGCTTATGGATTAGCGGCAGGAGATTCCTATTTTACTTCGAAAATGGTGAGTGGCACACGTTCAAACAAGTTCTCGGGTCCGACCGAGAACACCGCCTACTGGGGGCCGGGGCCTCGAACAAGGGCGGAATATGGTTCGCCGAAGCCACCGAGTTACACCGATTTCATAACGGTAAGATCGTGGAGACCAAGCCCCGGATCAAGGGCCACCAATCCGATGAAGTCAGTCTCTGGGAGGACCGCGAGGGCAACCTCTGGGAAGCGGGCGAACGCAACGGACTTGTCATCCACACCGCCGATGGTGGCCACCTCATCTGCACGACCGAAAACGGTCTCGCCCACAACGGTGTTATCGCGATCAACCAAGATCGCGAGGGGAACATCTGGCTCGGCTCCGACGGCGGCGGCATGGCTCGAATCCGTCCCCGCACCCTCATTAGTCATGCCGATCGCGAAGCCTTACCCCAGCCTGTGATCAACGTAATCTCTGCCGTGGATCCCGACAAACTATGGGTGGGAACGCACGGCGGCGGCTTACTCCCCTTTTCTAACGGAAAATTTGGCGCCCCGATTAAAACCGAGGATCCCCTTGGCCTCGGAATTCATTCTTGGGTTCAAGCCCTAGTCATCACCGAGGACGACGGCATGTGGGTCGGAACCTACCAAATGGGTCTATTTCACCTCAAGGGCGAAGAAGAAAGGCAATGGCGTTTCGGCGACTTGAACGGACGCCACGTTTACGCGCTCCTCCTCGATTCTTCCGATCGCCTATGGGTGGGCACCGAGCATGGCTTAAGGCACCTGGATGACCACGGCGAGTCGCACGATGAGGCCCTGGGAAAGAATTCGGGCGTCGTTCATCTGCTGATCGAAGATCGCGACCACCGGATCTGGGTCGCCAATCGAGCTGGGTTCCTGTGGCGACAAGGCGAATCCGGGTTCCATGAGATGACCTCCCTGGGGGAATTCGATGTCGGTAAGGTGCGCCACCTCTACCGGAGCGATGCAAATGAACTTTGGCTCACCAATGATCAGCATCAAATTTTGCGGCAATTCGGCGATACCTGGGTGCGTTACGATAGCACCAACGGGCTTCCCGCTGGCGCTTGGAATTCATTGGCCACCGATGACCAGGGCTACCAGTGGTTCGGCTCCAACCGCGGAGTCATGCGGGTCACGACTGAATCGCTAAATGCCGTGGCTCGAGACTACGGTAAAAAATTGGACTGCCAGATTTTCAATCAAACCGACGGCATGAAAACGGCCCAAGTTCGCACCGGGTTCCGGGATATCGGAACCCGCTCTGCCGACGGCAAGATCTGGATTGCCACGATCAAGGGGTTAGTCGAAGTCACCCCCTCCCAGATTCGTATTCCGCTCCCGTCTCCCCAGATCCATATCGAAGAAATCAGAAACGGGGATATATCATTGAAACCAACCATTCTGTCGAATGACTCCATTTCAATCCCCGCCGGCACCAAACGCGTTAATATTCGCTACGCCGGCACCAGCTTAAGTTACGGCAATCACCTGACCTACACCTACCGACTGGAGGGCATGGATCAGGAATGGGTGCCGGCGGGCAACGAACCCGTGGCTCGGCTCACTGATCTGAATCCCGGCAGCTATCAGTTCACCGTAAGAGTATCGAGTCTGGAAAGTCGCACCGAAGACGAGGCGACCGTGAGTCTGATGGTGGAGCCCTTCTGGTGGCAGCGTTGGTTCGTTAGATTCTCAGGGGTAGGTATCCTAGCGATCTTGATCGCGACGAGCGCGATGGTCGTCATGCGAGCTCGCTACCGACGTAAAAATGAGCGCTTGCAGCAGAAAAGGAAACTGGCCGAAGAGAGACTTCACCGCAGTCAAGTCCAACAGGCCATGGAAGTGGCGAACGCCGCCAATCGAGCCAAAGGTGATTTTCTCGCGACCATGAGCCATGAAATCCGCACTCCGCTTAACGGCGTGATCGGGTCAATGGACCTGATGCTGGAAACGCCCCTTAACGCCGAGCAAGACGAATATATGAAAACGTTGGGCGCATCAGCAGAAACCCTGCTGGCCGTTCTAAACGATATTCTCGATTTCTCAAAAATCGAAGCAGGTGGAATTGTGATCGAGGAGGCGAAATTCGATCTAGCATCAACCTTGGGGAAAGTGATCGAAGTGGCCGTCCCTAAGGCGCTCAGCAAAGGCATCGAACTCGCTTTAGTTATCCCACCGGATCTCCCACTCGAGCTCATTGGCGACTCCGCTAGAATTAAACAGGTGCTGATCAATCTCGTCGGAAACGCCATCAAGTTTACCGAGGCAGGATCCGTCACCATAAAACTGGAACGCTTCAATTCTCGCGCCGTGGATACCCCCGACAAAATCCGGATTAAGTTCCGCGTGATCGACACGGGAGTCGGGATCGAAACCAACCAACAATCGCAGCTCTTTAATCGCTTCACTCAAGCTGACGCCTCCACCACTCGTAAATACGGTGGCACGGGTCTGGGGCTAGCGATCTGCAAGCGACTCGTCACTCTCATGGGTGGGCAAATTAACCTGCGCAGCTCGCCCGCCTGTGGCGCGGAATTCTACTTCGAACTCCCCTTCCGGACCGACTCCAGTGCGAAGATCCCCCATCGACCCCAAAAGGGTTTAGCGATAGTTTTGGACGATGTCGCTCCGGCCCTTGAGGCAGCGCTAGCCCTGTTAGCCCGATACGGCGTCACCGCCAAAGGAACCGAAAACCCCGAAGAGGCTTTCCAATGGTTGCAGACTTCCCCGGCAGATTCCGATGCGCACTTGCGATGGCTATTGCTCGACGAATCTTGCGCGAAAAACCTCGCGCCCCCCCAAAAGCAGTGGCTGCGGGACGCGGTCAAAAAGAGTGCCCTAAAAATCATTCTAATGTCTACGCGCCCGAGCCATCCGGCCACCAATCGAGACATCCCAAATCAAACGACTTTGCGTAAACCTTTATTGGATCTCGCTAAAATCCACGACGCCTTGGCTCCCGCCGCTGGTAAAACTAAATCCGCTTCGCCCGCCAAACCTGTTTCGGCGCACGAACCTACCGCCACTCCGGAAATAAAAGCCTTACTCACTGATGACGAACCCGTGAATCGACTCGTCCTCGGCAAGCTCCTGAAGCGCTTAAGGTGCTCTATTGATTACGCCAAGGATGGCGCTGAAGCCCTCGCCCTCGCCCAGCTCTACGACTACGATATCATTTTCATGGACTGCCGCATGCCGATTATGGATGGCTACACCGCCGCCAGTGAGATTCGGAAAGTCCTCGCCACGCCTCCCCCCATTATCGCCATCACCGCGAATACCTCGAGCGAAGATCGGGAGAGATGTGTCGCCGCCGGCATGGTCGATTTCGTCAGCAAGCCCGCCCGTCAAATCGAACTAGCCAAGGTGCTCGAACGCTGGGTTAAAAAAACCAGATCGTAATCGACCGCCCCCCTTCGTCACTCCGGTTTGAAACCGAGCCCACCCGAAGAGTCTCAATCATTATCGGTTGTCGAACCGCCTCAGTCCATCCAACTTTGCCCCCAACTCCTTCCTCCAGTCCAGTTTCTGGCCTGCTTGATTCCATCTACCCCATGACACTTAAACTCTTTTCAATTCTCGCCGTGTTCGCTGCGACCCTCGTCCTTGACGCGAACGCCGCCGACTCCCCCACTTCAGGCAAGACCAATTTTGTCGTCATTTTCTGCGATGATCTCGGCTACGGCGATCTCGGCGTCTTCGGTAATCCCACGATCAAAACCCCTCACCTCGATCGCATGGCGGAAGAGGGCCAAAAGTGGACCCAGTTTTACTCCGCTGATCCGATTTGCACCCCGAGTCGCGCCGGTCTGCTCACGGGACGCTATCCGATTCGCAACGGCATGACCTCCGCCAAACGCGGCGTGTTGTTTCCCGACTCATCTCTCGGTCTTCCATCCCATGAAATCACCATCGCCGAAGTGCTCAAACAGCGAGACTACGCCACCGCCGCCGTCGGCAAATGGCACCTCGGCCACCTCCCCCAGTTCCTCCCCACTGCGCAGGGTTTCGACTCCTACTACGGCATCCCCTACTCCAACGATATGGCAAAGATCAAAGGTGCCCCCAACTACCGGACCATGACGGACGACCCTGACTACTACCCCGACACCAACGATTTCGACGTGCCCTTGATGGAAGACGAACGCGTGATCGAACAACCCGCCGATCAAAACACCATCACGCGACGCTACACCGAGCGCGCCGTGGAATTCATCGAGACCCACCAAAAGCAACCGTTCTTTCTCTACCTCGCCCACTCGCTGCCCCATATCCCGCTGTTCACCTCTCCTGACTTTCGTGGTCAAAGCCGCCGCGGTCTCTACGGCGATGTGATCGAAGAAATCGATTGGAGTGTGGGCCAAGTCTTAAAGACCCTGCGCCGCCTCGACCTCGCCAAAAATACCGTCGTCATTTTCACCTCCGATAACGGCCCGTGGCTTGCCTTTAAAACGCACGGCGGTTCAGCCGGTCCCCTCCGCGCCGGTAAAGGTACCACCTTCGAAGGCGGTCAACGCGTGCCCACCATTTTTTGGAGCCCCGGTCTCGTGACTCCCGGTATCGTCGATGGCATGGGCTCGGCTATCGACCTCTTGGCAACGTTCGCCAGCCTCGCCGGGGCTTCCGCACCCACCGACCGTAAAATGGATGGCTACGACCTGTCGCCCGCCCTCCTCGGCACCGGACCGAGTCCGCGCAAGGAGTTCTTCTATTGGACCCAGGGCAAACTCCACGCGGCGCGCTCCGGTCCGTGGAAGCTCCACTTCATCCAGCGCGAACCGATCAACTACGGTCGCGAGGTCCCGATGGACCACCCCGAACTCTACCACCTCGAGCAGGACATTTCCGAAGCCTACGATGTCTCCGCCCACCAACCTGAGATCGTCGAACAACTCACGCGTCTAGCCGACGCTCATCTCGAGGACACCGCCGATTCCCTCCCCGAACAAATCAGCGCAAAAATTCCCGACTTCCAATACCGCCGCTAAGCGACTCGTTGTTCCTCCCCTGCTGAGACATGCCGCGAATCCGCCAACTCTTACCCCTGTTACTCGCGACTTTGGCGGTCGGCATCCCCCTAGTCGACGGCGCACCACCCGTCCCCACCCGACTCGCACAACGCGGCCAACTCATTCTCGACGACGACGGCTCCGCCCACCGTGGCGGTCAAGTGACTCACCGTTTCGAGAGCGGCGCCAAACTGCGCGCGGGTGCTGGCGCGTGGGCAAGGTCCCCGGAAGACCACGGCAATTGGCGTTCCACCTGGACCACTGACATGGGGCACCCTCCGGTCCTATCCTATCAAGGCTTGGAATCGAAGAACCTGATCGCCGAGGTGACGTTCCGCTACGGCCCCATCACCAAACTCGGACAGAATCAGTCCTTCCGTATCGCCTACGATAATCGACCAAAAATCGTGGGCCACGTCGTTTCCGCTTGGGCTAATCTCAACAACGACTTTATCGAAACCGGCCTCCTGCTCCAACACATCCGCAAGCACGCCGACAAATCGATCATCGCAGACCTGCTCCTCGATCACCAACCGTTCTCCGCCCAGCCCGGGATCTGGCAGACCGCGATCCTCGAAGTCGTCGGCGATGAGGCCCTCTTTCGGCTCGGTGATCAGGTCGCCTACGCCCAATCCCCGGAAATCAGCCGGACCAAAAACCTCTTATCTCTCACCCTCGGCAACACGTGGCACGAAATCAAACGCGTCCGCATCTGGGAGGCAGAACCCAATCCCGCTTGGCCCACCGCGAAGACACCGACCCTTGCGCCCCGCCGCCCCCATTCCCCCGCACCGCACAACCATACCGCCCCCGCCGCCGTCAAGGGTTCGGATATCCTGATCGCTGCTCATCGCGGTGGCTATGAAACCGATCTCGACGACCACGCGCCGGAAAACTCAGTCGCCAATATTCGCCTCAGCCAGCGCAAAGGATACGCGCTCTACGAGACCGACATCCAACGCACCAAAGACGGGCACTTTGTGATCGTGCACGATGCGACCCTCGATCGCGAAACCACCGGCACCGGCCCTGCCAGCGACCACACTTTGGCTGAGTTAAAACAACTCCATAAAAAATATCGGGACCGGTCCGTTTCATCCGAACGCGTCGCCACGTTAGAGGAGTTTCTACGCGAAGGAAAAGACCGCACCGTGTTTAAAGCGGATCTGAAACCCGGGGTGAGCGCACACTTTCCCGCTCTCATGCAATTGGTCGAAGAACTTAACGCCCAAGACAGCATCATCTTCCGGGTGCCCTACCGTGAAGCCGACCTATTCGCCCAGTATCGTGCCGACGGGGTGTTTACCTCGACCAACCAGCTGATGTTCATGGTCTCCAATCGCCCGGAGCTCGATGACATCAAAGCCCGCTTCAATCCACGCTGGATTCAGGTCAACCTATCCAAGACCAATCCCGCCACACCCGAAACGCTGGACCTGATCCGCTACGCCGCCAGCCAAGGCCTCGCAGTCGAATCCCACGCCGAAGGAACCTCCAACGATTGGGCCAAAATGATTCATGCGGGCGTCCGGATGTTTCACACCAACCACCCCACCGCCCTGGAGACTTTTTTGGGCCACCAATGAGAGGCTTTTGGGAGGATCACCGCCCGAACTCATGGCATTTGGGGCGGTTGACCTTTCGCGATAACGACCGGATCTCTTCTTCATTAATACGATCCTCGAAAAGCACCGCTCCTCTTTGGTGCGCCTATGCTCGGATCATGGCATCAAGCGACTTTCCGCTTTTGGATCGGTAGTGCGGGAAGATTTTGGCTCCGACAGTGACGTAGATCTACTGGTTGAATTTGAAGACGTAGATTCTCCAGGCTACGCGGACCGCTACCTACAATTTGCGCAAGCGGCCGAGGTCATATTCAACCGACCGGTTGATTTACTGACCACGAAGTCCCTACGAAATCCCTATCTCAAGCGACGCATCGCGGAGGAAGCAGTGGAAGTCCATGCATCCTCATACTTGGAAGCGATTAGAGGATGCCCGAGCGGCCTGTGATCGAGTAATTCGGTTCTTAACCGGCATCGATAAAGCGGAATTTGGAAAATCTGAGTGGCTCCAATCTGCGGTGGAACGCCAGTTGGAAATCATCGGAGAATCATTGGGTCGGGCGGACGCCGCGGCCCCAGAGGTCGGGCAACGAGTTTCCAATCTACGAAAAATCGTTGGTTTAAAAAATCGTCTCATCCATGGCTACGATTTTGTGGACGAAGACATCGTCTGGGACATCACCCGAACGCACGTGCCAAAACTAAAAGCACAAATCGAATCAGTTCTTAAAGAGGCTGAGTAAATTGGTCGTAGCATTCGGTGCTACGCTTACCAGAAACGCTCAACTGGGCCCGCGACGAGATCCTGAAATTGACTGTCATTTGGTCGAACCCGAATATCTCTCCATGAATCGATTGATCGGTATCCTCCTCATTGGTTCTGGGTCTTTGCTCCCAACTCGCGGCCGTCGTTCCTGAACGCGTTCTGTTCGTCGGCAACAGCTACACTCATTATGAGAATATGACTCAGGTCGTCGCCGCGTTTGCCGCCAGCCGGGACCTCGCGATGCGGACCCGGAAATCAACTCCGGGAGGAGCCACCCTCGAACAGCATTGGACCGGAGAAAAAGGTAAACAAACCATCGCCAGCCTCACCCAAATTCAGAGCGGTCAGTTCGACGCCGTGGTTCTCCAAGAGCAAAGCCTCCGCCCGATCAATAATCCCGCCAGAATGGTGACCTTCGCGGATAAACTTTGCGCGGCCATTAAACAATCCGGAGGGCACCCCTTTCTCTACCTGACGTGGTCGCGCCAGCAGACCCCCGAAACTCAAAGTCAGCTCACCGAAAGCTACGAAAACGTGGCGCGCGCGACCGTCGCGACCGTCGGCCTCGCCTCGGAACTCGCCCGGACACGCCAGCCCGATCTCATGCTCTACCGCGCAGACGGCAGCCACCCCTCGAGCGCGGGCAGCTACCTCGCCGCCTGTGTCCTGTTCTCAACGCTCACCGGCGAACCCAGCGCAGACCTCCCTTTCCGGCCGTCCTTCACCGATGCCAACGGCGAGGCGATTGCACTTATTCAAGTGCACAAAAAAGACGCGACCTTCCTCCAAACCATCGCCGATGAGACCATGGCCTCCTACCTACAGCCCACCAAGGGCTGAGCGGAAGCCCTTGGGCTACTCACCCGAAACCGCAGCGGGTGCACGCGAGATTACGGAGCGCCCGGCGAGACCACCACATCATCGTCCGTGAATCGCTCACGATCCGGTCCGCAGGAGCGCAACTCCATCCGCTCCCTCGATAGCTGGTGAAAGAACACCGGCGTTCCCCAGCGGTCGCATAACTCTCCTCTTTCGTTGATCGCCGGGTGGTCGGGTGGAATGATCGCGAAGTCCCAAATATTAAGACCGGTCAACACCGCCGTGATCTCACGGTTCGTGCCCGCCGGATTGCCTTGGCCCGGCGCGTTCGAGCGCCACGCCGCTAAGACGTCATGAAGCGCCATCAAGTCCCTCTGCGCCGACCCATTGGCCGCATTAAGACCCGCGCCCACCCGATCCACAATCGGATCAGGTCCTTCCACCACAAAAGATTTTGGTTTCGGAGGGTCCCCTGGTTGGACGAGGGCTGCGACGCTTTCTAATTCAGTCGATTCAACCTCTGGTGACTCGACCAGCGCCACGGGAGCAAGCAGCCAAAGTGCCACTACCCCCATCACCATCAGCCCCCCGCAAAGCTGAATCAATCGCCGTTTCCGCGCGTTCATTTCATGAAGCCCAAATCGCGCGAGGCAAAGCGCCCAATATTCGGCAGCACCAACGGAAGGTCACTGTCAGCAACTCCAAACCAGCGCGCGAGCGTCGCATTGTATTCATCGACGCTTACCGTCGGGATCCAGCGCCCCTGTTCCGTATCATCCGGCCCATCAACCGTCAGGTTCGGCATGCGACCATAGAAGTCTCCGCCCTTCACCGCCCCACCCATTATCAAATGGTGGCTGCCCCAACCGTGATCGGATCCGTCCCCATTCGCGACCAACGTGCGCCCGAAATCCGACGCGGTAAAAGTCGTGACCTTGTCCTGCACGCCCAAGCTCGAGGTCGCCTCATAGAACGCTTTCATCGCATCGGATAACTCAGCCAACAACTCCGCGTGAGCATCGATCTGGCTGTCGTGTAAATCCCACCCCCCCAGCCGGGCAAAGAAGATCTGCCGTCGTAAACCAAGCTGCTCTCGCACCGAAATAAGTTGAGCAATCATCTGCAGCTGCTGCCCAAGGTCAGTGTCCGGAAACGTGACCGTCGACGGTGCCGCATTTTTCAACACTTCGGCCAACAGTGCACTATTCTCGAGCGCTCGACCCGTGCTCTGCCCAAACGCCGCACGAAAGAGGTTAGCATCATTGCCGTGCATCATATCCGCCATCGCGTCCAGTCGGACCACCGCCGACTCGTCCCCGGGATTGTCATGCCACCACAAATTCAGCGCACCTTCCGGACGCACGGCGAACTGCACCACTTCCCGACCCACTTGAAACGAATTTTGCCCATTGAGCGTGATGGTCATCGAGATGTCATTATTCTCGTTAAACACATTGGTGAGGTCCGCGAGTCGCCCGCCCCACCCAGTCTCAAATGCGCGGTCCGGCACACTGCTTTGCCACTGCACGGTCTGGTCACTGTGAGAAAATAGTTGAGGCGGCAATGGCACTGACCGCGCTTGGTATTGTGCTTTCGTGGTGGGAGCCAACAACGTTCCAACATTCGCCAACATCGCCACTTGGCCACCCACGAACAATTCCTGCAGACTCCCCATCGCCGGATGCATCCCCCACGCTCGTCCGTCTGTCGTGGCAGGATTGATCCCCAACAAATCCTCCCGCGTCAGCGCCAAACTCCCCCGTGATCGCGCATAGGAGGCGTAGCCCGAAGAGTCATTGGGAATGATCAAGTTATTGGTGTCGTTGCCGCCATTGAGGTAGAGGCACACCAGTCCCTTAAAATCAGGCTCCGCCGCACTCGTTCCATTAGGTCCGCTGGTCGAGCCAGCCACCGCCCCCATGAGCCGCATCTGGGCGAGTGAAGAAAGCAGTCCCGTCGCCCCCACCGCGGCACAACATTGCCCCAGAAACCGACGCCGAGGATAGAAATTTGAATCGAGAGACATGGTTCGAAATTAGGATCAGTTTTGCACCGCTGCCGCGGGACTCGTGGCCACCAGATAAATCATTGAGCTAATCCCTTGGCGCGGACTGATCCACGAAGGCAGGTCCGTAATCGCCTGCAGTATTCGCGCGCGCGTCGATTCCGACAACGTGCCTGCGCACAGCAATAAATCGAGCTCATCGAGAATCACCGCCGGCGTGCCATAAAGCGGCACCCAGTCCTCGATATCCAACCCAATACCATCCTCCTCGCGATCCGCGGGGTCACCCCAATTCGAAAACGAATAAACCGACAATCGATTCGGCACGCTCAACGCCGTGGTATCCGTATGAATCTGCATTTCCGGGGCAAACAGTCCCGCGCGCGCAATATCCCCCACCGGCGCGTAATCTGGAGTGAAGAAATTGAATACCGAAGGCGCCCGTAACGGCCCCTGCGAGAGTTCGCCCTGCGACCAGAAATAGTAAAAACGGCCGCTCGCTGACTGACCATTGAGCGATCGCACCAGTCCGGTCACGCGCAACAAGGGCTCTTTGATTTTTCCAAAATTAGGCGAAGGAGCTGCCGTCGCCCCGCGAGCCTCCGCATCAAGTAGAATCGCCTTCACCACCGCACCGAGATCGCCGCGCACGTCGTGACTATTGTTGGCGAAAACCTGTGCCACTCGATAAATATAGCCCGGACTCGGGTTACTCGTCACCAAGCGCTGAATCAGCCGGCGGGCCACAAACGGCCCCGTGTTCTCGTGCTCAAACAATGTATCAAGCGTATCACGTAGATCCTTCCAAGCTCCCTGCCCCGCCGGCAGCTCCCGCCCGGTCACAATGGTCTTTGCGCCGTCTTCGTGAAACTCGGGATAATTGATCATCGGCCGTAAAAATTCCTGCTCGGCCCACCGAAATCGCCAAGTTTGAGGGTCCTCATGATAAAAGGCCCAACCGGTGAAGACCTTAGCCATTTCGGTAATCGTTTGTTGATCGTAGGTCGGAATCGGCAGCCCGTTTGCGTCCAATCTCAGCGTGCCATCCGGGTGCAACTCAACGAGCCCGATCGTGAACAACTGCATAATCTCACGGGCGAAATTCTCATCCGGTTTCGATCCCGTTTCGGGATTGGATTTAGCATTCCGCAAATGACTGAGATAAACTCCCATCGCCGGACTAAGTGTCACCTCTTCCAATAGATCACGGTAGTTCCCAAATGCATGCTCAGCCAGGAGATCGAGATAGTGCGCCGCCCCTTCCTGCCAATTATAGATGGTGCCATTCACATCCGAGATCACCAAAAACTCACTCAGCGCAAACGCCACGCGCTGCCGGAGTTGGTCTTCCCCTCGCAGGGTAATATTCCACCACGCGCCGTAGCGGTGTTGTTGGTCGGGACGATCCGCGAAATTAGGTTCCCCAAACCGTTCCAGCTCCGCCCGCGTTTCCGCTAAATGATTTGAAGGCGGCAGCGCCATCTGCGCGTCGATCCAGGCCTCATACGACTGCCCCATGAGGGCGTCTATCTCTGAGCGTTTGCCCCCAAAGGTAGTCTGCGTGAGAAACCGCGCGGCATCAGCTTCCGAGCTCGATGCCAGCGGCTCAACGGGTGCCGCCGGCGGAGCGGTGAATGTCCGCGATCCCGCATAGCGCACCGCCGTGCCTGCTAGTTCTCCATTGGGGAAATTAGTCGTGCCCACGCTCGCAAATATTCGTCCGTCTCGCAGCGCTGCGCGCACTTCGGCTGCTGAGTAAGTCCCCACCCCAGTGATCTGCCATTGCACATTCGTCGCCTGTCCTCCTGGAAGCCTGAACAAAAGCGTGCCATCCTCTCCCGGTGCGCCCAATCGCAAATAAGCCGCCGTCTCCGGTGAGCTGAGGTTGGAAATACGACTGCTGACGACAAGTGCTCTTTCATCCGAAGATAACTGAATAGTCACCGTGCCATAGGCATTCGAGGTCAAGGCCTGCGGGATCAGTTTAGCGACAAACAAAGTGCCCGCGCTGTAGTAGATATTAACCACGGCGGAAGACGACAGCCCTGATTCATAACCCGCTCCCGACCCCAACGCGACCGCCACCGTCTTATTGAAGGTCTGCACATTCGTGTTGGCGAAAGGTTCGATTGACAGCGACACCGATACCTCCCCCGCGGGGATCGTCACCGTCGTTGGCAAAGCACTATAATCAGTTCCCATCTGGGCCGTGCCACCGTAGGCAAGCTTCACGCTCAACTCGGTGTCAATATTTCCTATACGCCGCACCGACACGACTGCGGGAGTCGCCCCCGGCGCCGTATCCGTCGAGGCTACACTAACTGCCAAACTGACCGTCGCCCCTTCGTCAGGGGTCAGATCGTAGACCTCCACCAACGCCGTTCCGGCCGCGATTGCTTTGCCACTCACCAAAACCGTGTAAGCCCCGGGCCCTAACTCCATCAACACCCCCGCATCCGCACTTGCTCGGGGGAGCGGAAACGCTCCGGACACCGCAAACGCCTGTTCGAGCACACTCGCGTCATTCGTGACCGCCCAATCATCATTAGTCGCGATCTGCACCCCGTCCGATTGCCTCACCACCGCCAATACGGGGTCGGGCAATGCCCTCGTCACCCCAAAGTCACTCAATGTCGGCCCCACTGCCCGAATCAACAAACGCCGGTCCCCGCCTCCCTCGGCCACGACCAACCCCGCGACCACCATATTTCGACCAGGTTCAATATCCGCTCGCGTAGACAGGTTTTTTAACCGCGTCGGGCCCTCCAAATCGTAAACCTCGATCAACCCCATCCCAAATCCGAATCCGTCCTTCGCCTCCGCGACTGCCGTGTAATTGCCCGGTTTGAGCTGAACCACCATCGCCGCATCTGCGCTGCCGCCGGAAAGCCCAAACGCCCCCAGATCAGAAAACGTGTCCGCCAATACCTCCGGCCAAAACTCGTTCGTCGCTACGATTTCACCGTCCACATCAACGATCTTGAGCGTCGGATTATTCACCGCGTTGGGCACGCCAAATCCCGTCAGGGCAGGCCCGATCGCGCGCACCAACACCCGCTTCTCTGGTCCCGCCGCGATACTAAACCCCGCGATGAGCACGTCTTCGCCCGATCCCACCCAGGCCCGGGAAGAGAGATTGAGCAATCGGTCCTTCTCCGTCTCTGCCTCTAAGGACGAAATACCGCTGCCCCAGACCATGATGCTAGCCAGCAAGATACATCGAAGCATCTGACGGCAGATCAGATCGAGTTGAGGTGAGGAAAACATGATAATTGACTAGAACGGAACAAACGAGCCGCAGGTGTTCGATTGCGAATTGATCCCGACGACAAACGCCTAGTTGGCCTGTTCAGGGTAGACTGAGCAAGGACTCCTCCCCCTTTCCGTTACCTACTTCGTTGCATGTTAAATAGGGAATTCATCCGGCTCCCCAAAACAGAAATACATGAACCCTCGCTGCCCTATCCGAGGTAGGGACAGATTGCTGGGCCTTCCTTCACCGATGCCAACGGCGAGGCAATTGCCCTTATCCAACTGCACAAAAAAGACGCTACCTTTCTCCAAAGTATCGCCGATGAGACCATGACAACCTACCAACAGCCCACTCAGCTCTCAACCGATCAGAAGCTGCCCCTGCCGTTGTAATCGCACGGACCGAGCCACCCACCTCGGGCGTAGTGAAAACACCAAGTGACAATCTTCTGAAATTAATCACCTTTGCCTAGACGCTCCGACCGGGAGCAGCCGAAACCCGTCCTCCGCAAAGCATAAAGTTGTTCAGTGGCGCGGTGTAGGTCACCATCATGCTTCTGCCGCTACCCCGACTTCGCTTCATTCTCTTTTCGGCTATCTCGGTTTACTTTGCGAGTGTCGCGGCGGCGGCGCCGAACATCATTCTGATCCTAACCGACGATCACGGTTGGAGTCCGCCATCCGCCAAGATGAGCACAAACTCATGCTGTATTGGGATAAGAAAGGTGGGATCGAAAAAATAGAACTGTTCGAGGTCGATCCGACCCCCACCGAAGCAGGCCACAACCTCGCCGACAAAAAGCCCAATCTGGCCGCTGCCCTCCGCGATAAGCTCTTGGCTCAATCGGACCTCGTCGGCACGAACTCGAAATAGTAATTCACAGCTCCTTATCCTAGCAGCCGGTCGGACTTAGAAACGAATCTCAATAAGACGGCCTCGAAGGTGCCTCAGTCTCAATCCAATCACTTCGCGGCGAACTTTGAAGTCATCCTTGAGCCTATAGATCGCTTCGAGGGGTTAAGTCCGACAGGCTCCTAGGCGTTTGACACTTCCCTCCCGGTCCGAGGTCGTGACGGATCGCTGGGCCGCCCGCGCCGGCCCCCCCCGCTCTCCAATTCAGTCACCGCGGATAAAGACCGCGGAGCTACCGTTTTAAATCCGTCCCTTTAAAAGTCCCCAACGCTTAACCGAGATCCATATCCCGGTGACCACGAGCACCGTGCCGCCAAGGGACATAAGTCCCCAAATAATGCGGACGAATAAAGGATAAGGCCCGAGGGTGTGAATCCGGCCAAAATTCTTCCGCATCAGGCCCACCGGTCCTGTTCCCGAACCATCGTAAAAAGACCGCTCCTCACCAGTGTAAGGGTCGATGGTGAGCTGCAGATTTTTGCCGTCCGCATCGAGAAACGCCTTATACGGATGATCGTTCCTGTTGCCGGGTTGTAACCCCGTAATGCGCTGGCCCGGATGATTCGCCCGAATCGATTCAACCACCGCATCCAACGACACCTTCTCCCCCGTCACTGGAACCGTTATTACCGGATTGGCCGGCAACGAAGACGCTCCTTGGAGCGATTCCAGCATTGGCCATATCTGCCTACCCCACGTGAAAGCGACTCCGGTCACCGCCATCACGATAAGCGGAATCAAGATAACCAGTCCCAGCGCGTTGTGCCAGTCGATGGCCTGTCCTCGCTGCCAAGCGCGGATGAAGGTGCGGCCTCGCCGGGGCCACCACAGCACCAGCCCGATGACACCAGTAATGGCTAGCACCACAGAACTGATCGCCACAACCATTTGCCCCGTTTTACCCGCCACGAGGTGGCGATGAATATCAATTAAGAGGTGACTGATGGAGACCCCTTCGCTCATCCACGTCAGCTCGCCCGTGTAGGGATTGAGGAAGACTCGTGCGCCCCGGTCCCCTTCCGAATCAATCTCGGTGCAGAAGGCGCTGTAGGAATGATTTGGAGCTTCGGGAATACTCAGATGATTTACGCGCAACCGGGGTTCAGCGGAACGGTAGCTTTCCAATATCTGTTCGATCGAAAGGGGCGTCCCCGTTTCATCGAGTTGAAAAAGTGCCTTATGCTCCCATCGGAAAATGTCTTGCTCAAAAATGAGTAGAGCACCGGTGAGACAGACCAAAGCAATCGGCGCGGCAGCTATCCATCCGATCCAAAAATGAAGGTGAAACCAGATCGAGCGTTTCCTTCGATTATCCCCGGAAGTGGGTATGGTTTGAGGCGAGTTATCCATCGGGCGGGGAATCCGGTTGGAGTCATTCCAAACGCGCTAGCTTAACCCGCCGGGTTAAGGTCATGGGCGGAATCGGCGATCTCCTCCGAGGTCGGAACGGACCACTGGGCCGTCCGCCCCTGTCTCGAAGCCACCCCCGTCCCTCACCCACCTTCACTTTTCCCTCCCCGCCTCAGGGGGAGCCAGACCGCTGTGGTAGGGAGAATCGGTGGGAATTTTTACGTCGGCGACGGCACTCTGGGGAACTTCCCCAGCCAATCGATTTTTCACCTCCGCGTAGTTCGGATCATTGGCGAGATTGTAGAATTCGTTGCGATCCTGCTGCAGGTCGTAAAGCTCTTCAAATCCGTCCGCGTATTGAATATAGCGATACTGGGTATCACTGAGCCCATGGGAGGCCTTCGTGCCATCGCCGGGAAACACAAACGACGTCAGGGATACCCGATCATCAATCGCCGTCGGATCGCGCACTTGAGCGGCAATCGAGATGCCCGTGCATTGCGCCGGAATGGGTAGACCCGCGAGTTCACACAGCGTAGGATACAGGTCCGTCGTGGTGGTGGGTTGAGGCGAGCGCTCTCCGTCGCGGGATACCCCCGGCGCGTGAATGAAAACCGGCGTGCGGGTCGTCTGCTCCCACAACGCAAATTTCTCCCAGTTTTGCTTTTCCCCGATATGAAAACCATGATCCGACCAGAGGACGATGATGGTGTTTACCGCGAGGGGGGAGGCATCCAGTCCATCCAGCAGTCGGCCCAGCTGATCATCTACATAGCTGATCGAAGCCAGGTATCCCCGCATGAGGTGTTTCCATTGCTCGTTATCCGTCACCCATTTGTGCCAGCGCTCGCGACGATGACTGCGCGCGTCGTCCATATCGGAGTCGAGGTATTCCGGCAGCTGAACGCTGTCCTCCGGATAAAGATCAAACCACTTCTGCGGCACTTCCCAAGGGATATGCGGACGGAAGAGACCCACCCCTAAAAATAACGGTTGCTCCCGCGGCTCATTCATCTGCTCGATCGCCCAATCCACCACCGCACCATCCCCCTGATCGGCGCTCAACTCGACCGCCGCAGCGCCGAAGTAGTGTTCGCGCAAAGGACGTGTCCCCACAAACCCCTCATTCTGATCGACCAACGTGCTGGCCGGTCGCGGCCAGTCCGAGGAAATCGGATCGAGCGGATCTCCCCGATACTCGTCCCAGGCGGCAGGATCGTTTTGGGAATCACCGGAAGTCCATTGCAAGGTGTGGAAAATCTTCCCCCCACCCGCGGCATAATAACCATGATCGCGGAAGTGCTGGGACAGCACGACGGCATCTGCCAACACCGCCGACTCGTGACGCCAGCGCGGACCATGGGCGCCGAACAAATTCCGGTATATTCCCGACGTGGCCGGATGCACCCCCGTCATGACCGCCACCCGCGAAGGATGACACGCGGGGGCCGCGCAATGGGCATTGGAAAACGTCACGGAACGCTGCGCTAGACGATCGAAGTTCGGCGTCTTGATTCCCGGATGATTATCCAGCGGGGAAATATAGTCGTTCAAATCATCAATCGAGATGAACAACACGTTCGGCTTGGACTCCGCGAACGTAGAGAGAATAACCAACGCGAGAACTAGGGGTAAGCGGATAAAACGAAACATGGATCGAGGGGCTTTCGAGGAGAGCGAACCTGACGGGAAAGAGAGTGCATGGAATCCGAAACTGTCCGCCGTCTATCTTCCATCTTTTTCTTTCAAGTTTCCGCAGCTTCAAATTTTAGGTTCACTCCCCTTTCGAAAGCGCCCGTTCACCTTCTCTAAAACACTCTGCCTCACGGTCCCTGCCCCAACGCTCCGTTCCCTCTGTTCTCTCCTGTAAAATCACCACCCCACCACCTCATCGAAACCCCGCCACCCGCTCCACCGCCTACCACTGCCCCGACCGGCTGTCCTTGATCATTTGCTCCAGCATATCGAACCGCACCTCGCCGTAGTTGATCGCATAGCGCATCCGGGTATCGCGCACCACCCACGTCGTCGGCATCCACGTAAATCGCACGCCCAGTAAAGACTCCGCCCGCTCGCCTTCACGACTCGACTCATTCGGGTGCCGCCAGATCTCTAAGTTCGGCAGATCTCTGGTGTTAATACCATGACGACCGAGCAGTCCCACATCGTCTTTGTCGCTACCCCAAGTGGAGAGGAAGATAAACTTAATTTCCGGATTCTCCTTAATGAAGGTCGGCCACCCCCCGTCCTTAAACTCGACGATACAGTTATAGCACCACGAAGCCCAGATGTGCACCACCGTCGGGGTCGCGGAGTCCGTCGCCTTCACCAACCGCGCCTCAAACTCCGCTGCTGTCTCCGCCGCCAAAGAACCACCACCCAAGATTATCGCGATTAAACCAATCGTAAACCAACGTTTCATCCCCCGATCGAAACCCCTTCCCGCTCAGACGCAAACCGACTTCTAAACAAACGTCGCGATCTCACTCAACGGCTTCTTCGTAATCGCCGGCACCTTCGCCCCCTCCGCCGGATACCCCACGACCAACAATAAAAACGGTTTCTCCCTCGCCGGCCGGCCGAGGATCTTGTTCAAGAACGCCATCGGGCTCGGCGTATGCGTCAGCGTCGCCAAGCCCGCCTGATGCAGTACCGTAATCAACATGCCCGTCGCAATTCCCACCGACTCCTTCGGATAATAAGTCTGCTGCTTATGCCCTTCGGCATTCTCAAACGAATTCACCGCAAAAATCGCAATCAACCAGGGCGCCGTCTCGATAAACGGCTTATTCGCATCTGTCCCGAACGGCGCCAGAGCCTGCTTCCACTCCTCCGGCGCCCTGCGCTCGTAGAACTCACGCTCCTCCGCCTCCGCCGCTTCCCGCAACCGCGCCTTGATCGCCCCGTCCCCCACCGCCACAAAATGCCACGGCTGCAGATTCGCTCCATTTGGTGCCGTGCCCGCCGATCGGATACAATCCTCTATCACGGCCCGGGGCACCGCCTCGCTTGAAAAATCACGCACCGTACGTCGCGCCCTCATGCTCACATAAAAGGCCGCCGCCGCCGCCCGCATCTCGCTCTCTTGCTTCCGCTCAAACGCCAGTGGCACCATGGGTTTTGTATCCATGGCACCCAACATAGGGATCAGGGCCGATTTGTCGGCTCAAATCCCGCTATTCTCCTCGATCCGGAAATCCTCCGTCCGCTGCATCAGATCGACCACCCCGCGGCGGTCCCATCGGCCCCGGTCCCCGGTCTGATGGCGGGGCAGGCGGCGGCATCGCTTCGCGTAGTTCTTGCTCGTCCAACGCTCCGTCGCCGTTCTCATCAAACGCCAATAGCTGCCGCGGTAGCGCTTGAATTTCTGCCGCTGAGAGCGACCCATCGCCATCAATATCCCCCAGCGCCATCAAGGGGTGCCCTCGCTCCGGTCGCCCCTGACCTTGCGATCCGTGGTCGTGAAAACCACCCTGCAATTTGCCTGGACCACCAGGCTTCAGCCCCACGGACTCCGCTCCCGCAAAAAGACCAATGGCCGCGATCGGGGCGGCGATAAAACAAACGACGATAGATTTCAGGTTGGGTTCCATATGGCCTCTACTCTACCGCCCGAGTGTTAACCAATTGTTTCAGTCCACCCTCTTTTGTTTAAGCGCGTGTAAAGTTTTACGGTTCAACTCGCCGCCACCGCCAGCGTGATTGTCACCACAAACCCATGGGGTCGAACGTTGCCGAATTTCACCGTCCCGCCCATCACCGCCACTCCACTCTTCACGATCGAGAGACCCAGCCCAAATCCACCCGCCTCTCGGGTCCTTGCCGCATCGGGTCGATAAAACGCCTCGCCCAATCGCACCAAAGCGTCCTCCGGCACCCCCGGACCGTTGTCCTCGATTTTTAACTCCACCCGCTCAATCCCTCGAACTGACGCCCCCACCTTCACCGTCGCCTCGGCTCCGGCATAACGCGAAGCGTTCCGTATCACATTACCAACTACTCTCAGCAATAACCCCGGATCAGCCCCGACCTCAAGCCGCGGTGATACCTCTACGCTCACCTTTCGATCTCCCATTTCTCGGGCGATCGCCTGCTCCACCACTTCGAGCAAATTCACTGGCCGCATTTCTGTCGACGGCATCCGCATCTCCGCCTTCGTAAACGCTAGCAGCTCCCCCACCAATGCGCTCATTGCCTGCACTTCCTCGCGCACATCGCCTACCGCAGCTTTCAAGTTATCCGGCACTCGATCTTCTAAAATACTCGTGCCCACCTGCATGCGCCCAATCGGTGAACCCAGCTCATGGGCCACGTCTCCCAGAAATTTTCGCTGCCCATTCACCAACGAATCCAACCGCGACGCCATCTGATCAATACTCTCACCCAGTTGCCCGATTTCATCGCGTCGGACCACGCCTGCTCGCGTCTCAAACCGCCCCTCGGCAATCGCCTCTGTCGCTCCCGTCAGTTGACCAATTGATCGCGTCATCCCGATCACCAAAGGCGCCCACCACCCCACTGAAATCAAAAACGAAATTCCCACCGCCCAAATCACCGGGCGCGGATCCAGCAAATTTCCAAACGCCCAAGCCGACCTCGAAACGACAATCAACGTGCCCGCCGCCGGCGGCCCCACAGCTTCGATTTTCACCGGAATACGCACCAACACCCACCACTTCTCCGGGGAACCCAAGCGCTCAAACCGTCGCGCATCCGGCGAATCTCGCCACGACGGATCACGATCGTCGCCCCCCAAACCATCAGCTCGCTCGCGGCGAGGTGGACCATCAAACCCATTTCGAGCGGGTGGCCCTGCGTCCCGGTCTCTGGGTGGCGGACGGGCCTCCCCTCTTTCTTCGTCTCCTCGCGGGGGAGGTCGGCGTTCGCGATCTGCCTCATCATTTCGACGAGGAGGCGGAGGCCTAGGGTGCCCCCCGCCCTCTCCTTGAGGTCCCTCCAGCCGACGTTCGATCTGTTCCGGCAACTCGAACCGGGTGCCCGCGACCCAATCACCCTGGTTCAGATACACCCCAAAATCCAAATCATACGTCGCACTAAACCGAGCCACGACCGCATCGAAGTCTTCTTTATTTGCTTCCTGCAAGTCGCCCGCGAGAGCGGAGCCCAAGGTCTCCAATCGATCTCCGATCGACGCCGCAAACCAGGTCTTAACGCCCCCATTCCAAAACAGCACCCCCACGCCAATTGCCCCCAGCAGCACCAGATTGAGCCCCAACCAGGTCCCGATCTTAACCGACAATGGAATACGCGTTTTCATCACAGAAATTCCACTCTGCCACAAACCACCCCCAAACTCCCGCCCATTTACGCGCCCTTAACAATTTCCCTGCCGACTCGAACAAAACTCCCCCCGTTGAGCCGTGCTTCAGCCGGCGTCTCCTGCCCCCCCCCGCCATCGCGTCAGCTGCCTCATCCCAAGCAACAAGGAGCGTCGCTTAACGACGCCCACCCCTGCGCCTCTCAGAACCAAAAAACAACCCCAGCGCGTGAGCCGTGAGACGAGGCCTTTTCGGGTCCATTTGTTCTTCAATCGCCCATTCTGGCCCCCCACTTCATCACCCCTGCGGGGCTACACCGTTCCGCCGCAACATCTCCGCGCTCCCGCGCTCCGTGTGGTTAAAAAGCCCTGCCTCACGGCCTTTCCCCGTCGTGCGCCTCTATGCCCGCGGATCAATCATCATATAGCCCGCCGAACGCAACGTGCGGATAAACCGCGGCGACTTGGCGTCGTCCCCCAGCTTCTTTCGCAACGCCGAGATGTGCACATCGATCGAACGATCATACACCTCGAAATTCCGCTCCCGCACTTCATCCAACAAGGCCTCGCGGCTCTTCACTCGACCCTTCGCCTTCGACAAGCTCAGCAACAAATCAAACTCCACCGGGGTCAGTTCCATCGGCTCGCCTGCCAACAAAGCCGCCCGTGCCTCCACCCGCACACACAACGGCCCCACCGTGATCTCCGTCATTTTCTCCGCTCCGCCATCCCCCGAATCCCCGCCCACTCCCAGCCGCCTCGAACGGCGCAATACTGCCCGCAACCGCGCCAACAATTCCCGCGTAGAAAACGTCTTCGGCAAATAATCATCCGCCCCAACCTCCAGCCCCACGATACGATCCATCTCATCACCACGCGCCGTGAGCATTAAGACCGGCACGTCACTCTTTTGCCGGATCTGCCGCAACACTTCGAACCCATCGATACTCGGCAACATCACATCAAGAATCACCGCATCCCAAGAGTCTCGCGTCGCTCGTGCCACCCCGGCCAGCCCGTCATGCTCACTCGAAACCTCGAACCCCAACGGGGCCAAGTAGTCCGCCACGAGCCGACAAAGTTTCCTGTCATCATCAATCATCAGCAGCCGCTTACGGACATCGGGATGGGGGGCAGTCTTACTCACTCCCCGAAAACACCGCCAAGCCCGCCCGGTAGCAATCTTCTAGGATGTATTTCAGGAATAAATGGATGGTTCGTGAGCAGGAAACCCTACTCGGTCAAGGCGACCGCAGCGGAGGCGGCCCCGCGGTCCGTGCCACCGAGCGCAACGCGGAGCTTCCCGCTCCCCCACCGGGTCAAGTCAGACCGTCGATTCATTATCGCCTCCCCCTCCTCTCCTGCAATTTACGCGGCCTTAACAATTCTTTGCGCCCTGCACACACAGACTTAACCAATCTCCCCTAAGTTGCGGCCCATGCATTCGACTCCTCGCATTATCTTCTCTCTCTTCGGTGCGGCGCTGTCCGTCGCCTCTGCTTTCGCGCAAACGTCCGACGACCCTCGCTACACCAGCTGGCTCATCAGTGCCAGCGGGACTTATGCCCGCCTCTACGAGTCCACCACCGCCCAACTCGCCGGCAATGCCGTGACCACTTGGAGCCGCGGCCAAGGCGTGCAATCCGCCCCCACCTACGCCGGCGTCAACCAAGTCTCCTACTCGAACGACTGGGTCTACATCCGTGGCTCCGGCCTTGGATTCCACGCCATGGGCCCATGGTATCTCAACGAGAACAAAACCAACGATTTCCCCAACTACCCCGGTAACACCGACGTGCTCTATCGGATCCCGCGCACTCCCACCGTCGCCACCACCAAGACCCTCACCAACAGGGGCGCCATCGGCTACTTCGTCGACGGTGTCGCCATGTTCGACTCCACCGACACGTTCTCTTACAGCACCAGTAACGCCTCCGATGCGAGTCCGGTCGCCAACTTCCAAGGCCGGGGCGATGGGGTCTGGAATCGTGATGCCTATGTCAACGAGGGCGTCACCTTCGATCCCGCCTTCGCTCACCAAGCCGGCTCCCTTTACCACTACCACGCCAACGCTCCTGCGCTCCGCCATCAACTCGGCGACAACGTCACCTACGACACCTCGACCAAAACGTATTCGGAGGACTCCACCAACGCCACCAAGCACTCGCCCATCGTCGCGTGGTCACGCGATGGCTACCCCGTCTACGGCCCTTACGGCTACCGCGACGCCAACGACTCTTCCAGCGGCATTCGCCGCATGATCTCCGGTTACGTCAAACGCGACGGCACCAAGGGAACCACCGATCTCAACGCCACCGGCCGCACCACCCTTCCCGCCTGGGCCGCCATCGCCCAAAACAGCAGCACGGCGGTCGCGACCAATGTCCAAGGTCCCGCCGTAAGCGCCGCTTACATCCTGGGTCACTACCTCGAGGACTACGCCTACCTCGGCGACCTCAGTCAGACCCAAGGCACCGACTTCGACCTCGATCTTTACAACGGACGCACCGGCGTCACCCCCGAATTCCCCCAAGGCACCTACGCCTACTTCCTTTCCGTCGAAACCGACGGCACGCCCAGGTTTCCCTACATCATCGGTCGCTGGTTCAACGGCTCGCCTGACGGGGCATCCGTCAACAGTATCAGCGAAACCGTGACAGAATACGCTCGCGGCGCGCCCACCGCCGAACTCCTCGTCTCCGCCACCCCTAACGGCGACTCGGTCGATGTCGCCTGGAACTCCGTTGAGGGCGCTTCCTACACGGTCGAGTCCTCCACCGATGCTACCAACTGGACCTCCCTCAACTCCAGCGTCGCCAGCTCCGGCATCACCACCACTTACACCGCCACCGAATCGACCCACTATCGGGTCACCATGGCCTCGATCGAAACCTACGACACCACCGGCACCACCGGCACTGCCGTCGGCTCCACCGGCTCCGTCGTCTATACGCCGGCCGCCGATGTCGAGGCCCCCACCATTAGCACGTCACCAGTCGATCAATCCGTCGCCGCCGGCGCCACCGCCGCCTTCACCGTCACCGCCTCCGGAGAAAGTATCTCCTACCAGTGGTATAAGAACGGAGCCATTATTCTCAACGCCACCGCCGCGAGCTTCTCCATCGCTTCCGCCGCATCTGCCGACGCAACCGCATACACCGCCTCAGTCACCAACTCTGGCGGCACCGCGATCAGTGCATCCGCCACCCTCACCGTCACCGGCTCATCCCCCGACACGACCACGGCCCGCGTGGTAAATCTTTCGACGCGCACCAACGTCGGCGACGACGCCGGCACTCCTGTCATCGGCATGGTGATCGGCGGCACCGGCGACAAATCCGTCCTCTTCCGCGCGATCGGTCCAACCCTCGCGTCGTTCGAAGTAAGCGGGGTGCTCGCCGATCCCCAACTCAGTCTCATCCGCAGTAGCGACTCGATCGTCGTCGCCTCCAACGACAACTGGGGCACTGCCTCCAACCTCAGCACCCTCGTCGCCACCACCGCCTCCCTCGGCGCCTTCGCCCTCACTTCCGGAAGCGACGATGCCGCCTGGCTCGGCGACCTCTCGGCCGGCGCCTACACCGCCCCCATCCTCGATGAACGTGGCAGCGGAGTCATCCTCCTGGAGATGTATGACGCGGGCTCCAGCCGCGACCCGGCTCAACTGGTCAACGCTTCGACCCGTGCCCACGTCAGCACCGGCGACGGAGTGCTCGTCTCCGGCTTCGTGATCGAAGGCGAAGGCACCCGCCGTCTCCTCATCCGCGGCGTCGGCCCCACGCTCAGCAACTACGGCCTCACCGGGCTGCTCGCCGATCCGAGCCTCAAACTCTTCTCGGGCTCCACCGAACTCACCGCCAATGATAATTGGAACGACAATGCCAACGCCGCCGCCATCATCATCGCGGCCACTGCATCCGGCGCGTTCACCATCAACTCCGGCTCCCACGATGCCGCCATGCTGATCGACCTTCCTGCCGGCGCTTACACGGCCCAGGTCGCCGGCGCCGATGACGGCACCGGCACCGCCTTGCTTGAAATCTACTTGATCGACTAACGGCCCTCTCACTTTCACGGGATAGCTCGGGTGTGCTTCATCGCCCTGCGCGCCTTTCCGGCCGGAGGGGAGCCCGGGGGCGTTTTCATTTACTCGCCCTTAACAAAACGCCGCCTTCCGTTCACCCGTGCTTAACCTTCTTTGAGTAAGCTCTCGCCTATCCAACCTTCCGTTTCCTCTTCAACCTTGTCCGGGGCCAATCTCGACTCCCTTTCTTATCCGTGGTGAGACGACTAATCATAGTCCTGACTCGTTGCGGTCCGTCCCTGCTCGGCCTGCTTTTCGCCTCCGCCTCAAGCCCCGCCGCCAACGTCGAGCTTAACCTCACCTTCGGCTGGCAGAAACAAGCGATCAACGTCCCTTCAGCCCCCGTCACGTCACCCGCCGGCCAGACCCTCTCCATCACGAGAGTTTCCGGCCTCATCTCCGAGCTCGAACTCGTCCGCGCCGACGGCACCAGCGTGCAACTCACCGGCCAATACGGCTTCTTCGACGCGGCAGATCCGACCCGCCATAACATCGCCCTCCACCACGTGCCCGTCGGCCACTACACCGGCATGAATCTGCGCATCGGTGTCGCCCCCGGGCCCAACCACTCCGACCCCAGCCTTTGGCCCGCTGGCCACGCCCTCAATCCCATCACCAACGGCCTTCACTGGGGCTGGACCGGTGGCTATGTTTTCCTCGCAATCGAAGGCCACTACGACAATTCAACCTTGGACATTCGGCATTCAACCTTTGCCTCTGCCGGCGGCTTTTCCTTCCACCTCGCCACCGACGAACTCCCCCTCCCCGTTCGTTTCAGCCAACCCTTTTCCATCACCGGCGACAGCAAAATCACGCTGCTTTTCGACCTCGCCGATCTCCTCGGCGAGCTCCGCCTCGACCCCGACGCCGACACCACCACCACCCACTCGCGCGACGGCGATATCCTCGCCCCCCGCCTCGCCGCCGCTGTCGGCCCGTCCTTCTGGTTCGGTGATGCCACGCCCGCGCCCACCTCCGAACATTCTTTAATTGACCTTCAACATTCGACCTCAACGGCCGCGGCCCCGCCCTTGCCGTTCCTCGTCCCCGCCGGTTGGCCGCAACCCGCCCTGCCCCACGACAACGCCCCCACCGCCCCGGGCGTCGCTCTCGGCGAAAAACTTTTCCACGACCCGCGCCTCTCCGGCGACAACACCCAATCCTGCGCCGACTGCCATCAAGCCTCCCGCGCACTCGCCGACGACACCGCCTTCAGCCTCGGCATCCACGGCACCCCCGGCCCGCGCAACGCCATGCCCCTGTTCAATCTCGCCTGGTCACCCGACTTCGCGTGGGACGGCTCGCAACCCCGCATCCGCGACCAATCCATTGCCGCCATGACCAACCCGATCGAGATGGACGCCGATCCCGCCACCGTCATCGCCACCCTCGCTCCCGACCAATCACTCCAAGCCGATTTCGCCGCCGCGTTTGGCGACAAAACGATTACCGTCGAACGCATCGGCCTCGCCCTTGAGCAATTCCTTCTCACCGAAGTCTCCGCCGATTCTCGCTTCGATCAATCCCTCCGCGGCCCCGTCAAACTCACCGCCCAAGAAGCACGCGGCCTGGAACTCTTTAACCGCGAGTTTGACCCCCGCCGTGAACAATTCGGGGCCGATTGTTTTCACTGCCACGGCGGCGGCCTCTTCACCGACTTCGCGCCCAAAAACAACGGACTCGATCTCGTGTCCACCGACCAAGGACGCCAGCTTGTCACCGCTGCCGAGGCCGACGCGGGCAAGTTCAAGACCCCCTCCTTGCGCAACATCGCCCTCACCGCCCCCTACATGCACGACGGCCGTTTCGACACCTTGGAAGAAGTCATCACGCACTACACTTCCGGGGTGCAACGCCCCCCCCAACTCGACCCCAATCTTGCCAAACACCCCGGCCGCGGAGTCCCGCTTAGCCAATCCGACCAATCCGCCCTCGTCGCCTTCCTGCGCACCCTCACCGACCCCCGCTACGCCAGCCCATAATCGAAACGACCGATCCTCGCCGGTCTCCTCATTCGATTTGGGTCAAATACCCCGAAACCTGCTTCACTTTACCCGGGAGGGAGGAGCCTGCTTGCCAGCGATAGTTGGACTCTTCCCCGGACTCTCAGTCGCTAAAGAGCGATAAAATTTGGCTCTCAACTTGCTTGATAGCTGCAAAAGACTGGGTAGAGCGTTCAGCCGCTGAACCGCCCTTTCGATCACCTAGGGCCCGGTTTAAATACCTAAATGAGTAAATTTCCACCATGAGCACACCTGAAGAAAGAGCTATCCCCCGGGGGGCATAGGCGTTTTTTCGGGACCATCAATCGAGGAAGAGTATCGAATTGCGAAAGCCATAAACTCAAATCCGATACCCACTCTCACTCTGATCGTCTCTATTCAGATCGCGGTTGTCGTTTTAGTAATTTGGGCTTGGTGATTTCCCTAGAGTCGTCACTCCAAGCCGTCTGGCAAAGAGTATCGGTCGCCGACAAGTTCGCCGCCGAAACATCGGTTAAATCGATTCTCCGCCAAGGTGTTCCAGACTCCACGGGTGGGCCAAAAGTCATCGTGCACGATCAGCTCGACATTCGCTATCACGACGTAACACGTGATCGTGTCGAGGGTGCGATCAGGAAAATCGCGCCCGACAGCGGTGCCGATGGCGGGGGCCTTGGAGCGAAAGAGGAACACGGAGCGCAGCAGCGCGTAGATGGCCCATCGCTTTTCGGACTGGCCCAAAGGTAATGAAATGACCGGGAGGCAAGCAGATCGGGTGCTCCTTGGGCCGATTGACGCGCAAATGGCTGCCGAGAATGGGCGATTGCGGAGCAAATTACCCGGATCCGATCCGGATAAAAGGCCGCGGAGTGGGAACGGGTATCCGCTAGTTATCGGCGCAATCTGTGGTTGAATATTATTCTGCCGGTAGGTTTCTAAAGTATAAATCCCGGGGTAATTGGGGTAAGATCAAATCGGCGCTCAAGCCGCCCGCTAGGCAAACGCCCAGGCGGTTAGCTCGGACCAACCGTCTGGTGAGCCCAATCGGTTGGACCATTTGACGAAGGGTGAGAGTGATCTAATTTACCCGCGATGTTCTCGGGTCGCGATTTGGAATGCTTACAAAGCCTTGTGCTACCGGATCGGTGGCAGGCGGAAGCGATCTATGCGCTCAACGATGGTCGCGACGTGGTGCTAGACGCCCCCACCGGAGCGGGTAAGACCTACGTCTTCGAGCGTTGGGCCGAGCAGCACAATTTTTCCCGACGCGCAATTTTCACCGTCCCCACCCGCGCTCTCGCCAACGACAAATTTGCCGAATGGCGCGCCCGCGATTGGCGCGTAGGCATCATCACCGGTGACCTCACCATTGATCCCGAGGCTCCCGTAATCGTCGCGACTCTCGAAGCAGTGCAGAGTCGGCTCATTGGTGGCAATCAAGTCCAGCCCACTTCCCGCACGGGTTTTGTCGCGCCGGATTTCCAACTTCTGGTCGTCGATGAGTATCAATGGCTATCCGATCCCGCGCGGGGCAACCACTACGAAGGTGTCCTCGGGCACCTCGATCCCCGGGTGCAGGTGCTGTTGTTATCCGGCTCGGTCGCTAACCCGAGAGACGTCGCCGGCTGGTTGAGTCGACTCGGGCGCGACGTCGCCGTCGTTCAGACCGCCGAACGGCCCGTTCCACTCGAGGAGGTCGATATCGACGACTGCATCCATGGGCTGCCGCGCACGGTCACCAGTTTTTGGGCCCGACGTTTGGCCGGTGCGCTCCGGGAGGGGCTGGGGCCCGTCTTGGTCTTTGCGCCTCACCGCAAAGACGCGGAACGACTAGCTCGACAATTCGCCCGCGAACTACCACTGGCGGATCCCCTTACGCTCACCCCGGCGCAAACCCAGGCCGCCGGTCCCGCGCTCGCTCGGCTGCTACGGCAACGTCTCGCGTTTCACCATAGCGGCTTGAGCTACGTGCAACGCGCGGGGCTGATTGAGCCGCTCGCCAAGGCAGGGCAACTGCGGGCAGTAGTCGGCACCTTGGGTTTGAGCGCCGGGATCAATTTCTCGCTCCGATCCGTGATGGTGACCGCCGGCAGTTATTTCGTGGATCACTTCGAACGAACTATCGCGCCTCACGATTTCTTACAAATGATCGGACGAGCCGGCCGCCGCGGTATGGACGAAACCGGCTACGTATTGGTCAGCGGCAGCACCCCTCGGATGCGCGGCGCGGCGCCTCAACGAGTCAAACGCGCGGCACCGTTACCGTGGCCCTTCCTCCTCCGTGGATTACAACCCGGCGAGTCCGTGCGAACGACCATCGGAAAGGCGGCGGCCCGCTTTTTTACCGAAGTCGCCATCCCCATGGGCGATGAAAAGACTGCACCACTAATTGCTGAGTTCGGCGAACTCCCCTGCCGCCAAACCACCGATACCGGACGGGCCCGCGTCGTGCGCCGACGTCGAAACCCCTCGGTTGCCTGCAAAACGTGCCGCTGGCAGGAAGACTGCCGCGCCTTTTCACTCCAACCTACCCTCCTCTGGCAACTGCAACGAGTCGGTGTGCTCGATCGCGAACTGCGGGTTACCGCCCGCGGAGCAATTGCGGGAGGTTTTCTGGGCCCCGAAGGCCTCGCGCTGGCAGTTGCCTTGGAAGAGCGCCGCTATCCGCTGGATCATCTGATCTTCGACGGCGCAAACCTGTTTGCGGGGGATCGGTTTACGGAGACAAACCCCCGCAGACTGGGCCGATTAGCCTCTGTTGGTGAAAAGGCTTTCCACCGCTTCGATTTCGAAGGCTGGCTGGTGGAAGGGGTGCCGCCCGGCTACGGCTACGGAGCGAGTGAAGTCGTGCAGGCCATCGTCGAACGCACCGCCACGGTTGGAGCGCTCGCCGCCGCCTCGGAATTCGCCGGACGCGGCGATATCGACCGCTTAATGACCGAGTGGCGGTCGTGGCTGCGGCAAGTGGTTGCAGCTCCGCCACTGGACGGCGTGACGGAGCGGGAACTCGTTCTGGCTCAACGTTGGGATGACTTTCGCGCTCTCGCCACGGTAACCCTGGGCGAGCGCCGGGAAGAAAGTCTCCCAGAACTACCATTCCTCACCGCCGAACAACGCCACCCCATCATCCACCGCCTAGGCCGAGCCATTCGCTAGCAGTGCCCTCCGTAAAACAGGGTCAATCCTTACTGTTTGCGCTAATTAGATCGTAGAGTTTACCCGCCCCTGGACGCGATCCCTGCCTTAACTCCGCACAATACCGGCTCACTGCGGACTCTGCCCCCATGTCCAATCGTTGCGA
>Ga0209491_10001643_pt1 | contig 42629 bp, 26 predicted proteins | sample BON02_FD_187213 | JGI IMG/M metagenome (GOLD analysis project Ga0209491, IMG submission 187213) | Freshwater microbial communities from Lake Bonney liftoff mats and glacier meltwater in Antarctica - BON-02 (SPAdes) (version 2) | ecosystem: Environmental > Aquatic > Freshwater > Ice > Glacier...
TCCCCCCCCTTCACGCGGCTCCAGGTTGCCCGTGCCCAGGCCCTCCAGAATCGAGCGGTCCCGCGGCATCGCCTTGAGCGCCGCCTCGAGCTCGGCGATCACGTCGACAAACTCGGGGCGGTCGCCAAAGTCGTGCGCCCAGCACGCCTCGACCAGGGCGCGCAGTCGGGGCGGGACGGCCGGGCGGTTGGGCGGCCGCGCGCTCGAGCCCCACTCGGGCCGGAGGCGCTGCTCGCCGGAGGCGGCGCGCGCGGCCGAGACGGGCTCCAGCGCCCAAAAGGCGGGGATCCCCTCGAGCAGCTGGAAGAGGATCATGGCGAAGGCGTACTGGTCGACGCGGTGGTTGTACGGCTGGTGGTTGAAGCACTCGGGCGCCATGAAGCGGTAGGAGCCCGTCTCGCCCGTCATCTTGTACGTGTCGGTGAGCTGGCCGGGGGGCGCGCGGGCGGCGGCGGCGGCGGCGGCGGCGGCGGCGGCGTGCGGGGGGTCGGCGCCATGCCCGCCGCCGCCCCCTGCGAACGACGACGCCTCGGACCCGCCCGCCACCCCCCCGCCCTCGCCGCCCCGCTGCGACGCGCTCGCCCCCCCGCCCCCGCCACGCGCCTGCTCCGACAGGCGCAGCGACTTGCTCAAGCCGAAATCGGCGATCTTGACGCTCCCCAGCTCGTGCACGAGCACGCGGCGCTGCGCGGGCGTCTCGACGTCGCCGCCGCCGCTGATCATCAGGTTGGCCGGCTTGAGGTCGCGGTGGATGATGGTCAGCGGCGTGTGGTTGTGCAGGTAGGCCATCCCGCGCGCGCACCCGAGCCCCAGGGAGACGGCGCGCCTCATGGTCGGCCGCTCGCGCGCCGCCGCGCGAAAGACGTCTGCGAGGGAGCCGCATGGCAGGAATTCGGCGACGATCATGAGCGGCAGGGACTTTGTCACGGCGCCCAAAAACTGGACGCAGTGCGGGTGGTGCGTCTTGGTCAGCGTGTTGACCTCCGTGCGAAAGTCCCCCAGGGCCACGGGCGAGTTCTGCCCGCCGTCCCGCAACACCTTGACGGCCACGGGGCAGCCGTGGTAGCTTGCGCGCCACACGATGCCAAACTCGCCCTCGCCCACGCGGCTGAGCAGGCGGAGGTGGCGCGGGTCGACCTCCCACTCGGGGTCGACCGACCCACCAAAGATGCGCACCTGCCCGACGAGCGGCGACTCGGCCAGGTCGACCAGGTCGTAGCGATCAGCGGACGAGAAGGCCTGCGCCGCGCCGCCGATGGCGCCGGCGCCGCCGAGGATGTCGAGCGAGGGGCGGGCGAACGTGGCGCTGCCGGCCGCCTTGGGGCCTCCACCTCCGCCCAGCTGCCCGGGCGGCGCGTCGTCGTCGCCCTCGTCGGCGTCGCGGGACTGCGCGCGCGGCGAGCCGCCCGCCGCCGACGACGCGAGCGCGGCCGCCGCGTCCTTGGCGCTCGGGACGGCCAGCTTTGCGCCCTTGCTCACGAGCAGCCGCACCACCTCGCCGTGGTCGCCGCGCACGGCGTCCTCCAGAGGGGTGCGCCCGAACCGGTCGATCGGGTTGGCCGGCGCGCCCGCCGACAGCAGCCACTCAACCACGGAGAAGCAGCCCTCGGCCGCCGCCAGGTGCAGCGGCGTCCGGCGGTCGTAGTCGCACACGTCGCCACGCTCGACGTCGATGTCGAAGCGGCGGCACAGGCGGCTGCAGCGGCCCACGTCGGCGACGCTGGCGAAGAAGAGGAGCTCGGCGACGGCGGCGCGGCGGGCCGCGCCGGAGCCGTGGATCGAGGCGCCGCGGTGGTCGCCGACGGCGCCGCCGCCCGCGGCGGCGCCGCCGCCCGAGGACATCCGGTCGCCCGAGCGGCCCTCTTCAGCGTCGGCGGCCGCGCGGGCGTCTGCGGCGGCGGCCGCCGCGTGCAGCGCGCCCTTTTGAGGCGGCATGTGTCACACGCAGGGGGAGGTGACACGCGCGCCTGTTGCTCGCTTTGAACCTCGGCTAAACCGCGCGAGGGAGAGAGGAGGCCCCGGGGGTGGCGCAAAGAGAGAGAGAGCCGTCACTAGCGACTCTCCTCTCCTCTTTTTCACCACGTGTTCCCTTTGCTGGCCGATGCAGCTCCTCCCGCGGCGCGCGCGGGCCGTACTGCGAGCCGGTGCTCCGAGATCTTTGAGCTCGGAATCGGGGAATCCGCGCAAGGCGACGTCGGGGGGAAGAGCGTTCGAGAGGAGGACAGAGGCACTCGTCACCTCCCTTTGTACTCTGTGTCCGCGAGCAGCGAGTGTTCCGAGCGAAAGAGATCGGGATTGGGGTTGCGAAGTGATGAAGAGCTGCAGATGCGTACGGGTGGAAAATTGTGGAGAGATTTTGTCGTTTGCGGCGCAGAGTGCGTTGAAGGCAAGGGTTTCGGCTCGTCAGCGCCGGCGCCGGCGTCTGCGCTCCCGCGTCCAGCCTCGACAGCCCCGTCGGCGCACATCCAACAACGAGAACAACACACGCCACGTAACGGTCATCCGAGCTATCACCCGAGCATCGCCGCCACCTTGGCCGCCGCCGGCGCCCCCAGCGCCGCCATGGCCGCCGCCCACGCGCCCCCGCCCGCGCCGCCCCCGCCGCGATAGTCGCCGCCGCCGCCGTCGCCGCTGCCGCCCCCGCCCCCGCCGCCGCCCCCGCCGCCGCCCCCCTGCCCCCTGTAGGCGCGCAGCAGCTCGACCATGTCGAGCCTCAGCCCCTCGTCCTGCACGTGCCGCCAGCTCGCGACGGCGGCCGCGAGCGCCGGCAGCGCGGCCGCCCCGGGCCCCGGGTTGAGGCGCACGGACCGCACCAGCCCCAAAAAGGCCTGCTCCTTTTCGACGTCGTCGCGCAGGGACCGTAGCGCGGCGCACCACTGCGGCAGAAAGTGCGCCAGGTGGGGCGCCACGGCGCCCGGGCACACCCACGCGACGCGTCCCAGGGCGATGGCGGCGTTCTCGCGCAGGCGCAGGGTGGCCCGGCCGGACAGCACCACGGCGCAGGCCTCGCATGCGGCGACGGCGTGCGGCGCAAAGGCGCCGCCGGGCGCCGCCACGGCCAGCTCGCCGAGCGCCCAGCAGGCGTTGTTGGCGGCCGGCAGGCACTCCTCGCGCGCGAGGCAGGCCGGCGCCAGGCACGCGAGGGCCAGCGGCACGAGCTCGGCCAGGTGCGCGTGCAGGCGCGGGTAGCACGCGCGCGCGAGGTCGCCCGCCAGCGCCAGCGCAGACTGCCGCAGCTCGGGGTCGCCCGGCGCCGCCGCCGCTGCCAGCAGCAGCGGCGCCAGCTGCGGCGCGGCGGCGACGAGCGGGTCGGCCGAGCCGCGCAGCGCCTCGACCACGCCGGCGGCCAGGTCGAGCGCGGCGATCAGGAGCTCGCGCTCGTAGTAGGGGGCGTGGTCGCCGAGTCCGCCGCCGCCGTTCCCGCCGCCGCCGCCGCCGTGTCCGCCGTTCCCGCCGCCGCGGCCGCCTGCTCCTGCCGCCGCCGCTGCCGCCAGCTGCGCCTGATGTGTTGCCACGGCCACCGCCCGCTCAAACACGGGCTGGGCGACGGGCTCGAACCCGGCGCGCAGGTTGGGCGCGAGCACCGTGAGGCACTCCATGATGGGCAGGGCCTCCGGGTCGCCCGGGCCGCCGGGCGCCAGGCGGTCCCATCGCCCGAGCACCGCGCGCAGCAGCCGCCCGCACGACGCTCGGTCGGCGGCGAGCGCGCCGCCGGCCGCCTCGGACAACGACAAGACCGCGCCGAGCAACGGGCGCTGGTTGCGCCGGCCGTAGCGCGCGGCCGCCGCCGACAGCGCGTCCACCACGCTCGGCAGGCGCAGGGCCAGCGCCGACTGGCCCACGCGCGGGCCCGCGGCGCCCGCCGCCTCCTGGACCGTCGACAGCGCCGAGCACGCCGCCTCCTGGACGTGCTTGTTGTGGTCGCACACGCGCCCGAGCAGGCCGGCGAGCGCGCCGTCAAACAGCGCGAGCGGGCTGCCGGCGTCCGAGGGCGGTCCCAAGGGGGGAGGGGCGGCGCCGCCCGCCGCCGCCAACTGCTGCTGCTCCTGCTGCTGCAGCCGCGCGATGGCGGCGGCTACCGCGCCCTGGTCCGACCCGGGCGGCAGCAGCAGCCAGTGCGCGTAGCGCGAGAGCGCCCAGCAGGCAATCACCCGCACCATCGGGCGCGGGTCGGACAGGCGCGGGAGCAGCATGCCGACCATGGCGGGCAGGTAGGCGGCGAGGCCCTGGGCGCAGCCCTCGCTCACGGCGCCGAGGGCCAGGATCGCGCTCTCGCGGGCGCGCCAGCCGCCGCCGCCGCCGTCGGCGCCCGCCGCCGCCGCGCCGCCGCCGCCTCCGTCGCCTCCAATTGGCTGCTGCTCCAGCCGCTGCTGCACGATGGGCAGCAGGACGGGGAGGATCTCGTCGCCGTAGACGTTGGACAGGGTGTCGAGGGCCGCGGCGGAGCACTTGCGCAGGTTCCACGCGCGCACCTCCTCGTCGTCGTCGTCGTCGTCGTCGCCGTCGTCGTCGTCCTCGCCGTCCTCGCCCCCGGCCCCCGCTCCTCCCGTCCCCGCCGCCGCCGCCACCGCGCCCCCGCCCGTCGACCGCCCGTGCCGCTGACCCACATGCGCCGGCTTGACGTCCCTGTCCGCGTCCAGCCCCCCCGCCCCGGCCCCCTGCGCCAGCCGCGCCAGTGCCGCCTCCTCTGCCGCCTCGGCGTCCTGCACCTCCTCGTCGTACTCGTCGAAAAGCATGTTTTTCAGGAGCACGGGGATCAGCCGCGGCAGGTAGGGGCGGAGCGCGGCGGCGTCGACGTCCTCGGCCTCGCACACGGCCATCCAGAACTCGGCGGCCTCGAGGGCGACGGCCCCGTCGCCGTCCTGGTTGCACGCGAGCATGTACTCGACGATCTGCGGGAGCTGGGGCACGAGCGCGTCGGGCCGGTAGGGCAGCAGCGAGACGAGGCCGGCGACCACGTGTCGCCGCACGCCAGCGTCGCCGTCTGTGGCGAGCGCGAAGAGGCCGCGGATGTAGTCGTCCATGCCCTGCGACAGACCCGAGGGCATGGCGTGGAGCATGAGGTTGAGAGCCGCGACCGCGCCGCGGCGGGCGGGGGCCGAGGGGGAGGCCATCAGGCGCAGCAGCGGGGGCACCAGCACGCGGCTGGCGCGGTTGCCGTCGGCGTCGTCGGCCGACGCGACGGCGAGGGCGCCGCCGGACGGCAGCGCGACGGGCGCGTCCAGCTGGCCGGGCGCCTCCTCGGCGATCTTGTAGACCAGGTCGAGCGCGCCGTCGACCGCGGCCTCGGGGCCGCCGGGCGGCGCGGACAGGGCGCCGGACAGCGCGGCCACGAGCGCCGGCCACGACGAGAGGCCGCCGCTCGGGCTCGTCAGGACGGCGACGGCGGCGCTGGCGGCCGTGCGCCTGAGCGCCTTGTGCGGGTGCCCCAGGACGGTCAGCAGGTCAGCGCGGATGGTCGCGCGCAGGGGCTCGTCGGTGCCCTCCCACTGGTGCAGCAGGAGGTTGCGCAGCAGGAGGCCCGCGCTCTGCCGCACGTCGTCCGGGGCGGCAAACGCGGGGGCGCCGCCGCCGCCGCCGCCCGCATTGCCGCCGCCGTGCGCAAACACGTACGACAGGTAGTTGGCAAAGTCGGGCACGGCGCGAAGGCCCTCGAGCTGCTGGTGGATCTGTTTGTCGTTGGTTTGAGCGGTGTTTGCGGATGGACAAGCGAGAGGGGGATTGAGTCGCGGCGCAAACGACAGGCGCGAGAGCGCGACGGCGACCGGCGCCGAAGCGGGCGAGCGAGCGAGCGATCCGTTGCGCACTCGACTGACCTGGGCCTGGTTGCTGCCCGGCTTCTGCACCTCGGCCAGGAGGTGGCACAGCTGCTGCAGGCCCGCCTCCTGCGGCACCCACGCGGGCGTCGGCATTTGGTGAGTGCCTCCCTGCCGCGGAGCAACAGAAGCTATTCAAGGCGTTTCCCTAGACGCCTGCCTCCTGCCTCCTCTCTGCCTCCTCCGCCTCTCTCACGCCGGCTCGGTCGGTCTGCAGACGCGGAGCCGGGCAGACGTTCTGAGACACGGGGAGGCGAGATGGGCTGGCGCGACGCGACGCTTGACGGGCGGCTGATGGCTGATGGCGCGTCCAAAAAGCGATTGATCTCGTCTGGATGTAGGTTTGGCGTTGGTTGTTTCACAAGAGCGAGGGCGGCTTGCTACCTACATTCCTCCTGTCGAGCCGACGGGCGGGGATCAAGTCGAGCAAAAAGCGTCGTTCTGGCGCGGGCGGCGCCGTCGTCTCTCCGCTCGGCCGTCGGCGTCGTCTGCGGCCGTCGGTCGCCACACCCCGTCGCTCGAGCGTGGCGCCGCCGCCGCCCCCCGCGCCCCCGCTCCTCAATCATCCCCAACAACCCCCGCCGCGCGCGCCTGCGCCGCCCTCAGCGCCAGCATCCGCCGCGCCTGCGTGCGCCCGCTTGCCCCCAGCCGGTTGACCGGCGCCCGCAGCCGCTCCGCCAGCAGCGCCGCTGCCGCGGGCGTCAGCACGAGCACGTCGCGCCGCAGCACCGACGCCACGTTGCAGCCGCGCGCGGGCACGACGTCGACGCCCGGCAGGTTGCCGGCGGCGCGGCGCAGCGCGGCGCCGCCGTCGGCGTCGTCGCCCTTGTCGGCGTCCACCAGCAAGGCGGAGAGGCGCGGCTGGCCCGCCAGCAGGGCCGACAGCTGGGCGGCCAGCACGCGCGTCTTTGGCGGCGCGCCCGGCGGCGCCGTGCCCGCGGCGGCGGCGGCCGCGGCCGGGTTGAGGGTGTCGACCAGCAGCAGGCGGCCCTCGGCAGCCTTGGCCGACAGCGCACACTTGAGCCCAAGCCGCCGGACCTTCTTGGGCAGCCGGTGGGCGTGCGAGCGGGGGACGGGCCCGTGCGCCGCGCCGCCGCCGCGCCACTGCGGCGCGCGCGTCGACCCCTGGCGCGCGCGGCCCGTGCCCTTTTGCCGCCAGGGCTTGCGCCCGCCGCCCGACACCTCGGAGCGGTCCTTCGCCTTGTGCGTGCCCTGCTGGCGCGCGGCCATCTGCCAGCGCACGACGCGGTGCAGGACGTCGAGGCGCACGGGCACGGCGAAGACGTCGCCGGGCAGCTCGGCGCGGCCGACGACGACGGGGGGCGCCGGCGGCGACAAGGGCGAGGAGGACGAGGACGAGGAGGACGAGGACGACAGACGCGGGGCCGGGAGGCCCCCGCCCAGGGCGTGCACGGGCAGGCGCACGGGCGCGTAGTAGTTGACCGGGTGCGCGTACCTGTAGACGTTGTCCCCCAGCCCCGCGCCCACCATGCGGCGCCTGCTGCTGCTCGCCGAAGTGTAGGCGGACGAGCTGGCGCGCTGCCGCAGGCGCCGCCGCCGGCCGCCGCCGTTGCCGCTCGCGCGCTCGGCGGCGACGGCGGCCGCGAGGCTGTCGGCGACGCCCTCGGCGAGCGCGACGAGCTCCTCGAGCGAGGCCTGCTGCTGCTGCTGCTGCTGCTGCTGGTTGTCGTCAGAAGCTGCTGCTGCTGCTCCTGCTCGGCGGCGCGACGACGACAGGGCCGCGTCCGCGGCAAAGCCCCTTGTTGATACTGCTGTTGTTGCTGCTGCTGTTGCTGCCGTTGCACGCCGCCCGAGCGACGCCGACGTCGGCGCGCACAGCCAGGCGGCGGCGGCGCGCCGAACGCTCGCCGGCGACGACGGCAGCCACGGCAGCCATGGCGCGGCCGCCGCTGATGCTGTGCTGCTGCTGCTGAAGGTCGCTGGTGCTGCGCCACCACCACCACCTCCTCCGAGCCGCCCGCCCTTGCTCAGGGCGATCAGGCGCGCGAGCAGGCGCATCCGCCCCCCTCCTTTGCCCTCTCTCTTGATTGTGGTTGGGTTTCCTCTCTGCGGTGGCGCGTGCCAAATGGTGGTACAGGCGGGAAGTTTTGCTGGTGTTGGAATGTAGTGCTAGGTCGGGGGGGAACGCTCCTCTTCTTGAGAGCGAGACGAACACCAAGAATCGATGAGTATCAACTGAAAACGGCAAACGCCCCTCCACTCGCACGATCCCATACTCGGAAACGCAACCAGCGACAACAACCACACTCTAAGTTATCTCCAAGCATCGCCCCAAGCATCGAACGATTCCACGTCGATCACATTTGGGGAAACCCGTGTCGCAAAAACGTGCCACACCCGCCCGCGTTTCTTGATCCCTTTTACGCCAATCAATCATCTGATCGAGAGGAGTCGTCTCAAATGCTCCGCGAGGCGTCCCGGCGCGCGCTGCGCGCGGCGCTCGCCGGGAGCAGCGGCAACGCTCGAGACGTCGCCGCCGCCGTCGCTGCCGCCAGCGCGCCGACGACGACGCCGCGCCCCTTCCTCGGCGCCCCCTCCTCCTTCTCCTCCCTCACCTCGCCCCTGGACCGCGACGACCCGCTGCCCCTCTCCTCCTGGGCCACCATCGACCCGGCCAACTGGACGGGGGCCAATCCGGCCGTGGCCGCCAACCTCGTCGCCGGCAGGTGGCACTCGGCCGGATCCGGCGGCGCCGCCGGCCGCGACGTGCTCGAGGTGGTCGACCCGCTCGACGGCGCGCTAATGGCTCGCTTACCGGATACCCCGTCCTCCGGCGCCGCGCACCAGGCGTTCGTAGACTCGTTGCGCGCCTGCCCCAAACACGGCCTGCACAACCCCCTGAAGAACCCCGAGCGCTACGTCATGTGGGGCGCCGTCACCGCCCGCGCCGCCGCCGAGATGCGCCGCCCGGCCGTCGCCGGTTTCTTCGCCCGCCTGGTCCAGCGCACCTCTCCGAAATCCGACGCGCAGGCGCTGGCCGAGGTGGTCGTGACGCGCCGCTTCCTCGAGAACTTCTCGGGCGACCAGGTGCGCTACCTCGCGCGCGGTTTCACCGTGCCCGGGGACCACCCGGGCCAGCAGTCGGGCGGCGTGCGCTGGCCGTTTGGGCCCGTCGCAGTCGTGACGCCGTTCAACTTCCCGCTGGAAATCCCTGCGCTGCAGCTTATGGGCGCCCTCTACATGGGGAACAAGCCGCTGCTGCACGTGGACCACCGCGTCTCCGTGGTGGCGGAGCAGTTTTTGCGCTTGCTGCACGCGTGCGGCGCACCCCCCGAGGACGCGGACGTGCTGCACGGGCGGGGGGAGGCCGCGGGCGCCGTCATCCGGGCGGCCGAGCCGAGGAGCACGCTCTTCACGGGTTCCGCCCGCGTCGCCGAGCAGCTTGCCGCCGACACGCGCGGCAAGGTGTTTTTGGAGGACGCCGGCTTCGACTGGAAGCTGCTGGGCCCCGACGTGCAGTCCCTCGAGCACGTGGCGTGGCAGTGCGACCAGGACGCGTACGCGTGCAGCGGCCAAAAGTGCTCGGCGACCTCGATGCTGTTTGTGCACGAACACTGGGAGCGCGCGGGCCTGCTGCCTCGGCTGAAGGAGCGCGCCTCGCGCCGCCGCCTCGAAGACCTGACCGTCGGGCCCGTGCTGACGTGGACGACCGACGCCATGCTCGCGCACGTGGCGCGGCTCCTGCGCGACGTGCCCGGCAGCGAGGTGCTGTGGGGCGGCAGGCCGCTCTTGGGCGGCAAGCACACCATCCCGCCGCGGTACGGCGCAGTGGAGCCGACGGCGGTGAGGCTGCCGCTCGAGGCAATGCTCGCTTCCGAGGCGGCTTTTTCCGCGGCCACGACCGAGGTGTTCGGCCCCGTGCAGGCCGTGGTGACCTACACCGACGCCCAGCTGCCCCGGGTGCTCGAGGCCCTCGAGCGCATGTCCCACCACCTGACGGCGGCCGTCGTCAGCAACGACAGCGCCTTTTTGCAAGAGGTGCTCGGCCGGACCGTCAACGGGACGACCTACGCCGGCGTGCGCGCGCGCACGACGGGCGCGCCGCAAAACCACTGGTTTGGGCCCGCGGGCGACCCCCGGGCGGCGGGGATCGGGACGGCCGAGGCCATCCGGCTGGTGTGGTCGTGCCACCGGGAGATCATCTACGACGTGGGGCCGGCGCTGCCGGACGCAGAGGCCAAGGCCTTGCCGGTGACTTGACTTTTTTTTTTTTTTGCGGTGCTCGGAAAGGGGGCGGCGACGAGGACGACGGGGGCGGCAACGGGCGCTCAAAGCGGGCCCTTCGCCCGCCCTCATCAGTCTGGTCCCTCACCGCGACGACAGCCGGATATCCAACCCACTCGCATAAGCCTCATAGCAATAATCTGCCCTCTCTCTCGACCTTGTCGTCCCGCGGAGACAGCTCACCGTCACCCCCTACTCCAGGTCTCGACCAAGACGACGACTCACCATTTCATTCACCCGCGCCTTTGCCAATGCGCGCGCGACCGACTCTGTGAGCACACTGGTGCTCGATCTAGGTGTCGACCTCGCGCGCGACCGCCACGGGCGCGCGCGCAGAGAGCAGGGGACGAGGCACAGCGATGTTTTCCTCGCCCGCGAACCACCCTTCCCGGACGAGCAAGAGGCAGGCGAGGAGCAGCAGCAGCAGCAGCACGTCCAGGCGACGAGGCTCCTGGTCACGGCTGCTGCTCCTCCTCCCGATGCTCGCGGCGACAGCGTCGCCCGTCGCCGCCGACGCCGAGAACGCGCCGCGCGCGGCGCCGGCGCCGCCGCGCGCGCCCCAGCGGCGGCCGCCCTCAGGCCTGCACCGCGGCCCGCCGCTCGCCGGCCTGCCCGCAGGGCTCGGGCAGGACAACGTGCACACCGTCTTCCTGACCGACTGCACCGCCTACTCCGACTGGCAGACCCTGACGCTCGTCTTCTCGTGGCGCCAGAGCCAGCAACCGGGACCGCTGTCGCGCGTGATGTGCTGCACGCCGCGCGAGGCGGCTCTTTACAGCGGCGCCATGCTGGCGCTGGCGCCGACGCACGTGGCGCCCTCGCTCACGAAAAACCCGCGCAACAACGACACGTACGCCGCGTACAACAAGCCGGCCGCCATCATCGACTGGCTCGCCCACAAGCCGCCGCGAGAAGAGTACGTCCTCGTGCTCGACTCGGACATGATCCTGCGCCACCCGTTCCTGCCGGGCCGCTTCCCCATGGTCAGGCCCGGGTGGGCCGTCAGCGGAAAGTACGATTACATGGCGGGCGTGAAAAACGAGCTCGCCGACACGTTCGTTCCGGACGTGGCGCCACGCGACGACCTGCTCGCAGGGCCGCGCGGGCGCCGGGCGGACCAGGTGGGCGGGTTCTTCTTCATCCGGCGGGACGACCTGCGGGCGGTGTCGACCGAGTGGCTGTCGCTGAGCGAGGCGGTGCGCTTCGACCCGACGGTGAGAAAATGAGGTTTTGCTTTTTTCCCAGTCGTATTTTCTTTCGGGTTTCGTCTGCGGGCGCAGCGAGAGAGAGAACGAGAGGCGCGCGCTTTTCCTTTTTTTCCCCTCCTCCCTCGCCGTCGCCGCCCGTCGTCACCGCTCCACTCTCTCGTCCATGCGCCTCGTCTTGCCCCGTCTCACGCCCTCTTCCCTCTCTCTCCTCCCCGCCCGTGTGCCCGCGTTCCCCCCCCGCCCGACCCGCAATACGCAAAAAAAAATTTGCCGCCCCCCTCCCCCCCGCCCGACAGGCCTGGCGCACCACCGGCGACGCCTTCGCCAAGTCCCCCGGCGCCAAGCCCTGGATCAGCGAGATGTACGGCTACGCCTACAGCGCCGCCCGCCACGGCGTGTGGCACACGTGGGTGCCGGGCGCCATGCTCTATCCGGGCTACGTGCCCGAGGGCGTCCCGCTGCTTTTGCACTATGGCCTCGAGATAAGGGTTCGCATCCCCGACCCCTCGATGGACGACAAAGGGCTCGAGGCCTTGCGCGCGGCGGCCGAGGCCGACGCGCGCGGCGAGCTGGACGACGACGGGGGCGACGGGCGCGACGAGATCGTGTCGGCGGCGCGGCTGGCGCGAGAGGTGGACCCGCCCTCGCACGCGCCGGCGGCGGCGTCGGCGCTCGTGGCCGGCGGCCCGGCGTCGTCCTCGCTGCAGCCGGCGCCCGACCCCCCGCCCCGCTTCTTCGTGTGGTCGTGGGACAAGCACTCGTTCACCCGCCACAACGTCAGCCGATGCCCGCCCTGGACCGTCGTGCGCAAGCACCCGCGCCATGGCCTGTTCGCGCAGCCGCCGCTGCCCGACATGCTCGATCCCGCGGAGGAGCCCGTGGAGCGATACACAAACTTGATCGCGATCGAGACGGTGCACACGGCCAACGCCGCGCTGTGCGAGTGGTTCCTGACGCAGTGCCCCACCGTCAAGGGCGATTGGCTGAGGCGGCGGTGCGCGCGGGTGCGCCGGGGGTACGAGGCGGTCAAGGCCGAGCTGAGGCGGTGGGATGCGCGGTTTGCGTGCGCCGACTTTTATGTGAGTAGAGAGGCCGCAAATTGCCGCTCCCGCCTTTTTTGTTCAACGTTCGCCCTCGACCGCCCCTCCCCGCCCCCCTGCTCACACCTCGCCTCCCCTCCCCTTCCCCTCCCCTCGCCCTCGCGCCCCGTAAAACAAAAAACAACGAAAAATGACGCCGCAATGAACAAAAACAAAAAACAACAAAAACATACAGCGCGGCTGCCACGCGTGGGCGCTGTCTGGCGAGTGCGAGAAGAACGCGAAATTCATGCGCTACAACTGCCAGCCCAGCTGCAAGGTGTGCGCGCCCGCGCGCGCGGCCCCGCCGCCGGGCGAGTACATGCCCGTCGAGCTCGTGGGCGTGCCATCGGCCGAGGGCGCCGAGGGGCCGCCGCCGCCGCCGCCGCGCGCGCCCGCGCGCGCGGCGGCGGCGGCCGGCGGCGGCGGCGGCGGCGGTGAGGGCGACGGCGGCCCGGGCAACGGCGGCGGCGACGGCAAGCGCGCCGACCCCGTCATCGACCCGCTCGCGCCCGAGCTGTCCGAGCAGAGCGCCCCGGGCGAGGGCGTCCACCCCGAGCGCCGCATCCGGCGCGAGGCGCGCCTGGCCGCCGAGCGCGCGGCCGCCGAGCGCCAGGCGCGCGAGGCAGAGGCGCGCCGCGCGGCGGCAGAGGCGGCGGCCGCCGCCGCGTCGCCCGCAGGCCGGCGCCGCGGGTGGCTGGCGCGCCTGCTGCGCCCGCGGGGCTGGCGCGACTCCCTGGCGGCCGCCGCCGCCGCCGTCGACGGCCTGGCCACGGGCGAGAGCGCGACCGGGGGCGGCGGCGCAGGCGCCGGCGCCGGCGCCGCGCGAGGAGGCGGCGGCGGCGGCGGCGCATTTTTCCTCGACGAGGCCGCCGCGCGCGAGGTCGGCGGCGCGCCGGGTCAGATCTCGCGCCGCCGCGCCGCCGCGCTGCGCGCGCAGTACGCGCCCGCCCCCTACACCATGTCGCGCGAGGACCTGCTGCGGCACTGCCACGCGTGGCTGCTGTCCGCGCCCATGGCGGAGCTGGTCGAGTGCACGGACAGCGCGCGCCTGGGGCTGATGTACCTGACGGGCGAGGAAAGGGAGGACGCCGAGGAGCGCGAGCGTGCCAAGCGGCTCGAGGCGGCGCGCGCCGCGAGGCGGGAGAAGCGGGCGGCGGCGGCGGGAGGGGCGGCGGCGGCGGCGGCGGGCGAGGGCGCGGGGCGCGGCGGCAGCGCGCAGCAGCACCAGCACGACCAGCACGGGCAGCACGGGGGGGACGCGCTGGCCGCCGCGGGCGGGACCGCGGGGGACGCGGCGATCCCGACCGACCGCGGCGGACGGCGCCCCGTCCCCCGGCAGCGCGACGCGGTCGGGCGCGCGCCGGGCACCGAGGGGGAGGGGGAGGACGAGGAGGAGGACGAGGAGGGCGAGGACGGCGAGGGGGCCGAGGCGCGCGCGGCGGCGGCGGCGGCGGTCGTCGCCGGCCGAGCGCGGCGCGTGCGGTGGGCGGTGGCGCTGATCGTGTGGCTCGGGGCACTGGCCCTGGTGGTGCAGGTGGCGCCGCAGCTGTGGCGGCGCGCGAGCCCTGCGCAGCGCGCCTCGATCATCCGGCGCGTCAAGAGCAAGGCTTGAGTGCTTCTTGAGTGCTTCCATCGTGTGTTGCGGGCGGCGCCCGTCGCCCGTGACGCCGACGCCGACGCCGACGCCGACGCGCTGTTTCTCCCTCGAACACTGCTTGCCTTTCCTTCAACCGCCCTCTCTCGCAACCAACGATTCCGACCCCCCCTTGTTTTGGAAAGACAAGCGCGCATTCCGACGCCCTCTCGTGTTACTCTCCCCTTCTTGGTCGCCACGTTTCTGTTTCCACCAGGCCAATTCAAAAAAGGCACCTCTCCTCTCTCTCTCGCAAACGCCTCTAGCACGCGCGCTTCCCGTTACGCCCCGAGGCCGAATCCTGCATCGCACAAGCGTCGACCTTTCACCCTTGTCGCCTACCTCGCGCCTGTGTTGAGCGTCCATTCGCGAGGACTACCACAATCGCGTTTGAAAAAACAGTTTGTGAGCAAACGCCAGAGGGCGAGACACACTCACGCACACAACTCCCGTTCGCCTATCGGCCAAGACCGTCAACCTCATCCATCATGCCGTCCCTCCGCGCGCGGCCGTCGCCTCCGCCCCCCCGCGAAGACGACGACGACGACGACACGATGGACGACGCCGCCGCCGGGCCGCCAGCGCGCCGCCGCGGCCGCCCGCCCAAGCCGGTCGACCCAAACGCGCCCGCCGAGGTGACGCGGCCGCGCGGCCGCCCGCGCAAGGTGGTCGACCCGAACGCCCCTGTCCCCGAGAGGCGGCCCCGCGGGCGCCCGCGCAAGGTCGTCGACCCCGACGCGCCCGTGCCGGAGAAGCGGCCCCGCGGGCGCCCGCGCAAGGCGGCGGTCGAGGACGAGGGCGAGGCCGACGAGGAGGCCGACGAGGAGGACGAAGACGACGGCGGCAACGACGCCGACGACGAGGGCGAGGAGGAGGAGGTGGAGGCGCCCGCCGCCGCGCCGTCCGGCAAGGCGCGCCGCGGCCGCAACCAGGCCATGGCAGCCGGCGTGCAGAAGGCCAAGAAGGTCCCGCCCCGCAAGCGCGCCGCGCCGTCCCCCCCGCCCGCGGAGCGGCAGCCCGCCCGCAAGCGCCCGGCTGCCGCCGCCGCCGCTGCCCCCCAAAAGGGCGTCATCAAGAGCAAGCGCCCCGCGGCGGCGGCGCAGGAGGAGGACGAGGACGAGGACGACGCGTCGCGCCCCGCGGCGGCAACGGAGCAGGTGGAGGAGGAGGACGACGAGGCTGCGTCGCGCCCCGACCGCGAGGGCGCCGACGGCACCCGGTACCGCCGCGGCGACGACTGCTATGTGCGCGGCGAGGCGTACGAGGAGCGCTGGATGGACGAGGACGACGACGACGGCTGCGAGCCGTGCGAGGCGTGCGGCCGCGCCGAGCCGCCGCCGCCGCCGCCGCCGGCCCGCGGCGGCCCCCCCCGCGCATCCTCCTCCTCCGCCGCTCCCTCATCCGCCTCCTCCGCCATGCTCGAGTGCGACGGGTGCCTGCGCGGGTTCCACATGCGGTGCCTGCGCCCGCCGCTGCGCGAGGTGCCCGAGGGCGAGTGGCGCTGCGGCGACTGCTGCGGCGGCGGCGGCGGCAGCGCGCCCCCGCCCCGGCCGTCGGCGCTGACGGCCTCTTGGCAGCGCGCGCTGTTCGCGTCGGAGCAGCTGTTCGTGGCGCACGTCGAGGGGTTTTGCCGCGGCAAGGACCCGAACACGGGCGAGGAAGAGTGAGAGTCCCCGTTTGAATTCGGTTTTTTTGTGTGTTTTGGGGGGCGTCTTTTGCTTTCCGCCGGGAAACCGACAGACAAAACAAACACTCACCCGAAACCTTGCCTCCTGCCACCCGCGCCCCCTCGCTCCCACCTCAAAACCATCAAAAATACGAATAACAACAGGGACCAGGTCGTCCTGCGCTACTACCACCGCCCCCAGGACACTCACCTCGGCCGCCAGCCCCACCACGCCGCCCGCGAGCTCTTCCTCGGCGCGCGGCGATTCGTCGAGCCGCTGCAGGCGGTGGTGCGGCGGGCTGACGTGGTGCCGCCGGAGCGGTTCGCCGAGGCGTCCAACGCGCAGGGCGCGGACGTGTTCCTGTGCGAGTACGAGTACGACGAGACGTGGCACCGGTTCCGGCGCCGCAGGTACGGCGGCTCGGGCGGGCTCGGCGGCGGGAGCGACAGCGGCGGCGACCTAAGCAGCGGCGGGGGCGGCGGCGGCGACGAGGACGGGTGGGGCCGGCCGCCGTCAAGCGCGCGCAAGGGCCAGAAGAAGAAAAAGAGCAAGGGCGGAGGCAAGAAGGGCGGCAGTGGCAAGAAGGGCGGCAGCGAGGAGGACGACGACGGCGACTACCTGGTGGACGCGTGGGGCACGAGCGACGACAGCGACGGCGACGGCGACGACGACGCGCCCTCCTCGAGCAGCGACGGCGACGGCGGCAGCGCGGACGACGGCGACAAGTTGGGCCGCCGCCGCTTGCCAAAGAAGAAGCGGCCGAAGAAGAAGGCGTCGGGCAAGGCCAAGTCCGCCTCGCGCTTCCCGCGCCTGCCTCGCGGCGGCCTGCTCGACGCCGGCGGCATGGGCGTGCAGCACCAGCGCCGCCGCGCCGCCATGACGGCCGCGCTCGACGCACTCGGCGCCGCCGCCACGTTCCCGGCAGCCGGCGCCAACGGCAACGGCGGCGGCGGCGGCGGCCCCAACGCCCCCTCGCGCCAGGGCGCCGGCGGCGACGCCTTCACCGACGCCTACGGCCGCCTCGCCCTCGCCGCCGTCCCCGCCCAGCTCCCCTGCCGCGACGCCGAGAAGCGCCAGCTCGCCGCCTTTGTCGGCGCCGCCGTGCGCGGCGGCGGCGGCGGCGGCGGCGGCGGCGGCGGCGGCGGCGGCGGCGTCAAGTATGTGTGCGGCGTGCCCGGCACGGGCAAGACCGCCTGCGTGATGGAGGTGCTTTCGCGCGCGCGCCAGGCCGCGCGCCAGAGCGGGTGCCAGTTCGTGGCGATCAACTGCCTCGCCCTCCCGTCGCCGCAGCACGTCTACTCGCGCCTGTGGGAGCGGCTCGCGGGCCAGGCGCTGGGCCCCGCGCGGGCGAGGGAGGCGCTCGAGGCCTTGTTCCGCGGCGGCGGCTTTCGTCGCGCGGGCGAGACGCCGCCGCGCGGCGGCGGCGGCGGCGGCGCGCGCGGTGGCGGCGGCGGCGGGGGCGCCCGGCTGCCGGCGGCCCCGGCGTCCTTCCGGCCCACGCTCATCGTGCTGGACGAGATCGACATGCTCGTGACGCGGGACCAGGCCGTCCTCTACAACCTGTTTGAGTGGCCTGGCCTGGCCGCCCAGGGGGCCGGAGGAGGCGGAGCGGGGGCGGGGGGCGACGACGGCGTCGGCGGGAGCGGGAGCGGCAGCGGGGGCGGGAGCGCCGGCTCGCTGTCGGTCATCGGCATCTCCAACACGCACGACCTCGACCAGCGCGTGCTCCCGCGCATCGCCTCGCGCCTCTCGGACGCCAAGCTCGTCTTCCACCCCTACAGCGCGCCGCAGCTCGAGCCGATCCTGCGCGGGCGGCTGGAGGGGAGCTCGCGGCCCGACCTGGTCGACCCGACGGCCGTGGCGCTGGCGGCGCGCAAGGTGGCGTCCGAGACGGGCGACGTGCGGCGCGCGCTGGAGCTACTGCGCCGGGCGGTGGCCATCGCGCGCAAGGAGCGGCAGGACAAGGGCCTGCCGCTGACCGACGAGGGAGGGGGGGGCGGCGGACGGGCGGGCGAGGCCGCCGCCGCCGGGGTCGCCGCCGCCGCCGCCGCCGGCGCCCGCCCCGCCGCTGCCCCCTCGGCCCTGCGCCACGCCGTCACCCGCGCCCACCTCCAGGCCGCGATCGCCGAGAGCTACGGCTCCGTGCACATGCAGGTCCTGCGCGCCCGCTCCTTCTGGGAGAAGGTGCTGCTGCTCGGCGTCGCGCTCGAGTCTCGCGCGCTGTCGCGCCGCGACGTCTCTTTACCCGCCGCCCTGCGCCGCGTCGAGCGCCACCTGTGCGCCCTGCTCGATCTCGACTGCCCGCCCGCGGGCGGACTGCAGCACGCCGCCTGCCGCCTCGCGACCAGCCGCCTCCTGCTGGCGGACGGCGCGCACGCCAAGATGCGCCTGGCGCTCAACGTGGCGCGCGAGGACGTCGCGCAGGCGGTGCGCGGGGACCCGCGGCTGGAGCGGCTGCACCAACTGCTATGAGAGAACGAGACGCTTGAGTGTGACTGGCGGGTTATTGGTGAGACGGCGACGGCGGCGGTCACACGATGTCGCGGGATTATCGTTTTGTGTCTTTGAGGTAGAGAGAAAAACGGGCGGGCCATAAGAAATAAAAATGGCGCCTTCGGGCGTTTGCGACAAAAATAAACATTCACTCGACGGCGATCTTCTGGTCGAGGCTCGTGAGGGCGATCGCGAACGCCTGCACGGGCGTCATGGGCCAGGCGTAGTCGAGCGTGAACGCGTCGGCCGACACGCGCCCGAACTGCAGAACGACGCCGTCGCCGCTGGAGCTGCCGCCGCCGCCGCCGCGCGCCTTTGCAGAGGCGCCGCCGCCGCCGCCCGACGCCGCCGCCGCTCCTTTCGTCGCCCAGAGCCCTGGCCCGCCCACAGCCTCGAGCTGGAAGTTCTTGACGCTCGCCTCGGTCACCCGCCCGTTGAAGTGGAGCGTGTACGCCCCGAGCGCGCCGCACCAGCGCGGCGCGCGGTTGCGCAGCACCATCAGGCGCCCCTGCGCGGCCTGCGCGGCGGCCTCGGCGCCGGCGGCCTGGGCGGCGGCCGCCACGGCGGCGGCGGCGGCGGTGCCGGCGGCGCGCGGGTCGGCGGCGCGGCCGGTGCCTGCGGACGAGCCGTGCCTCTTGAACGCAGCCGAGGTGCTACCACCGCCGAAGAGGGCCATCGCGGCGGCGGCAGCGTCGCGCTCGGCCTTGAGGACGCGGACGAGGGCGGCGGCGCCCGAGGCAGGCGCGGCGGCGGCGGCCAACGACAAGGGCAGCGACGAGGACGACGGCCACATCAGCAGCGACGCCATGCTCGTCCTGCTGCTGCTCGCGCTCCTGCTCAGCATGCCCCCTCCAGTGGATGCGCACTCCTGGAAAGACGCCTGCCCGTCGGCCTGCTGCTCGTTGTCCAAGTCCTCGTCGTCGCGGCTGCCGCTGTTGATGCCGCCGCCGCGCCGGCCCGACCCCTCGCCGCCGCCGCCGCCGCCGCCGCCGCCGCCGCCGCCGCCGCCGCCGCCCGTGCAGTAGGCGCCCGTGCGCGGGTCCAGCGCCGGGATCGCGACCGCCATGCGCCGCGGACCCTGCGCCCCGATCAGGTTGTAGTCGTAAGCGACGGACGTCAGCTCCCGCCGGGGCATCGCGGCGACCGCGACGGCGGCGGCCGGCTGGGCGCCGGCCGACGGCGCGCCCTTTTTGCCGCGGGAGAGCACGTCAATCAGGCCCACGCCGCCGCCGCCGGCCGCCACCTCGCCGCCGCTGCCCCGGCTGCGGCGCCACGCCTTGTCGTTGAACCCGGCGTCGCAGGCCACGAACTCGGTGCCGAGCAGGTTGGAGCGCACCTTGCCGAGGTACTGGCCCAGTGGCGCCGGCGAGGAGGAGGAGGAGGGCAACGGCTGCTGGTGCTTCTGCTGCTGCCCGCTCGCGCCTCCGTCGCTGCCGCCGCCGCCGCCGCAGCCCGCCCCGGCCGACATCCCGCTGCCCGCGTAGATGCGGTAGGTGCCCCGCGCGCGCCCCGTGGTGTCGCGCCACGCCACCAGCAGCTCGCGGCGCGTGCCGTCGTCCAGGAACAGACGGTACGTCGTCGCCGCTGCCGCCCCGCCGCCGCCGCCGCCGCCGCCGCGCGACGCAAAGATGGCCGCCACGACGCCACCGCCTGCGCCGTGGTCGCCGGTGACCGGGGCCCCCGACACTCGCTCGCGCTGGACGTAACAGAGCGTCGGGCCCTTGTTCAGGGGCGCGGGCGACCGAACAAAGTCGACGATGTCGGTCTTGGACGACAGGCGGACCTTTTGCTGCTGGGAGGAGGAGGAGGAGGAGGGGCCCGCGGCGCCCGGCGGCGGCGGCGGCGGCGGCGGCGGCTGCAGCGCGCGCGGCAGTTTGGCGACGCCGCTGGTCGTGCTGCCGGTCGCGGGCTGCTTGATCTTGGCCTTGATCTCGTGCCCCAAAAACACCTCCTCGATGTCGCGATCGCTGCGAAACTGGTCGTTGCCCGCGGCGGCTGCGGCGTAGCAGCGCCCGCCGTCCTCGGCCCCCTCGTCGCCGCTCCCGCCGCCGCCGCCGCCGCTGCTGCTGCTGCCGCTGCTGCTGCTGTCAATGCTGCTGATGCGCCGGTGGTCGCGCCACCCGCCGCGGCTGCTGAACAGGCTGTCGACCACGTTGCCTCCCTCGCTCAGGTGCCGCGCCTGCTTGGTCAGCAGGAGCGGCGAGTCGGTGCCGTCGGAACCGCCGCCGCCAAATGTCGGGAAAATGTCCCCCACGGCCGACGCCCCGCCGCATCCGCCGCCGCCGCCGCCGGCCGATCCCACGGCGAGGCCTGTGCCCAGGCGCAGGCGCTCGGCCTTGCGGCGCTGCTGCTGCTGCTGCTGATGCTGCTGGATGAATGCGCTGCGGCTGCCGATGCCGGCCTGGGCGGTCGCCGCGGCGCCGGCCGCCTGCGACGGCACCTCGCGGCGTCGGCGGCCGGCGGACGACGGCGACGAGGGCGGAGGCGAGAGGGGAGCGGGCGCGGCCGCGCCGGCCGCGCCGCCGCCGCCGCCGCCGCCGCCGCTGGTGTTGGCGCGGCCCCCCGCCTCGTCGTACAGATTGTTCAGGTAGACGAGCGTCGTGACCGCCGGCGCCGCTGCGGGCTTGGCCGAGGCCGGGAGCCACGGCCGCTGCTGATGCCGCTGCCGCTGCTGCTGCTGCTGATGCTGCGTCTCGGGGGAGGCCATCTCTCTCTCTCTCTCTCTCTTTGCGTTTGGGTCCTCTTGTCGTCGGCCGTTTTTTGTCGCGACCGGCGGCGCGGCGCCCTCAAGGTCAAATCACTATTTTTGGGGTCAAAAAAGGGACTTGGTTTAACAACGCAACGTGAGGGTTGAGGTGGTCTGCTGGAGGCGGCTGCGATCGAGATGTGAATGAGCGTGCTAGCTACAAGAACGGCGCGCGCGCGCGCGGTGAAGGGGGGTCAAGACGAAAACGAAAGGGGAGGATGGGAGGCGACTGTCGCGAGAGAGAGAGACAGAGAGCGGGGGGCGTCGCCCGCCCACATCGGCCGCCCGCTCGACCCCCCCCCCAAAAAACAACAACAATCAAACTCGTCAAAGGTACTTGGCGTTCACCGGCTCGTCGTACGCCACGAACGGCACAAAGTCCTCCGGGAACCCCTCGCCGCGCCGCGGCACGTACTGCCACACGCCCGGGGGCAGGTGCGAGCGCCGGCACGCGTCCAGCAGCATCCAGCGCTCAAAATCCGCCACGGACGCCCAGCGGGCCTCGACGGCGGTCGCCTCGCCGTCGCCGATCATGGAGAGGCCGGCGAAGCCCGGCTGCTGGCGCATGGCCGCCTCGCGCTCGCGCCAGGCGGCCTGGAAGGCCGCGGCGGAGGAGGGGGCGACGACGAAGCGCTGCGTGTTGGTGAAGGGGCCGGCGGCGGGCGCGGGGGCCTTTCTGGCGGGCGCGGCGGCGGCGGCGGGAGGCGCGGCGGCGGCGGCGGCGGCGGGAGCAGCGGCGGCGGCGAGGGTGATGCGCTTGCTGCCGTTGCTGTCGATGCTGTTGCTGGCGCGCGCCGCGCCGAACGCGCTGCTGCTGTTGCTGTTGCTGCTGCCGCTGCCGCTGAAGCCGGCGAGGTCGGGCGTGGCCGCGCGCGTGCGCAGAACCAGCTGCTGGTGCCGGCGCGGCTGCTGGTGCTTCTGCTGCTGGTGCGACCTGGCGGCGCCGCCGCGAATGGCGCAGGCGCCGGTACTGGATGCGGCGATGGCCGGCGGCATTGGAGCGTGCGCAATCGGGCGGCGGGTCGTTTCCGGGGAGAAGTTCGCGGGGAGAGACGACCAAATGAAGGGGGCCCGCCGCTCGTGTCCTTTCTTGTCTTCGGGATAAGATCCAGGTGGTGTGAGGCAGCTGCTTCTGTTTGTCGTTTTGAGTCGATGTTGTGTGCGTGGGTGTTTGCAGGCGAGCGCGAGAGCCGCTAGCGGGTCAAAAGAGGGAGCGACGCCGACGAGGCGCCAACGGCACCGGCGCGCGCTGGGCGACGGAGACGACGACGCCGCGCGTCGGCTCCAGCTTCAAAGGCACGCTGCGGCAGCTCATGACATCCCACATATCACTTTCTTCTCGGAGACCTGTGTCTCACCTATCTCTCTCGCCTCTGCTGAAACGACGCAGAGCGAGAGAGAGAGGGAAGAAGCCCAAGAAGCCAAAAACCAATTCCAAAAAAGCGACAAGATGCGCACGCTCACCCGCCGCCCGCTCAAGTGCGACGGCCCGCCGCCCGGGTGGGTCACGAGCGCGCTCGATCACGCCAAGCAAGCCAAGGTGCTCACCCTGGCGCTGCCCGTCCGGCTGCTCGACGCCCGGGCGCCAGCGTCATCGTCGCCGTCGTCGCCGGCGTCGCCGTCGCCGGCGCCGGCGTCGCGCCTCGAGCTGCTGCTCGGCCGCAAGAAGCGCGGCGTCGGCGACGGCTACTTCAACGGCTTTGGCGGCAAGCTCGAGCCCGGCGAGTCCACCTCGGACGCCGCGCTGCGCGAGCTCCTTGAGGAGAGCGGCCTCCGCGCGCGCGAGGTGGCGCACGTTGGCGCGCTCACCTTTGTGTTCGACGACGAGCCGGAGAGGCCGTGGCAGGTGCACGTCTACGCCGTTTTTGCCTGGGACGGCGGGCCTTACGAGACGGAGGAGATGGCGCCGCGGTGGTTTGGCGCGGCCGGGCTGCCGTTTGGCCGCATGTGGGCCGACGACCGGTTCTGGTACCCGCGGTTCGTCGAGGCGGCCGAGGCGCGCTTGCTCGCGGCGCGCGAGAGAGGCAAGGCGCCAAGGGCGAGGGAGGGCGAGCCGGCGGAGGGCGAAGCGGAGGAGGAGGAGGAGGACGAGCGCGCCGCCGACCCCGCGGGCGGCGCGCCCCCCACGGTCGTCTCGAGCGCGCCTTGGTTCGAGGGCGTGTTCGGCTTCCGCGGCGCGACGCGCGAGATGGCGTGGGCGGGGCTGTGGGCGCTTGAAGGCGGGGGCGGGACAGCAGGAGCAGCGGCAGAAGACGACGAGCAGGAGCGCTCGGCCGTCGCCGACGAGGCCGCGGCCGACGACGCCGGCAGCGGCGAGCGCGTCGCGCCTGCTACGGCCCGCGGCTCGCCGTGTCCCTGGCTGCCGCGGGCCCCCAGCGCCACTGGCCTCGCGCCCGAGAGCCTGGCGCATCTCGCGCGTGCGGCCGAGCTCGCGCGGCTGACGGCCGCGGCGCCGCCGACGTCTTGGAAGGGCTGGGCCGGCGCGCGGGACACGTCGACGGCGGCGGCGGCGGCGGCGGCGGCCGTTTACATTTGATGTGTGTGTATGAGATTTCCTTGTGACGCCCCGAGACACGCGCCCGCGCCTCCTCCGCTCACAGCTTCCACAGCAGCACGCCGACCGACCCCGCCACGCACACGTGCAGCAGCTCCTGGTGCGTCACCGCAAAGGCAAACCCGCGCCCGGCGACGGCGTGCCAGCGGCCGCCGAAGCGGCGGTCCATGGCCTCCTTGATCGTCTTTTGGTTTTGTTTCGAGCGATGGTTGTTTGGTGGGTCGGTCGGTTGGTTTTGGTGGGGGGAAGGGCATGGAGGTGCAAAGGAAAAGGGGCGGGCGAAGTAAAGTGAGCGGCGTTTGTTTCCCATTCGTTTCCTCTGACGAGCGAAGCGAGACGAGCGGGGGTCGACGGTTTCGGGCGGGCGCGCGCCCAGAGCGTTTTCGCGCACACACACAAAACGTTAAGTGTTGTTGTTTCGAAGAGATCCATCGGTCCTCTCTGACCTGTATGCACCGCTCGACGTCCGCCGGGTGCTTCTCGACGGCCGCCGCGCACAGGTCCACCGCCTCCTCGCGCGCCTCGGCCGACAGGCCGTCCGCGTGCCGCACCAGCGGCGGGGCGGCGGCCGCGGCGCGGAGGAAGGCCTCCACGTCCGGGCGGAGCGGCGGCGGCAGCGGGCCCGCGCCCGGGAGCACGCGCACGTGGCGCGCGGCGGGCGCCGGCGGGGTGCCGCCAGACGCGACCGCCGCGGACATCGTCGGACTGCTCGGTTGTCTTCCGCTTTCTGGGGCGATGGCTGTCGGGTTCGAAAAACACACACAAGAAATCAAAGCAGACAGGCAGCTGTCGCGTTCTTATTTTTGGAAGCGATTCTATTTGTTTTTTGAGCGGCGACGGCGGCGGCGGCGGCAAGAAGGAGAAAGCGAGAGGGTTGGAAGCGCTGCTTGTGGCTGGTTGGAGCTTGATGATGCTGTGTTCACTGCGGAGCGTGGCCTGAGTGGCTTTTTTGAGGGTAGGTGGAACGGCGGCCGTCGAAACGCCAGCACGGCGGCGACGGGCGGCGACCGTCGCGCGAAACAAAGCAGAGAACGCAAAGAGGCGCAAAAACACAAAACCCCTTTCTCTCTTTTCCGTCGATCGATCATTCTTCGCGACCCGCCCAACCCCCTTGTCCACTCTCACACACACCTCAAGATGTCTGCCGCGGCGGTCGAGCATCACAAGCGCCACAGCAGCAGCGGCGCGGCCCCCGGCGTCGCGTCGTCGGCAGCAGACGCCGCGCGCCGCAGCAGCAGCGACGCCGGCGCAGACATCCCCTACGACCCCCACCAGCGCTCCCACTACCTCAGCCACCTCCGCGCTGCCCAAGCCTCGGCGTCACCCCAAGAAAACTCCTACCTGATCGGCCCGCGCGCCCACGCCGCCGCCGCTGGCTCGCCCGCGGCCGCGCAGGCGCTCGGGCTCGTCCCGTTCAGCGCGGCCGCGGCCCGTCGAGCCCTGCGCGCCGCCATCCTCGAGCGCGTCGCGGCCGCCCCCTGCCCGGCGTACGACGCCCCCGCCGCGGCCCAGATGGCCAAGCGCCTCGCCGAGGACGCGCGCCAGCGCCTGCGCGCGCTCGGGTACGGGCGCTACAAGCTGGTCGTGCAGGCGGTCGTCGGCGAGCGCGGCGGCGCGGCCGTGCGCGTGGCGTCGCGCTGCCTTTGGGGAGACGGCGACGGGTGGGCGTCCGAGAGCTACGAGAGCGACGCGCTCTACTGCGTGGTGCAGGTGCACGCGCTGTACCACGAGTAGTTTGTGTGGTCTGTCTTGTTCTGGGGCCCGCGGAGGAGTCTGTCGGGGCGGGTGGGGGAGGAAGGGAGGCGGGGCGCCAAGAAGCAGCGGCAGCAGGAAAAAGGGCGCTCGTCTTTTGTCGTCTTCAAAGAGGGGGGCGGAGGCGGACGACTCGAGGCCTTGCGTAGAGCTTAGTTTACCGAGCTCCTCGTTAGAAAAACAAATGTGTTGCTGTCTGATGCTCATCTTGAAAAACAGCGGCAACCAGCCCAACCGGCGAAACTTGGCGCGGCGAAAACGCGCACAGCGAGCGTCGTCTCCTTGCGTCTTGCCGGCAGTGAGGGCGGCGGAATGATTTTCACTGAAAATTTTCAGCAGCGACTTTCTTCGGCTCAACGTCTCTTTCCTCTTTCAACAAAGAAACAGCAATGTCCTCAGCACCGCGCGCCCCCCAACCCCACGCTGCGGCGAGGCCGGCAAAACAAAGCGGTCTTGAAAACTGAAAAACAGCGACGACGACGAAAGCAACTCACCAAAAGACAAAAAAAAACCAAGAGAGCATGGACTCCGCGCCTCGAGCCAGCAGGAGCGGCGCAGCCGCCGGGGGACACGGCGAGTCGCACGACGCTAGCAACATCTGCAACTGCAGCAGCAACAAATGCGGTGGCGGCGACGACGAAGACGGGCCCGCTCTGGCGACGGCGCTCGTCGTCGGCGGCAAAAAAGGCGACGGCTCGGCCGACGCCCGCGGCAGCAACGACGATGAGGCCGGCCCGGGCGCCCCCGCTGCCGCCAGCAGCAGCAGCGACAGCATCTACGACCAGCGCAGCGAGTGCGTCATCCAGCTGGCGAGGATCAAGCGCACGCTGCGCGTGCGTGGTGCTGCGTTCTTGGCCGCCGTGGAGGCTCGGAGAGCGAGCGCCGCTGACGCCCGCCGGCCCGCGCCGCTCGCCGCCGCCGCCGGCCCGCCGCCGCCGGGACCGCCCGCGCCCGCGCCCGTCGTCCTGGTGCGCGAGGGAGCGCGACTCGCGGCCGCTATCGTTCGCGCGAGCGTCGCCCTTGGCAAACTTCGGCCGAGTGGTGTCTACGATGGGACGGTGGACGCGGGCGTTCAGGAGCGAGTCGCCGCGGCCGTCAATCCCCTCGTGGCCAGCGGCCGTTGCGGCAGCCCGGACGAGTTTTTGCCGATCTTTGCGGACGTTCTGAACAGCCTAAACGCAGTCCTGATCTGGTCCGGTGAGGACACCACCGCGGCGGCCGACTGGATGCGCTGCTGCTTCGCCTTTTTCGGCGCGGGCGGCTCGCTGACGGACCTCAGGGCCCGCGGTGGGGTGCGCTCGCCCGCGCGCATCGAGATGGTGGCGACGGAGGTCGCGGCGCGCGCTTTGGAGCTGGTCGAGAGCGCGGTGCGCGTGGTGCAGGCGATCGACGAGGCGGCCGAGGCGGTGATCTCCGGGGACGACGGCGCGAGCGACGAGGTCGACGAGGAGGACAAGGGCGACGATGAGGGCGGCGAGGCTCGCGGCAAGGACGAGAAGCAGAAGCAGCAGAAGAAGAGCGACGGCAAGCGGACGCAGGCGGCCCTGAGCGCGGCGGAGGAGATCGCCGCGAACGAGGCCCGGCTGTGGCTGCCCGAAAAGTCCGACCGGGACTCTGAGAACTGGAGCGAGGGCGAGCGGGAGCGGGTGAGGGGGCCGCTCTCCGGCCTTCAGGCGCGGCAGCGCAGGCTGCGCGCGGCCCTGTTGGAGCGCGAGGTGGCGGCGGAGAAGGAGGCGTGGCAGAGCGACGAGGAGCGGGGCAAGGTGGACGCGGCTGACGCCGCGGCCGCGGCCGAGTCCGCCGAGCGCGCGCGCGAGGCGCTCGTGCGCGAGCTGCTCGAGGCCGAGGAGCGGGAGAGTGCCGGCGGGCAGCAAGGCGGCGGTGGCGGCGGCAAGAAGAAGGAGCGGAAGCGGCAAAAGGGCAAGCACAAGCCAGGGGCGTCGCCGGCGCCCGCCACGCCGGCCGTGCCCGCTGCGCCCGTTCCCGCGCCCCTCGCGGCCGCGCTCCTGCCGGCGGCCTTGCCCGTGCCTGCGCCCGTGCCTGCGCCCGTGCCCGCGCCCGTGCCCGCGCCCGTGCCCGCGCCCGTGCCCGTGCCCGCCCCCCTGGTCGCGCGCGCACTCGTCGCCGCCGCCCCGCCCGTCCCCTTGCCGCTGGCCGCGCCCGTCCGCGTGCTGGTGCCGCCGCCGGTCGTGCTGGCCCCGCCGCCGCCGGTCGTGCTGGCCCCACCGCCGCCGGTCGTGCTGGCGCGCCCGACCACCGTCGTCGCCTGCTCGCCGCGGCCGCAGCTGCCTCCGCCCATCGCGAGCCAAGCGACCCCTTGGCGCGCGGGCGGCGGCGCCGGCGCGGGCGCCTCGCCCTCTGAGCCCGAGGCCGAGTGCGTGTTTTGCCACGACGCGCGGCCGTCCGTCGTGTTCCCCTGCGGCCACACGCTCGTGTGCGGCGGCTGCTACGGCGCGGGCAGGCTGCGCGCGTGCGTCTATTGCAGCAGCAGCCCGGGGCCGCCGACGGGGCACCAGCAGCGCGGGTGAAGGGGGGGGGGGGGGGGGGGGGGGGGCGAGGCGGCGGCGCCGTTCGCAGCAGGAGCGAGAAGGGGGGAAAGGAGTGCGTGGGTCCCGCAAGCCGCAACAAATTTTGTAAAAAAACACAACGCTTCGGAAGCGCGCTGCGGGTGGGGGGAGGGGAGGCGTGCTTGACAGGGGGGCGGGGCGTTGCGAGTGCGACGCGCGCCTGCTGGCGTGCTGCGGGTTGCTGGTGCTGTGCCGCCTCCTGTCGCGCCGCTTGCTGATCGAAGGGCAAACCAGACGGTTTCTTCCGTTTTCAAGGTCGGCGGCGCTCGATGGTTTGTATTTCGGGCGCCGCTGGCCGAGTCGATAACGCCGCCCCCTCTCCATCCCCTGCCCCTTCGACACGATCCTGCGACAACCGAGGCCGCTCCATCGTCACATAACGAATCTAGACACACAAAAACAGCAATGCACTGAAACACGCACAAACAAGTTGCGTTGGTCCGAACGGCGGCGCCGCCGCCCTCTCCGCGCTCACGCCGTCACCGCCGCCGCGCGCGAGGACGCACCTACATAGGACAAGACGCGCGCTCTGTCCCCCACCACGCGCGCACCACACCACCAATCAACCATCGGTGCTCTGTGCACGGAACGAGCAGCGGCAGCGGAGCAGCGACGAGGGGAGCGCCCCGCCGCGCGCGGCACACCGATAAACTTCGCGCCTTGTGCACGGGACAAGAACAAGCAGCATCGGCAGCGGAACAGAGACAAAGGGAGCGCCCGCGCCGCGCGCGGCGCACACCGATCAACCATGGGCTCTGTGCACGGGACACAGCAGCAGCGGCAGCGGGACAGCGACGAACAGTGCGCCGACGTCGCCGGCCCGCCGACCGAGGGCGCTCCTCCGCCGGGGGGCGCCGCCGGCCCGAGCGCCGGCGCCGGCAGCCGCAGCCACGACATCAGCGGCGGCGGCAGCAAAGAGCACCAAAGCACGTGCCTCGCCCACCTGACGCGCCTGTCGCGGTCGCTGGCCGACCCAGTCGACGCACTCGTGCTTGCGCGCGCAGCCTTCGAGGGGAGCGCCGGCAGCCGCAGCCCCGGCCCGCCCGCCGCCCCGCCCGCTGCCGCGCCCGCCGCCCGGCCGCGCAAGGGCCCGTCGCAGCTCGCCTTTCTTCGAAAGGGCCTGCGGGTGGCCAAGGCCATCGTCGCCGCGAGCGTCGACCTCGGCCGGCTCGGGCCCGGCGGCATGGACGGGTCGTCGCGACAGGACAAGTTGCTCGCGCGCATCACGATGGCCGCCCCTATGTGGACGCCGTGCGACTCTCGGGCGCGCAGGTTCATCGTCGGCTCGCTGACGCGGGCGCTCGTCGTCGACGCCTCCACCTTGACGGCCGACGAGGTGCTCATGTCCGCGCTTGTGCTGATCGTTGGCGTGGATGCCGACAATGCCAGCAGGAGCCAGTCTGCGCGGCTGGAGGTGGCGGCGACAACGATGTTTGTGGCGGGCGTCGGGGGGCTGCGTGAGAGCGCGGGCGTCGTGCGGCGGGCGATCGACGCCGCGGCCAAGGTCGCGGCCGCGGTGGCGAGTGGCGACGGCGGCGAGGGCGAGCTCGCCGCGGCGCTCCAGGCGGCCCGGCGGGTGGCTGAGCGACATGCGCAGGTGATGCTGTGTGAGGTTCCTAACCCGATGGAGGGGTGGGACGAGGAGGGGGACGAGGGCTGCTCGGGCGGCGACGAGGACGAGGGCGAGGACGCGGACGAGGACGAGGGCGAGGACGAGCGCGTGCTGCGGCCGGCGGAAAGGCGGCGGAGGCTCGCTGCGCGGCACCGGCGCGGCAAGTCGGCGGCGGCGGTGGCCGGCGCGGGGGAGCAGCAGAACCCGGCCGCGGCCGCCGAGCGCGCGCGCGAGGCGCGCGTGCGCGAGCTGCTCGAGATCGATGAGGGAGAGGGGGCCGGCGGGCAGCGCGGCGGCCACGGCGGCGGCAAGAAGAAGGCGCGGCAGAAGGGCAAGCGCAAGCCGGCGGCGGCCTCTCCGTCGCCTCTGTCGCTCGCGCCCGCGCCCGCGCCCGTCCTGCCGCCGCCGTCTGCCCCTCTGCCGTCCGCGCCCCTCCTCACCTCTCTCATCGTCCGGTCACCCGAGCCCGCGCACCAGCCCGTCATCGTGCCCGTGCCCCCGCCCCTCATCCGGCCGGCGCCGCCTTTCCGCCCGCCGCCCGCGCCCGCCCTGGTCGTCGTCGCCGCCTCGACCGTCCCCTCTCCGCCGGCCGCGCCGAGCCCCGTGCTGCTGCCGCCGCCGCTCGTGCTGATGCGGCCCCCGTCCGTTGCTTCCAGACGCTAGCCGCGGTCCGCGCCTGATATCAGTCACGGCGGCCTCGATCGCGCCCGCCGGAGGCGCGGGCCCGCTGCCGCCGCGGCCGCCGCCGCCTTTGCAGCCCTCGACCCGCTCGCATGGCGCCGCGACGTCTGCTTTGCGCGTCGTCGTCCTCTCCTTCCTTTTGATCCGGGCACCCCGTGCCCGACGAGACCGATAAGGAGAAGAGACGCGCACACGTTTAACGATTGATCAAATCGAGTGACGACAACGACAACGGGGATTTCTTCTCCTTGATGCCCTTCGCGTCTTGTCCGTTTCGGCGTCGGCGCCGGCGTCGGCGGGCGGCGCCAGCGAAAGGTTCCTTGCCTCAAAACAGAGTCAAAGAGAAACAAGGAGTTCAGGGAAAGCACAAGCACGCGATTTCACAAAAGCAAGAGGACAGCGCTCCGACAAGGATCACGCGCACGCGCGAAGCAAACGAAAGCACAAGCGGCGCAAGTTGGCGGCAAGAATGACGGCGCAAGCGGCGGCGCCGTCAGCAGAGGCGTTGCCCTCTCCAAAAGGGAGGGGGGCCCCCGCCGGAGCCATGGCGCCCAAGACCGCCAACCCCGGTGCCACGGCCAAATTGCCCGTCAAGCTCTGCACCTCAATTGGGCACCTCGAGCGCATCGCCCGTTCTCTGGAAAGGCAAGCGGCCGACCTGGCACCGCCGCCACCCGCCGCCGCCGCCGCCGCTGCCGACGTCGCCGACGCCGCCGCCGCGGCTCCCTCTGACGCCCCTCTCCCGCTGCTGCCAGCGGCCGTGCAACTGTGCGCGACAATCATCAGCGCCTGGTGGTGCGTGCAAATTACGCTGTCGCAGAACCGCGTCGGCGCGGACGCGGCCTCATGGTCGCGGCGCGACGCCGTGCGCGAGCTGGTCGTCGCCGCGGAGGCGATCACCGGCGACGGCGGCGACGGCGGCGGCGGCGGCGGCATGACGGAGGCGTTCCTCGACGCCCTGTTCGCTCGGCCCACGCCCGAATTCTGCGGCAAGGAGCTCGAGCTGTGCCGCCGCGTCTTTTTCGGAGCGGCGGCCGGCGGCGAGGACCCCGCACGGATGCCGGCCGGCGGCGAGGCGGCCGCGGGCATCGGCGCCGAGCCGGTCCGCCGCGCGGGGGTCGTGCGGCGGGCGCTGCGCGAGCTGGCGGCGGCGGCCAGGGTGTTCCAAGGCGGGGGGAGGGACGCGCGCCGAGCTGGACGCGGCGCTCGCGGCGGCCGACGAGACCGTCACCAAGGAGGCGCTGGCGCTCCTGATGCCCGGCGCGGGCGGCGGCGAGCAGGGGAGCGCCGGCGAGGAGGGGGAGCAGGACGAGGAGGATGAGGCAGCGGCGGGCGAGCGGACGACGGGCGAGCGGCGCCGGCGGCGTAGGCGGGGCGGGTCGAAACACAAGGCCGCGGGCCCGTCGCCGCCCTTGCCGTCCGCGCCGGCCGCGCCCGCCCGCCCGACCGCGGCGCCCCCGACCATCACTGCGGCCCTGTCCCTCCTCCCCGGCGCCGCCGTGTCAATGGTCGTGTCGTTCGCAGTGCCCGCGCAAGTCGGTGCTCGCCCGCACCACGCCGCTCAAAGGACGCCCAGCTGCGCGGCGCCCGCTTGCCAGAGCAGCTGCAGCAGCAGCGGCAGCAGCAGCGCGGGGCGGCGCCGGCGCAGCAGAAGCAGCGGCCGCAAAAGTCGCCGCTGAAGCAAAAGCCGCCGCCCGCCTTGCCGCCGCCCGCCCCGCCTCGCCAGTTGATCATTGCGCGCCCGCGCCAGGACCAGCAACTGCCGCCCTCCTCGCCGTCACGCCGCCCGGCCCGCTCCGTCCTCCCGCGCCCGCCCCCGCTGCCGCCGTCGCCGCGCGCGCCGCCCCCGCTGCCGGGCGCGCCGCAGCGCTCGCCGTCGCCGCCCACCCCCACGCTCGTGCCGACGCCGCGCCTGCGGCCCTCGTCGGGCGCCTCGGCGGCCGTCCGCCCGTCCTCTCGGCTCCCCTCGCCCGTGGTCCTGCCGCCCGTCGTGCTCGGGCCCGTGCCGCCGCTCTCCGCACCCGCCATCCCGCGCGCGGCGTCGGCGGCTGTGGCCGCCGCCCCCCCTCCCTCTGTCTGATTTTTTGGTCCTTCTCCCCGCAAACACCAAGACAAGTTGGAGAGAGAGAGATAGTTGATTTTGAACACGTTTGAATAGAAAACAAGTTAATTTCGCCCTGCACCGCCGCCGCCGCCGCCGCCGCCGCCGCCGCCCTCCCCGTCACCCGCTTCGCCCTCGCCGCCGCCGCCCCCGGCGCCGCCCCGCAGGCCCGCCGCCGCCTGCATCGCGCGCCCCGTCGCCTCGGCCAGCCGCAGCTCGTACAGCGTCCCCTCGAGGTTGCGCAGGCAGTACTTTAGGCCGTCGTACTTTTTCCGCAGAGAGCCGTTTCGCAGGTCGAACTGCAAAAAGCGCCCCATCAGCGCGTCGACGCAGTCCCTGCAGCGCGCGACGGCGGCCGAGTCGCGCTCCGTGGCCCGCGCGATGGCGAAGCGGTTGAGCTCGCCCGTGAAGTCGAGCAGGCCGCCCAGGTACTCGTCGGCGGACAGCTCAAACGGCGGGGCGGCGGCGGCGGCGGCACCGGCCCCCCCCTCCTCCCCGCCGCCGGCCTGGATCGCGAGCGCGGCCGGCGGCGGGAGGCGGCCCGTCTCCAAAAAGGCCGCGAACAGGCGCGCCTCGGCAAACTCCTCGAGGCACGAGGTGAACGAGCCGCCGTGCCGGAGCGTGGGCTCGGCCTCGACGATCGGCCGCAGCTCGAGGACCGCCTTGGCGGCGCCGGCCAGCAGCTCGCCCGCGCGCGCGGCGTCGCCGCGGTGCAGCGCGAACAGCGCCTGCTTGGCCGCCTTCTGGATGTCTCGGGAGCGCTTGATCACGACCTCGCGCTGCTCGTCGTGGGTCTTGAGGCGGTCGGCGAGCGCGTCAAAGGCGTGGCCGTCCAGGAACGCGGATTCGGGCGACCGTTCGGCGGCGGGTGCGGCGGCGGTCGCCTTGGTCGCCATCGGCGCGGCTGCTGCTGCTGCTGGTGCTGCTGGTGCTGCTGCAGCTGCTCCGGCAAACCTCGCCGGCGAGGGTCGCACCGCGGCCGCGCGCGCGGCCCCTGGCAAGGAGTAGGCTGCTGCTCTCGCGAGCGGCCCCAGCGCGAGGCGCATGAGGGGAGTGGAGGGGTGTGTGTCTCTGTTCCTGTTTTGCTCTCTCTCTCTGCTGTTTGCACGGGGGAAACCAATGCGTTTGTTGCGTGTGATGTGCGTTGATCGCTCTAGTACTAGTGCGGCGCGTGTGGGGTAGGGGGCCCGTATGCGCGCAGGTGGATCGGCGAAGCGTCCCCTCGTCGGAGGCGCGGCGCGTGTGGCGCTCGCTCGCGCTCGCGCTCGCGCTCCGCTCAAAACACGAGGTCCCGTCCTCTCCCCCTCCTCCCAGGCACAACCACAACACAGCATCACCCGCGCTTCTGCATTCACGCGACACAACGACGTAGAGATGGAAGGCGAAGAGAGGGAGCGGCAGCAGGTGTCGGAGCGCGTCGCGCCACCAACGGCAGCAAGAGCACCAGCACCAGCAGCGCCCGCCCCTCCAGGACCTCCGCCAGGACCTCCGCCAGGTCCGCCGCCAGGACCTCCACCCGGACCCCCGCCGTCTGATCCTCCGTCTGCTGCGCCACCAGGCCCGCCGCCGCTCGACGGCGCCGGTGCCGCCGCCGCCGCCGATCCCGCCGCCGTCGCCCCCTTGGCAGGCCCGCCCTCGGCCAAGCCCCTTCCGCCCGCCCTGGTCGCGCGCCTGAAAGCGCGCGGCATCCTGCGCGCCGAGCCCGGAGAGCAAGAGCAGCAAGAGCGCGAGCAGCAAGAACGGCCGCCGCAAGAGCAAGAGCAGCAGCAGCAGCAGCAGCAGCAGCGCCCATCCCCGCCTATTGACGACGCCCCCTTTGTCGTCGCGCCCTCGCCGCTGCCGCTGCCGCTCGGCTGGTGGGAGGCCCACGACCCGCGCGCGCGCCGCGCCTACTTCTTCCGCCCGGCCACCGGCGACCGCACGTGGGCCCGCCCGGGCTACGACGCCCGGACGGGCGGATGGCGCCTGCCGCCCGGGTGGTCCCGGGCGGTCGACCCGAGGACGGGATGCACTTATTTTTTCGCGGCGGGCGTCGGCGCGTCGTCCTGGTCGCTGCCCGAGGGGAGCCAGCCGCCGCCGCCGCCGCCGCCGCCCCGCCCCGCGGACGCGGGGGAGAGGCCGGGGCGCATCGTGGACCCGCACAGGAGAGAGCAGCCGAGGTGGGCGGCGCTGCCGGCCCCGCCGGGCCGGGGGCGAGGGAGGGGGACGAGGGGCGGAGGAGGAGCAGGAGGAGCAGGAGGCGTCGGCGGCGCGGGGGCGCAGGCTGGTGGTGGCGGCGGCGGCGCGACGATCGACCCGATGGACCCTTCGGCCTACAGCGACGCGCCCTTGGGGGGGTGGGGACGAGGGCTCGAGGCGGCGAGGCAGTGACTGTTGCAAATGGATCGCTTGCCGCCGCCGCCGCCGCCGCCGACTCACGCGCGCGTCTCGCCCCGATGAACTCGTTTGCTCACGCGGCCTCGCCGCCGCACCTCAACTTACAACCTTAGCTGCGCGCACTCGACCTGCGGCGCGCGCGATTCTCTCTGACAAAACACCGACTCTAAAGTTTGCGGCGGGAGCGACTCTGTTTTTCTTCTCCCCTCCGCCCCTCCGAAACAAGGGGCGCCATCAAGCTCCGTTTTCACGAGGCGCGGGCGCGCGTTTGAGGCCTCCTCTCGCACGGCCGCCCCCTCGACATCGCCGCGGTGGCCCGCGACGATGGCGTCGTAAAAGAGCGCGCCCAGAGTCTCGTCTTCCCCCCCCCCTCTCTTCTTTCGTTCGCGCCTCCTGGTGACGCGCAACCATGTCCGGGGCGCCCCTGCCCAAGGCCGAGTCGCTCGTGCTGACGAGCGATGAGGTCAACTACCTCATCTACCGGTACCTCCAGGAAGGAGGTGAGCAAGAAGGAAAGCGTTCCTCTCCCTTTCGTCTCACATGATGGGTCGACGAGGAGAAGGAAAACGCAGGCTGGGGTGTCCGCCCTGCGCCAATCTTCGCGCCCAAAGGCCCACGTCCCATGGCGGTCCGTCTTCACGCCACGAAACAAACGTGGAAGAGCGAGACGTGGGAGAGAGGGAGAGACGAGAGAGGCCGGCCGCCGCCCGGCGACGCTCGACGTCGTGTTTTTTCCGCCGCTCGCTCGCCACCCGATCGAAAAACCACCCGGCGCTCACCCCCCTTCTCCAACCCAAAAACAAACAAACACCCGACAGGCCTCTCCCACTCGGCCTTCACCTTTGCCCACGAGGCGCGCGTCCACCGCTCGGACGTCGACCCCAATCAGGTCCCCGCGGGCGCGCTCGTGACCGTCGTCCAAAAGGGGCTGCAGTATCTGGAGCTTGAGGCCAATTTGGGGGACGACGGGGAGTTCACGGCGGGCGACGGGGTGGACGGGGAGTTCGCGGCGCTCGAGCCGCGGGACATCCTGACCAAGGGGGTGGACGAGCTGCGGCGCATGGTGCTGGAGCAGCGGGCGGCGGGCGCGGCGGCGGCGTCGGCGGCGGCGCCGGGCGGCGGCGGCGGCGGCGGCAAAGGAAGAGCGGCCGGCGGGCCGCCGGACGCGGCGGCGGCGCCCCCGCCGGCGTCGGCACCAGGCGGGGCACCGGCAGGACCAGCAGCAACAGCGGCGACTCCAACAGCAGCACCAGCACCAGCAGCACCAGCACTAGCAGCAGCAGCAGCGGGAGCGGCGGAAACGCCCGGCAGCAGCCAGCGCAAGCGGCCGGCCGACGCGCCGGCCGCCCCGCCCTCCGCCGCCTCGCCCGGCTCGGCGGGGCGCCGGGGCCCGCTCAAGGCGCGCGTGGCCGCGGGCAACGGTGGCGCCAGCGGCGGCGTCGCCCCCATGGACGCGGACGAGCCCCTGTCCCCGCCGCCACCGTCGTCGGCGGCCGCCGCCGCCGGCCCGGCCGCCCCCGTCGCCCCCGCCTCGGGCAACGGCGGCGCGATGCCTCCCCCGGCCCCCGTCTCGCGGCCGGGCGCCGCCGGCGCAAAGGCCGACGGCGGCGTCTCCCTGACGCGCTGCGCCACGCTCACGGGCCACACGTCCGAGGTGTTCATCTGCTCGTGGTCCCCGGCCGGCGGGGCAGGAGGCGAGGGCGAGGGCGGCGGCGACGGCGGCGCGCAGCGGTGCGGGCCCGTCCTCCTCGCCTCGGGCAGCGGCGACGGCACCGCGCGCATCTGGGAGGTGCCGCCGCCGCCGCCCGGCGGCAGGGCGCCCGGACAGCTGGCGCCGGTGGCCCCGCCGCACGTGCTGCGGCACGCGCCCGCGGGCGGCTCGGGCGGCGGCAACGGCGGCGGCGGCGGCGGCGGCGGCGGCAGCGGCGCCGGCAGCGACGGCGGCGCCGCGACGGCCAACGCCAACAACAACGGCGCGCGGTCCAACGGAAACGGCAAGTCCTCCCCCACGGGCGCCCAGCAGCAGCAGCAGTGCGACGTGACCACCCTCGACTGGCACCCCTCGGGCGCCCTGCTCGCCACGGGCTCGTACGACGGCGCGGCGCGCGTCTGGTCGCCGGACGGGGCGCTGCAGCGCACGCTCCGCGGCCACAGCGGGCCCATCTTCTCGCTGCGCTGGAGCCGCGGCGGCCGCTACCTCTTGTCCGGCGGGGTGGACAAGACCGCCGTGGTGTGGGACGTCGGGGCGCGCGCGCACGGCGACGCCACGGCGGCGGCGGCGGCGGCGGCAGCTGCGGCGGCGTCGTCTGCCCCCGTGCAGCGCTGGGCGCACCACCGCGGCAGCACCCTCGACGTCGACTGGCGCGACGACAGCACCTTCGCCACCTGCTCGTCCGACGGCACCGTGGCCGTGTGCCGCGTGTCGCCCAGGGCGCTGAGCGCGCAAGGGCGGCCGGGCGGGGGCGGCGGCGGCGGCGGCGGCCCGCTACCCTCGTCTGCCCCGCTCCTGCGCTTTGCGGCGCACGCCGACGAGGTCAACGCGGTACGCTGGGACCCGTCGGGGCGGCTGCTCGCCAGCTGCAGCGACGACGCCACCGCCAAGGTGTGGGCCTACGACCCGGCCGAGGCGGACGAGCGCGCGGCCGCCGCCGCCGCCGCGGCGGAGCAGCAGCAGCAGCAAGGGGCCCGCGCCGCGGGCGCCAACGGCACGGCCGCCGCGCCCCCGCCCCTCGCCCGCCCGCCGCTGCACGACCTCGTCGGCCACGGCAAGGAGATCTACACCCTGCGCTGGAGCCCCGCCGCGTCGGCCGCGCCCCTGCGCCTCGCGACCGCCTCGTTCGACGCCACCGTCCGCCTGTGGGACGCCGAGCGTGGAACGCTGCTGCGCACGTTGGGTCCGCACGGCGACGCCGTGTATGCGCTGGCCTTCTCGCCCGACGGCCGCATGGTGGCCACGGGGTCGTTCGACGGGGGCGTGCGCGTGTGGTCGGCGGACGACGGCCGCCTGCTGCGCGAGCACGCGGCCGGCGGCGGCGTCTTCGAGCTGTCGTGGTCGCGCGACGGCACCATGATCGCCGCGTCGACCAACGCGCAGACGGTGGCCGTGTGCGACGTGCGGCGGTGAGGAGGGGAGGGCGGCGGCGGCGGCGGCGGGCGGGCGACGACGACAAATTCGCCTGACACGGGCCCGAATGACACACACATTGACCGACGCGCAGATGAAACCGACGCGCGCTCGCGCGCGCGCGAAACGAACCTCCTTTTCCCCCTTCCCTCTTCCTTTCCCCCCCTCTCCGCCCCTCCCCCAACTCCTGGCTCGCCTCTCTCTCTCTCGCCTCGCAACAAAAGAGACAGACACGCCAAAAACGACGACGGCGGCCCCCCATCACCGCGCCGCTTGTTCCTTCCTTTTTTCGCACACACCCGCGCATGAACTCTTGACTTTGCGTTTTACATGCTCCTTTTTAACCCCCTCTTCCCCCCCTTGACTAGACCCCTCTTGTGTGTTGCTGCTACGGAAAAGGCAAGGACCGACGTCGTCGTCCGACGACGCAAATCATCGTCTCGTTTTTTTGGTTGAGACGGCGCGCGCGAAGACGCCGTGCCTCTCTCTCTTTCCGTTGTTCGCCCGCGAATCGTGCACACCCACCTTGAACACCAACGACCACGAGATGGACGACGCGCTGGACAACGTGAAAGGCGCGCTGAGGCAGATCAACTTTGCCGACATCGGCGTGCGCATTTCGCTCGCTTGCGGCGCCGTGGCCGGAACAGGGATGCTGATCGTCGTGCCCACCGCGCAGCAAAAGGACAGGTCCGCCCTGGAGATCTACCAGCGCCCCTTCGACCGGCTGCCCCCCACCGACCAGCGCGCGGCCGAGTTCCGCGCCGCGCACCGCCGCTGGACCAACTTTTGGGCCAACAGCGTCTACCCGCTGACGCGCAAGCTGCCCGGCGCCAAGAAGCCGTTTATCAACCCGTACAAGAAGAGGGCAGGCGGGGGCGGCGAGGACGAGTCGTTCTGAGTGCGATGGGGCGACGAAACGAAACGAACGACAACGCGAAACGAACGAACGAGCGCGCGCGGCGGCGCCGGCGCGTCGACGCGCCGAGCGAGAGCGCGCGCCAAACGAATCACCCGCAGCACCAGCAGCAAGCAACAACCCCAACCGACCAAACCCCCTGTCTTTCTCTCTAGGATGTCGAGTCCATAGTCGACCTGCGTACGCCGCTCCAGCGCGCGCCATTCATTTTATTTCACGTCTTGGCGCCCCCGTCAGCGCCTTCGCCCCCGCTATTTCCTTGCCCCCCCCCGCCGCCCGCGCCGCCGCCAAACGCCAGCCGCACCACCAGCACCGCCACGTTGTCCAGGCTCCCCCGCTCGACCGCCTCGCCCGCCAGCCGCCGCGCCCCCGCGCTCGCGCACGGCTCCTCCCGCGCGATCATCAGGGCCTCCTGCGCGTTCATCACGTCGAAGAGGCCGTCCGACGCCAGCACGAGCACGTCGTCGCCGGCGCCCAGCCTCGTCACGCACACGTCGGGCGTGGCGATCACGCCCGCGCCCAGCTTGAGCGGCCGGTCGCCAAACGCGCGAGATGTGGCCAGCAGCCCGCCGCGCCCGCCCGCGGCGGTGGAGCCGGCGCCCACGCGCCACACGCCGCTCCAGATGACGGCGCCGCCCGCCCGCTCGACGCGCAGCCGCTCCTCGCGCGCGTTGGGCTTGTGGTCGACGGAGAGGGTGTGTGTGTGTGTGTGCGAGTGTGTGTGTGATGTAAGGGTGAGGGGGCTGAGGCTGAGGGTGACGGTGGGTCACGAGAGACGAAAGACCCCCCCCCCCCCCCCAAAAAAAAACACTTTGCTTTTACGCACCTTGTGGTCGACGCTGAGGGTGTGCGCGCGCCCGTCGCGCATCAGCACGGCGCGGCTGTCGCCGCAGTTGGCCACGGCGAGCGTGCCGTCGCCGAGCAGCACGGCGACCACGGCGGTCGAGCCGTCGTCCCCCGGCGGCGCCGAGGCCGCCGTGATCTGACCGCTGCCGTGCGCGCCGCCGCCGCCGCCCGCCCGCCCGCGCGGCGGCAGCGCCTGGGGCCGTTTTTTTGGCGGCGAATCGGGCGGCACCCCGGCGGCGCGCGCCGCCGCCCGGCGCTCGCCCTGCTCCAGGTAGCGGACGTCGGTCGCCTCAAATGCCGAGACGAGCGCCAGCCGCAGGTCCGAGGGAAAGGCGGCGTGCGTGGAGACGGCGTCGAGCAATTCGCGCGACACAAAGCGCACGCACGCGTCGCCGCCGTGGCCGTCGAACACGCCAAACATGCCGATCTCGGCGCCCGTGCGCGGGCACATGGACCAGCGCGCCTCGGCGGCGTCCTCCATGGTCGAGCGGCGCCCCTGGCGCAGGCAGACGCCGTAGGCGCTGGCGTGGGTGGCGGCCGGCGTGGAGGCTTGCGCGGGGTGGCCGTCGGCGGCGGCGGCGGCGGCGGCGGCGGCGGCCGGGGTTCGTGATGTCGGCGGCGGCGGCTGCTGCTGGGGGGCGGCGGTGGTGGCGGCGGTGCCTGTGTGCAGGGGCCCTCTTGCCGCGCCTCCTCCTCCTCCTCCAGACGACCCCCCTCCTCCTCCTGACGAGCCAAAGAGGAAGGCGTGCATTGTGGGTGGTGGTGGGTGGTGGCGCGTCGGCGGGGGCGCGTCGTCGCCGGCGCGTCGGCCGTCGGCGGCGCCGGCGCGGCGGCGGCGCCGGTGCTGTTTTGCTGCTGCTGCAGGCGTGGTGGTCGGCGCGGTGCTGCTGCGGGTTGGGAGCGCTTGCCAGGTCCGTTGTGGCCAGGGAGCACGAGCAGCTGTCCTCGGTGGCGATTTTTGTTGGGTGTCGTTGGGAATTTGACGTGATGCGGTGAGACGAGGAGGTGCTTGTCGCGCGCGTGCTTGGATGGGTCACGAGAGATGCTTCGTTTGATCGCGAGGGAGGGCTAGAACGTCGGAACGATTGCGTGTGTGAGGGGGTTCCCTCTCCGCGCGGAAGCTCCTCGAGACGTACAAACGCCAAAAAAAAACCTCTCCGAAACGTCGCTGCACCACCCTCCCGTTCCGTCAGGGGAGGAGGTGATTGTGTCGGGCAGTTGGATGTGTGCGCCAGTACGAAGCAACGAGACTGCTTGCACCGCTAGACATCGCTGAGAAAGAAAACGTCGTCGCATTTCAGTGAACCCTTGTTCCGGGCGCCTCTCTCTGTGAGGCCAGCCTCCAAAGCACCACAGCACACCAGCACATATATCACCACCAGTACAAGCTTCCAGTGGCGCAGCAGCAAGACAACAAAACACAACAAAAATCCCACGAAGCTGGGAGAGGGGAGAGCACCAAACGCAAGGGCGCAGAGGGAAAGGAGGCAAAGGCATCGCCGAGACCCAGCAGCAGCAGCAGCCGCCCATCGCCCATCCACGCCATGTCCTTCAGCCCGGGCGCGCTGCTGCTGGCGCCCGTGGCGGTCGCGGGCGTCTGCTTCGCCGTGTCTGTGGGCGACCCGTCCCGCTTCATCGACTGGCCGTACCTGTGGCTGCTCTTCCGCAACATCTCGCCCCACTTCTGGGCCGTGCTCGGCATCGCCATCTGCGTCGGCACGTCCATCCTCGGCGCGGCCTGGTGAGTTTTGCCGTCAGGCATCGTTCTCCTGCCCGGCGGGGTTGTTTCGCTCGCGCGCGTCGGCGGCGGGTTCGCGGTTCCGCCTCACGACGCCCCTCCTCCAAACCCAACACCAAATACCAAAAACAGGGGCATCTTCGTCACGGGCAGCAGCCTCGTCGGCGCCGCCGTCCGCGCCCCCCGCATCACCAGCAAGAACCTGATCTCGGTGATTTTCTGCGAGGCCGTCGCGATCTACGGCGTGATCGTCGCGATCATCCTGCAGACCAAGCTCGAGGACGTGGACGTCACCAAAGGCCTGTACAGCCGGGGCAACATGTACGCGGGCTACGCCATCTTCGCGGCGGGCGTCACGTGCGGCCTGGCCAACCTGGTGTGCGGCATGTGCGTGGGGATCGTGGGTTCGTCGTGCGCGCTGTCCGACGCCGCCAACTCGGCGCTGTTCGTGAAAATCCTGGTGGTGGAGATCTTCGGGTCAGCGCTGGGGCTGTTCGGCGTCATCGTGGCGATCATCATGGCCGGGTCGTCGGCGTTCGCACCGGCGATCTGAGGATTTGGGCCGAGGGCAGAATATGGGGCAAGGGGGGCGGGGGGCGGCGAAGCGCGCGGGCGCGCGCGCGGCGGCGTCTTTCCTCGCGCCACGCCACTGCTCCGTCTCCTCGCACCTGGCGAGACTCCCCCGTGTCGCGGCCAATGGGGTCCACCCAATGCACACGGACCACGAAGAACCAAATGAACACACCCAACTTGACCCAAACGAACGCTCCTTTTTGTCGCCGTCGCCGCCCGCGCCCGCCCCCTTTTTTTTTATTGTTGCTTTTGGCGGCAAAAGCGCGGCGGGCGCTTCAGATGCGCCCGTCCCTCTGTCCCCTCGCGTCCCTGTATAGAAACTTAGCTCTCGACCAGCTCTTTTTCCTTCACTTCCCTCGCGGCGTGTGCGTTGTTTGTAAGCCGCCCACGATCACGATCCACCAAGGCTGTGTCATCCGCCGTGGTTTTTTTCTCCGGATGAGGCAGAGAGCGACGTGAGCGACGGCCGTCCCAGCAATGGCGCGGCGAGCGGCAAAAAGCGCGCCGCTGCCTCGCGATGCCCACTCCGCACCACATCCCGGACCGCACATCCCGCAACAGGTAAGCGATAAAAGCATTCCAAGAGCCTTTTGCGCCGCGCGATGATCGCGGCCCGTCGTTTGATCCTCGGTTCCTCTCGGGTTCCTCGTCTCGCTTTCCGAAACGCCGGTCACTCCCCGCGCTTGAAGCCCGCATTCGCCCCGCCAAGGACGCCCTGTTGGTTCCAGGGTGACAAGTAGTTGTTTGGCCGTGACGGCGTGCGGCGCGCCGCCGGACGAGCGGCGCCGCCCCTTCTCGGGGCGCGACGTCGTTCGCGGCGTCGGCCCGCTCGCCCGCGTCCTCGCTCGCCTCTCGAGACCCCCAATCGAGCTCAAAGGGCCCCCCGCCCCCCCCCC
>Ga0209491_10001647_pt1 | contig 42551 bp, 44 predicted proteins | sample BON02_FD_187213 | JGI IMG/M metagenome (GOLD analysis project Ga0209491, IMG submission 187213) | Freshwater microbial communities from Lake Bonney liftoff mats and glacier meltwater in Antarctica - BON-02 (SPAdes) (version 2) | ecosystem: Environmental > Aquatic > Freshwater > Ice > Glacier...
TGAAACAAATTTTGGGTGTTCGCCTGCGACCAACAGGAGATTGCGAAATCCCTGCCCAGCCAAATGGGTGGCTTCTTTGGCGACTTCGTCAATTTCCAAAGTGACTCGCAAAATGGAATTTTCGCGTGAAAACCCACAATATGAGCAGGAATTAATACATTCGTTGGAAAGATAAAGCGGAGCGAAGAGCCGCATCGTACGGCCAAAATATCGGCGGGTTAGGGCGGCTGATTCCCGAGCCATCCGGGTCAAGCCGGCCTCATGGACCGGAGCCAACAAGCTCTCAAAACGACGAAGGAGGGCGGACGGGTTGCGGAGGGTGGTGGTGATTTCCGATGAGAAGGGCATTAGGAAGTTTTCAGGGTTCAGTTTTCAGTGTTCAGTAGCTGGAGCGATCATTCGACCGTGATTTCTCTTACTGAACACTGAAAACTGAACCCTGAAAACTGATAAAAAATGATTTCGAAATCGCATTTTGGAGATGTTTTGACCTCGGGCAGCGGGATCGAGACCTTGATGGGAGATTTGGGGGGGGCTTTGGCGGGAGCCCACGGAGCGATGCGAATGCTTGGTGGGGGGAATCCGGCGCACATTCCGGAAATGCAGGCGCTCTGGCGGTCGCGGATGACCGAGATCATGGCGGAACCCGGAGCCTTCGACCGGATGCTGAGCAACTATGATCCTCCGCGCGGGAATGCGCGTTTTTTGGCGGCCTTGGCGGCGTTGTTGCAGCGGGAATTTGGTTGGAAAATTGGGCCGGAAAATCTGGCCATCACCGCAGGTGGCCAAACCGCGTTTTTCTTTCTTTTCAATTTGTTGGCGGGGTTGGGCGCCGACGGGCGGGTGCGGAAAATTCTTTTCCCTTTGGTTCCTGAGTACATTGGTTATGCCAACCAGGGCTTGGCGGCGGGCATGATGCAATCAGTCGAACCGCAGATCGAGTTTTTGGGAAACCATCGGTTCAAATACCATGTCGATTTTGATCGCTTGGAAGTGGGCGACGACATCGCGGCTCTTTGTGTTTCGCGGCCGACCAACCCGTCGGGCAATGTCCTCACCAACGAGGAAATTGATCGTCTTGATCAAGTCGCTCAATCGGCGGGAGTGCCGCTCATTATCGACAATGCCTACGGGGCTCCTTTTCCGGGGATTGTCTTTCGGGAAATTGCCCCCATCTGGAATGAAAACATCATCCTGACGCTCAGTCTCTCCAAGCTGGGATTGCCCAACACCCGAACGGGCATTGTGGTGGCCCGCCCCGAAACCATCGCGGCCATCGGGTCGATGAATGCCGTCGTCGGGTTGGCCAATTGTTCTATTGGTCAGGCCTTGGTCCTGCCTTTGGTCGAATCCGGGGAAATTCTCCGGCTGTCCCGGGAGGTGGTCCGTCCCTATTACGAACGAAAATCCAAGCTGGCCCAGGAATGGATCGCGGAGTCCTTTGATGACGACCTCGACTATCATGTCCACGTCAGCGAGGGAGCCTTGTTTCTCTGGCTTTGGTTTCGCGGGATGAAGATCACAGCGGAAGAACTTTATCGCCGTTTGAAGGAACGCGGAGTGCTCATCGTGCCGGGACATTTTTTTGGGGTCGGCGCTCCCGGCGACTGGCATCATGGCCACGAATGTATTCGGCTGAGTTTTGCCATGGACGAAACCGCCGTCCGCGAAGGCATTGCCATCCTCGCGGAAGAGGTGGCCCGAGGCTATCAAGCGGCCTAACCGGCGCGTCCACGTCGCAATCCGCAATCCGCAATCGTCAAGCTTCCCGCTCGATCGCTTCCTCGACGTCTTCGACTTCCTTCTCCATTTCATCGAAATGAAGTCCGCCGCTGGGCCGGTAGGCGAGATAGACGAGGCCGCCGACGAGGCCCCAGGCGACGATCATGAGGAAGCCCGTGATCGAGATGAGGACAGCGACGGAAGGCGGGGTGTCGAAAAGGACCGAAAAAACTTTTTCGAAGAGTCCTTCCCGAACCCCGACGCCGGAGAGACTAATCGGCATGGCGGCAATGGTCATAATGATGGGAAGAACCGCCAGAACATCGACCATGCCGGTCAGGCCGGGAAAAACCCCAAAGGCCCGGGCGGCGAAGTAGAAGGAAAGAAAGTTCAGTATGTGGGCTGGGATCGAGATCCCAAAGGAGGCCAAGAGAATACGAGGACTGCGGGCATAGACGGAAAAGGCGACCGAAAGTTCCACGATTTTGGCATGGAGGGGGAGCCAAGTGGGCAGTTTGTGGGCAAGGTGGAAGCGATCGACGACAAATCCGAGGATGATCAAACCCAGCGATCCTCCGAGGATCACTCCCAAGGTGCCCATGAGGGCCGCGGTTTGGGGATGGGACAAAATGAGATCCCAGCGAAGGGAGCAGAGGACGACCGCCACCAGAACCATGGCCATAAGGCCCATCATCCGATCGACAAGGACGCTGAGGAGGGCGGCGCTTTTCTTCGAACCGGCCTCGCGCATGGCGTAGTAGATTTTGATGATGTCCCCCCCGGTGGAACCGAGGAGAAAAAGATTAAAAAATGCGCCAACCATAAAGACCCTGAGCGTTCGCCACCAGCCCATCTGGATGCCCTGAACGCCCAGGAGAAGCCGCCAGCGTTCCGTTTGGAATAGGAAGGCCACGCCGACGCAAAGCAATCCAGGCAGGAGCCAGAGATAGTCGGCGGCCTGGAGGGCGGAGAGCATTTGGGCGCGCTTTTCCGGATCCCGAAAAATCCACCAGAGGAGGAGGACGGTGATCGAAATTTGCAGAGTTGTCAGGACGAAGCGTTTCATGAACCAAAGAGTTTTTTCCAGCGTTGGACGGACGCTATGATCTCATCGCGTCCGCTGCGAGGGTGGAGTTCAAATACGAAAATGCAGTCTTTGGAAAGCTTGGGGACGAGCTGATCGAAGGGAATTTCTCCGCTCCAAGGGACTTGATGGTCCTGAAATGGCCATTTGAGATCATGGACATGGCTGCCGATCGCCCGGGATCCGATCCGGTCGAGCCATTCGACATGATCAAAGAGGGCGAGGTTGTGTTTGATCTGGGCATGCCCAAAGTCGTGCCAATAGCCAACATGGGAGGCATCGAGCAGCTCGAGAAAATTGAGAAACTCCCGCTCGGAAGGGATCGCCTCGTAATATTCGCGATTTTCGATCCCGACCCGGATGCCTTTTTTGGCGGCATAGTCGGCCACTTCGGTGACGCATTCCAAGGCCCGTTGGAGGTAGCCTTCGCCGACGGCTTCGCGTTTTTTTACTGCGGCAATCTTGGCCTTGGCAAATTCCTTGCCGGGGAATTTTCCGGCCTGCACGAGCTGCCGGAGGGGCTCGGTGAGGTTGAGGGTTCGGATCCGGCCGGTGTGGAGGACGACGAACCGGGCTTCGAAACGCTCTGCCATGTCGATCGTCTGACGAGTCAACCGCATGGCCCGCTCGCGGTCCTCGGGACGATGGGAAATGAATTCGTAGCAATCGGGATTGTCCACCAGCACCTCGGGAGGGAGGGGGCAAAAATTGTGCAGACTGGAGACGGTGAAGCCGAGTTGCTTCCGGGCATCGAGGATCTCCCGAACCACTGGAGCCTTGAGGCCGTGGCCGAGTTCGATGGCGTCAAATCCGAGCGAGAGGATCTCGCGGACGATTTCTTCACCGTTTTTTTTACCGTGAGCATTCCAACTGGTGGAACAGGAGAGCATCGAGGCACTGTCCAAAGTCCGGGGAAGAATGTCGAACGTCAAAATCATCAGGGCGAATTCCTTGGCAAACCGGGGCGGGCGGTGCCATTCTCAAATCGAGATGTTGATGAACGCCCTCGCCAGATCAGACTGGACCCTCGGGTTCGAAGGAGTCTTCGGACAACGGGAGAAATTTGTCGTCGCGTGAAGTGGTTTTGCCTTCATCGATGGGGAAAGAAGCCCTTGATCAAACCGGTCGGCAGGCCGCGGTTGTTGTTGTTCGATTTCGACGGAACGATCGCGGATACCTTTGATGCCGCCTTCGAGATTCTCAATACCTTGGCGAAGGAATTCGGGTTTCGTCCCCTGGCCCCGGAAGAGCTGTCCAAAGCCCGCGACATGCGCACGCGGGAGGTGATGAAATTTCTCCGGATCCCCATGTCTAAGATGACGGGGATTGCCCGCCGGGGGAGTGAGGAGATCCATGCCCGCATGCCCGGGATCGCGCCTTTGCCTGGGATGCCGGAGTTGCTCCGCGCTCTGCGGGACGATGGCTATGAACTAGGCATCGTGACCTCGAATAGCGAGGTGAACGTGAATCTCTTTTTGGAGAAACACGATTTGGCCGTGTTTTCATTTATCCGCAGTTCATCGAAATTGCTGGGCAAAGCCCGCGAACTCCGGGCCGTGGTCAAAAGTCACAAGATTCCGATGTCCGAGATTCTTTTTGTCGGAGACGAGACCCGGGACATCGAAGCCGCCCAAAAGGTGGGGATGCCGATGGCTGCGGTTTCCTGGGGCTACAATAGCCGCCGGTCCCTGGAGGAAATGCAGCCCGACTTCCTCTTCGACCGCGCGGAAGAACTGGTCGCCCATTTGACAAGTCAGCCTCGAGTCTGACTTATTCTCCCGCGATCGCCTGTCGCAGCACGTCCACCACACGATCCATTTCGGCGCGGGTGTTGTAAAAGTGGGGGCTGAAGCGGAGCCATTTTTTACCGCCGTGGGCCATTCGCAGGGAAGCGGTGATCTGGGCGGCGGTGAGGCTCTCGAAGAGAGATTCCGAAGGGATTTTCGGGTGGGAAACTGTGACAATCCCGCTCCGCATGGGGTGATCGCGGGGAGGGGAGAGAAATTCGAAACCGAGTTCCTCCAAGGCCGCCCTAAGGTGGTCGCTGGTGTCTAAAATGGTTTTTGAGACGGTCTCGATTCCGGTGGCTTGGAGCATTTCCAAGCTGGCTTTCATCCCATAAATTCCGGAAATGTTGAGGACCCCGGGCTCGTAGCGCTGGGCGGAGTCGACAAACTTAATGGTCGAGCCGGTGATAAATTCCGGCGAGCTCACGTTCCAGGCCCCTAGGAGGGTGGGACGGCAGCGTTCGAAATTCCTTCGGGCGACAAAGACAATCCCGATCGCCATGGGACCAAGCATCCACTTGTGGGCGTCGGCACTGAGGAAATCTACGTGCTCCACGTTGACCGGAAAGGCTCCCACGGTCTGAATGGCATCGAGGCAGAAGAGGATGTTTCGAGACTGGAGGAGTCGACCGATGGCTTCGACGTCAATCCGCCAGCCAGAGAGGTAATGGCAGGAAGCGAGGGCCACAAGTTTCGTTCGCGGCGTGAGGGCGGCTTCGACCAACTCGGGCGTAATTTGTCCGAGGACTTCAGGTTTGAGGTAACGGATTTTGACGCCCTGAGAAGCGAGGTTCATCCAGGGATAGACATTGGAGGGATAATCTTCCTCGTAGCAGATGAGTTCGTCCCCGTCTTCCCAAGTCAGGCCATTGGCAAAGAGGCTCAGCCCGAGGGCCGTGGGGCCGAGAAGAGCAATTTCGGATTTGTCCGCGCCGATGAGGGACGCGCAAACCTTTCGGGTTTGTTCAATGTCGTGGAGGACTTCGCCAAATTCCTGGTGGTTTTCGCAACTCGTCCGGACATGCGAGATGATGGCATCCGCGCCGCAGCGGGGCAGGACGGTCACTCCGGCATGGCCAAGGAAAACCTGTTTTTGAGTGACCGGAAATTGTTCGCGACGTTCAGATTCTGAGGCAAATGGAATCATGATTTTTTGCCGGCTTCGTCGATGAGTTGCCAAAACCCGCCCGCGCCTCCGAGTTGTTCGTCTTCCTCATCCATGGGCAGATTGGAGCGAAAGAGAAAGTCCCTAATCGTATTCTTGTGCAAAACCCGATGCACAAGGATGCCGTCGGGATTTTTTTCAAAATAGATCCGGTAGTCGCGGGCCCGGCAGCGGAGCAACTGCTGGCCGTGCCGACGCACTTCACCGAAGCGGGAGGTGTCGAGGTTCTCCAAGTCCTCGGGAAGAAACTGAAATTCAGTCAGAAGGTCGAGTTGAAGTTCCTTGGGCAGGGCGGCCATCTCTGCCGCGCTGATGGAATTAAAGATCACTTGAAACACGAGAGCATTTTGAAGTGGGAAGCCGGAAGTGGGAAGCCGGAAGTGGTGACTGCCCAGGAGTGCGCTCAGGTTCGGAAGTTTTTTGTCGCGCAACGCCAGAGCATTTCCGGGATCAAGGCGAGGACGATGAGGGCGCTGGGCCAGACGAGGGCGAAGTAGCGGTAGTTTTCAATTCCGATCAAATAGACCGCAAAAAGGTATCCGGCGAAGGCGATGGTCCAAATTCCAAGCGGCCGGAGGAAGGGAGGGATGAGCGAAAGTACGGCGCCGAGCAGGAAGGCCCAGCCCAAGGGGGTCGGCCAGTCGGTCTCGCGATTAATGAGATCGCCGGGCGCCTGGTAGGCATCGGCGTAGTCCCGGTAGAATTTGGTCAGAAAAGCCTCGGGGCGCGGCGTGACCCAGGTGCGGAATTCTTCATAGGACGGATAGGGCGCGCCCGAGGGAATCCCGAAGGAAATCCGTAACATGCTTTCTTCCGGGGCGCCGTCGTATTGTTCCGCGAAGGTGTCCGCATAATAGTTGGGTCGGAATCGGGATGTTTTGAAATCGGCCTGGTTGCAAGAACCAGCCAAGCGCTGGAGGGCGATGCGGGCAAAGAGGTCCGGCCGGGCGAGGATCCCTTCCATGGCGAGATCCTTATAGAGCTGGTCCCGTTTTTCCTTCGACAGGTCGGTCCACAATTTGTACTGGGGAAAATCTTTGGGACTGCGAAGGAAATCATGAACTTCGTCATCTTCCTTGTTGTACGTGCCGATCCGGTCACGTTTTTCTTGCACCCAATCTCGAATCTCCGCCTTGTATTCGGCGTGAAGCGGAGTGTCGAGTCGGGTGAGGGGAAAGGTCGTGGTGTAGAGAAGCCAGGAACTCTGGTTGTCATCTCCGACCGTGAGGCTGGCCAGAAAGAGCACGGCGAGAGCGGTCCATTGCTTCCATTTCAGAACCTGCCAGGCAAAGACGATCACGAGTCCAAGCGCCACCCCGGGCCAGAGGAGTTTTCCGGCGGGTTTGGTCAAAAGCAAAATGGCAAAAGGGACCAAAAACCACCACCAGAACCGGCGGGCCCGGGTCGGGTCGCGCTGACAGCTCCAAGCCACCCAGCCTCCGAGGGTCCAGTTCATGGCCTGAAAAAAGATCGGATCGGCAATGAGTTCGTGCTCAAACCACATGAAGACGGGCATTCCTGCGAGGAGCACCGTCACCGGAATAATCATCCAGCGCCAAGAGACGAAAGTGCGCCGAATGATATAGGCGATGGGCAAAAGACTGGCCAGGCCGAGCAGCGGTTGAACCCAGGCCAGCCAACGCAGGGTGCCACCGGGAAGGAGCGAAAACGGAAAGACAAAGAGCGGGTAGAGATACCGTCGTTTTTCATTTATGCTCCAGTAAAAATCCGTGATGACACCATTGGAGAACCCCATGAATGAACGGGAATCCGCCCCAAAAAAGGCATAGGGCGACGTATAAATCAGGATGAGCCGAAGGATGGCTCCGAAGATGAGGGCGGGTACCGTCCAGATGAGGACATCTCGCAAGAGCGGATGCTTTTTAAGCCACGTGTCCATTAAATGGATTTCTTGGTCGCAGTCAGAAACGGCTGGATCGAAGCAACGAGATCTTGGAATCCCGCAAAATCAATTTGTTGCTGGCCGTCGCTCATGGCCTCGGCGGGATTGGGGTGCACTTCGATAATGAGACCGTCTGCACCCATGGCCACGGCTCCGGCGCACAAGGCCATGACCAGATCGGCCCGGCCGCAGCCCTGACTGGGATCGACGATGACCGGGAGGTGGGATTCTCTTTTGGCGATGGCTACGGCGGCAAGGTCGAGGGTATTGCGGGTATAGGTTTCAAAGGTGCGAATCCCGCGCTCGCACAACATCACGTTGGGATTGCCATGCGCGAGGATGTACTCGGCGGCCAGCAGCCACTCTTCGATGCGTTCGCTCATACCTCGTTTGAGAAGAATCGGTTTCCCGCTTTTGGCCGCTTCGATCAGGAGTTGGTAATTTTGAGAATTCCGGGCTCCGATTTGGAGGATGTCCGCCACCTCGGCGACATGCTCGACGTCCCGTTCGCTGAGGACTTCCGTGATGATTTTCAAGCCGGTTTCCTCGCGGGCGGCAGCGAGGAGCGCGAGGCCCTCGCGGCCCAGGCCTTGGAACTCATAGGGGGAGGTGCGCGGTTTGTAGGCTCCCCCTCGCAGAACGGTCGCTCCGGCGGCTTTGACCGCCCGAGCGGTTTGGAAGAGTTGTTCCTCGCTTTCAACCGAACAGGGACCCGCCATGAGACAGAATTTGGAGCCGCCGACCTCGACGCCGGCCACATCGATCAGGCTGTTGCCAGGATGGGACTCCCGGCTGGCCAGCTTGAAACGTTTTTGCACCCGGAGGACGCTTTCGACTTGAGGGAGGGCATTGAGAGACTCCAGATTTGAATGGGTGCGTTCATCGCCAATGGCGGCCACCACGGTTTGGGTGGCTCCGTGAATGGGAGCGGGTTGATAACCCAATTTCTCCACTTCGGAGATGACTTCGGCGATTTGTTCCTTTGACGAGTGAGCGCGAATAACTATGATCATAGATTAACTTTCACTATACGTAGGGGCCCCTCCGGGCGCAATGTCCGCCTCAAATTTTCCCAGTGATGGATTGATTTATGAAAAAAAAGGACTCGCGCATCAAGGATCTGGTTGCTGAAGTGGCGGAGGGTCGCCCGGCCGAGTTGATCGAGGACATGATCGAAACTGCCCTGCGCTTTGGCAAAGACAAGGCCGGGGTCGGCGCTTTGAAACTCTATAGCCGCGCGCTCCGCGAATTGCGCTATGCGGCCAGCGTCTTTCAACCTTATGAAGGGATCCGCAAAGTGGCGGTGTTTGGCAGCGCCCGCACCAACCCGAAGGCCGAGGAATACCACTTGGCCCGCGAGTTTTCCCGTCGAATGGTGGAATTTGACTGGATGGTCATCACTGGAGGCGGAGAAGGCATCATGGGAGCCGCCCAGGAGGGGGCGGGAACCGAAAAAAGCTTCGGCCTCAACATTCAACTTCCCTTCGAGCAACGGGCCAATGAGTGGATCGAAGGCGACAAGAAGCTGATCAACTTTCGCTATTTTTTCACCCGGAAGCTCAACTTCGTGAAAGAGACCCACGCCGTTGCCCTTCTGCCTGGCGGGTTTGGCACCCACGACGAGGGCTTTGAAGCTCTCACCCTGATTCAAACCGGAAAGAGCCCGGTCGTACCAATCATCTTTCTCGACCGCCCCAATGGCCATTATTGGGAAACGTGGCGGCGGTTTGTGGCCAATGATCTCCTCGCTCAGAAGCTCATTTCCCCCAGCGACTTGAATCTTTTTCTGATCACCAATGACATCGAGGAAGCCATCGCCGAGGTCTTGCAGTTTTACCGCAATTTTCATTCCTATCGCTGGGTGCAGAAGCGGATGGTCATCCGGGTGAGTCGTCGACTCACCGACGCGGCCATCGCGAAACTTAATGAGGAATTCAAAGCGCTTTTGGTTTCTGATCAGATCACCCAAACCACCGCCTTGCCCGAAGAGGCGGGTGATGCCCACCTGGCGCATTTTTATCGGATTGTGCTGATCCCGAATCGGCATGATTTCGGCACGGTGCGTCTGCTGATCGATGCCATCAACCGGGCAGCGACCGAGACGAAGAGGGCGGCCATGGCCAACGTTGCCACCACCCAGCAGGTTTAGGGAAATTGCCGTTCAGGTTGCCCTTGCTGAAAAATCCGCAACGTAGTAGAACCCCCCTCATGTTGTACGCACTTGCTCCGCTGTTAGGAGGAATCGTTGGAACCGTCGTTATGACGGCTTTTTTGCTCCTTCCTCGAATTTTGGGTTGGGGGAACATTGACGTCATTTTGGCCGTGGGATCTTTGATTACGAAGAATTCTGACCGGGCAGTTTCCTACGGGTATTACCTCCACTTTCTCTCCGGAATATGTTTTGCCTACATTTACTGGGGACTCCTGACCCTCCTGACCCTTCCGATTGTTTGGTGGACGTTTGGGTTGGCCGGTTTCATCCATGGCATTATCGTGATGTTGTTGGTCAGTATTGCCGTAATGGAACATCACCCCGTGGCCCGCTATCACGACCGGGGACCCATGACTGGCGTGGCCCAGCTTTTTGCCCACATTATCTACGGAGTTGTGGTTGGCGCTATTGTCCATGCTCTGCAATGAGCTTGGATTTATCGCATTCTCCCCCTAGGATGTTCTGGTGATTTTCGATCAAATCAAAGGCGCGGTGGAATTCGCGTCGCATCTTCCCCGCTATCGCGAGATTCTTCGAATCCTCTGGAAATATGGTTTCGGGGATGTCCTCAAACTCATGACCCTCCAGCATGTTCTTGGGCTTGAAGATGCCACCGTACGAGTGCATTCCGAGGGGGTGCTCTCCAAGCCTCTGCCCGAACGGATGCGGCTCGCACTGGAAGAGCTAGGGCCGACGTTCATCAAATTTGGCCAAATCGTCAGTTCGCGGCGCGATTTGGTGACCGATGAATATTATGTCGAGCTCTGCAAACTACAAAATGCGGTTCCACCGATCCCGGCCTCCGAGGCCAAACGCCTGATCGCCAAGGAACTTGAAAAGCCCCTGACCGAGCTCTTTCAGAGCTTTGAAGACACGCCGGTTGGGTCGGCCTCGATCGCCCAGGTGCATGCGGCGTTTCTTCAGGATGGCACCAAGGTCGCGGTCAAAGTGCAACGACCCGACATCACCAAAGTGATCGAAATGGATTTGGCCATCCTCCACGACCTGGGAAGATTTGCCGACAAGCATGTGCCGGATATGTCGGCGCTGAACCCCGTTGGGTTGGTGGACGAGTTTTCTGCGACTCTGATCAAGGAGCTCGATTTCGAGAATGAGGCCAAAAATGCCGAACGTTTCCGTCGGCAATTCGCCGATGACCCCACGATCAAGATACCCGAGGTGTATCGGGATTTCACCACCTCGCGGGTGTTGACGATGGACTTTCTGAGGGGAACCTCTGTGGCCGATTTGGAAGGTTTGGAGCGGGCGGGAATTGATCCAATTAAGTTGTCTGAGAATATCACCCGCCTGATCTACTCGCAGATTTTTGAACACGGATTTTTTCATGCCGATCCTCATCCCGGCAATATGTTCATTCTCGAGGATGAGGTGACCGGTTTGTTGGATTTCGGCATGATGGGTTCGTTCACCCCGGCGTTTCGATCCAGCGTGGCCCACCTCATCGCAGGCCTGGCCGAGAAGAATCATCACCAGGTGATGCGTTCTATTCTCGAAATGAGCGAAGAGGGCTATTCCGCCAATACCACCAAGATGCTCATCGATGTGGCGGAATTCAGCGGGGCTCATCTCAACCAGCCCTTGCGGGATATCAATCTGGGGGCGGTCCTCGACAAACTTCTGGAGATGCTCCGGCACAACCAACTCCGGATGAAAGGCAGTTTCTACCTTGGGATCAAGGCCCTGACGCAGGTGGAGGCGGTGGGACGCTTTCTCAATCCGGATCTGAACTTTGTCGTTCTTGGCGAGCCGTACGCGATGAAGTTGATTGAGGGAAAATACCATCCCGCCCGTCTCTTTATGCTGGGCCGAAAACTCCTCGGTGACGGGCTCGATTTTTTGGAGGAATTTCCTCACGATTTCCGTAACCTCTATCAACGGGTCAAACACGGAAAGATGAGTATTCCGTTGGAGCACAAGATCGATCCCGAAGGCTTCGAGCCGCTGCGGAAGACCCTGGATTCGATCGCCAACCGGCTTACCAATGCGATCCTGGCAGCCTCGGTCTTGATTTGTTCCAGCATCCTCGTTCTGGCCGGACTTCCGCCCAAGATCGGCAGCGTGCCGATCATCGGCTTGGTCGGGCTGATTTTCGGAGGCTACATGTGTTTGCGTCTCGTGGTCTCGATTTGGAAACACGGGGGACTATGAACGAACCGTGCTGGAAGTTTCGACCAGCTTGAGGTAGAATCTAATTTTTTCACATGGACCCGCACGGACGCATCATCGACTACCTCCGCATTTCGATCACTGATCGGTGCAATGAGCGCTGTCTCTATTGCATGCCGGAAGGGTACACTGGCTGGGCACAAAAAGCCGACCACCTCACCGCCGCCGAAGTGATTCAAGTGGCGAAAGCTGCCACGAAACTGGGCTTCCAGAAGTTTCGCCTCACCGGTGGGGAGCCGACCATCCGGGGCGATCTGCCCGAAATTGCGCGGGGCATTTCGGTCTTGCCGGGTGTGGAGGCGCTGGCCCTTTCGACCAACGGGACCCGGCTAAGCAAATTCGCAGGCCCCCTGCGGGAAGCCGGCATCGATTCGCTCAATATTAGCCTCGATGCGCTCGACCCCGATGTTTATCGCAAAGTTACCGGCTCCGAAATTGCCCCTGTCCTGGCAGGAATCGACGCCGCCCGGGCCGTCGGGTTCGACCGGATCAAACTGAATTGTGTCCTCATGCGCGGAGTCAATGAAGCGGAGATCTTGCCCTTGATTCATTTTGCGACGGATCGGGATTTAGTCATTCGATTTATCGAGCTAATGCCACTCTCCAACACGGAGGTCTTAAACGCTGATAACTTTCTTTCCGTAGAAGAAGTGCTCGAGCGCCTAGCGGAAACGGAGACAATTCGTCCAGAAGAATCCGCCTGCCTGGGGTGGGGGCCGGCCCGCTATTATCATTTAGAAAAATGCGGTGCCACCGTGGGATTCATCGGGGCGATGACCGATGCAAATTTTTGTGCTTCCTGCAACAAGATCCGACTGACTGCCGATGGGAAGATTCGACCATGCCTGGGCCGCCACAATGAAATTGATCTTCTTGCCGCCTTGCGACGGGGCGAAGATCCCGGAAAGATTCTTCGCGAAGCCATCGACAAGAAACCGCTCGATCATGAATTTTCTCAGTGTTATGAGCCGGATCGGCCGATGACCGCGATTGGAGGTTAGATGGCGACATCGGTGAAGGTCTTGTTTTTTGCCTCCGCCCGGGAGGCCGCCGGGTGCCAAGACCTGACCCTGCCTAGCGACGGGGAGAGCTGGAGCGAAGCGGACCTTTGGACCCGGTTGGAGCAGAAAGTTCCCGCCTTGGCCGCGCAACGTTCGTCGGTGCGTCTGGCGAGAAATCAAGAATACCTTTCCGCCGATGGTCGCATTTTTCCTGGCGACGAGGTGGCCGTAATTCCGCCTGTTTCCGGAGGTTGAACGATGGAGATTACTCTCGCCTTAACCTCCGCGCCGATTGTCCCTCCTGATCCTGCCCCCGGCCCGGGAACTGGGGCTCTCCTCGAATTCCAAGGTTTGGTCCGGGACCGGGAAAACGAGGAACCGATCTCGGCCTTGTGTTACGAAATCTATCAACCCATGGCAGACAAGGCACTGCGGAAAATCTTAGAGAGGCTGGGGGACATCCACCCATGCCAGGCTGTCACGGTGATTCATCGATATGGCGTCATTCCCGTGGGAGAGGCAGCTATTTTTGTCCGGGTGGAATCCGCCCATCGGGCCCCCGGGCTTCAACTTTTGGAAGAATTTATGAATGAACTGAAATTGGCGGTCCCCATTTGGAAAGTTCGGGCCGTGCCATGTTAAGCGTCGACGAGGTTTGGGCGTTGATTGATCGGGAGATCAAAGCACGGCCGGAAGAACCCTGCCCTCTGGCTGAGTCCTTCGGCCGGAGATTGGCGGAAGATGTCCGGGCCGATGAAGATCAACCGGCCTTCACCCGATCGGCCATCGATGGATTCGTGGTCCCTGAAGGATCCCGATCGGGTCGGTTCCGAATCGTGGGTGAGGTGCGGCCGGGCGAACCGGCATCCACGAGAATATTGGCTCAGGATGAGACTATGAAAATATTCACCGGGTCGGCTCTGCCAGATTCCGGGGTGGCTTTAGTAATGGTCGAAGATGCCCAGATCGAAGAGGGCCAGGTGACGTTTTCTGCCGAAGCGCGGACGGAACTCCTGCGTCATCGGGGGGCCCAAGCCCGGGCGGGAGAGATCCTCTTGTCAGCCGGTCATCGCGTCGAAGCGGGAACCATCGCCCTGATGGCCTCCGTGGGGCGGGCGGAACCCCGGGTTTCTCCGCAGATCACCGCGACCCATTTTGCCAGTGGATCGGAATTGGTTCCGGTTTCGGAAAATCCGCCCCCAGGTTGTATCCGTGACAGCAACTCGCCGCTGGTCGCTGCGCTCCTCGCCGAAGCTGGAGCAAAAAGAATTCATCACGTCTGCGGAACGGAAAGCGTCGAGGTGGCGGTGAAAAATCTGGAGCTGCTGGATGCGGATATTCTTTTAATCAGCGGAGGGGCCAGCGTGGGTGCCCATGATGGCACGGCCGAAATCCTCCGCCGACTTGGATTTAAGATTCACTGTGCCAAGGTGAAGAGCCGCCCGGGCAAGCCTCTCATTTTTGCCACCAAGGGGGCGCAAGCCGCCTTTGGTCTGCCGGGAAATCCACTCTCCCATTTTGTTTGTTTTCAGCTTTTTGTCCGGAGAGTTATTGATCGCATGGCCGGATTTTCGCCCCGGAGTTTGGTCCAGGTTCAGCTTTCGGGAACTCGGCCGCCCGCCGACGCGCGGGAAACCTGGTGGCCGGCGAGGGTGGGGGCGGTGTCCGGTTGTTTGGTCGCCTCGGCTTTGTCCTGGCGTGATTCTTCCGATTTGACCGGACTCCCGGCCGCCAATGCCTTGTTGCGAATTCCCTCCGGGGAAACAAACGAGCTGGTCGATGCGTTGCTTTTTGGCACTCTGGAGACATGATGCAGTTTTCTCATTTGGATGCCGAGGGATCCGCCCGTATGGTGAACGTAGGAGCCAAACCGGATCAGGACCGGATGGCCGTGGCGACCGGAGCCCTCGTTTGTCAACCCGCCACTATTCTGGCCCTCAAACAAAATGCTCTGCCCAAGGGCGACGCTCTCACGGTGGCCCGGGTCGCAGGGATTCAGGCGGCGAAGGCCACCGCCAATTTGATCCCGCTATGTCACACCTTGCCGCTCCACCACGTGGGGATTCAATTTGAGGTCGGCGAATCCTCCATTGCCATTCGCTGTGAAGTGTCCACCCGATCCACCACTGGCGTGGAAATGGAAGCCCTCACCGGAGTGAGTGTGGCCGCATTGACCCTCTACGATATGATGAAGTCCGCCGATCAAACGATGCGGATTGAAGGCATCTCGGTCGTGAAAAAAGTCAAAAAATGAAAGTGGCAAGAGTTACCGTCAGCGACCGGGCCTCGGCAGGCATCTATGCCGACCGGGGTGGGCCAGAGGTGGAGCGGGTCTTTCGTCTCCATTGGCCGGAGACTTGCGAAATCCTCTCCTCGATGGTTTCCGACGAACGGGATTTGATTGCCCGGGACTTGGCTCGCCTCGCCGACGAAGAAGGCTGCGCCTTGATTCTGACCACCGGCGGAACGGGTCCAGCTCCTCGGGATGTGACGCCGGAAGCCACCCGGGATGTGCTCGAAAAAGAATTGCCCGGATTTGGCGAACTTCAGCGAATGCTGTCTTTTCCCACCGTGCCAACGGCGATTTTATCCCGGGCGACCGCCGGAGTCCGGGGCCGGACCTTAATTGTCAATCTTCCCGGTAATCCCAAAGCGATTGCCGAATGTCTGCCGCCGTTGATTCCGGCAATTCGGGAAGCCCTCCGCCATCTGGCGGAATGATGGCGGAGGACGACGAAAACGGACTAAGAAATTTTGTTGATCGCCTTGCGCAGGATCGATGTACTTCCGCTCAAAAGATCACCCAGCGAAGAGGAGGCTTTGCTCAAAAGGCTATGCGCTTCTTGCTTGGCCTTGAGGCGACTTTTCTCCGTGGTTTTGGCACCTGTGCGGATTCCATCGCGAAGAAGCTTGGCCGCTTGATCAATCAGCTTCAAGGCGTTGGCCTCCAATTTGTCCTCGCGGGGACCGACGGGACTGGATTTTTTCTTCACTGCTTTTGCTGCCGGACGACCAGATTTCACCGTTGTCTTCTTGGCTGAAGGTTTCGCAACTGGCTTTTTCACCGAAAACTTCTTGGCGGAATTTTTTTTCTTCGTGGGCATGAAAGTGATCTAAGGCACGAAGGGCGACTTGCCAAGGATCGAATTCATCGTCACGATTCGCGCTTCCATGGATGCCCTGATCGAACTTTTGCAAAAAGATGCCCTGATGCCGCGCGAAGATATTGCCCGGTTGCTGGACCTGAGTCTGGACGAAGTGAATACCGAGATTGCGCGCTTGGAAAAAGACGGCGTCATCTTGGGATACCAAGCGATTGTCAATCGCGAGAAGTGGGGGACCGATCTGGTCACTGCGGTTATTGAGGTGAAGGTCACTCCCGAACGCGGCGGGGGCTTCGATCAAATTGCTTCCCGGTTGGCCAAGTTCGACGAAGTGAAAACCTGCTACCTGATGAGCGGGGGCTATGATCTTTTAGTTATTGTGGAAGCGGAAAACCTCCGGGCCATCGCCGGATTTGTGGCCGAAAAACTCAGCACCCTTGGTGTGGTCCAGGCATCGGCCTCACATTTTCGTCTGAAGACTTACAAGGAAAATGGTGCCTTTCACCAGTTTGATCAGGCACCGGAACGGCTCCAGGTTTCCCCATGAGCATCGCCATTGCTGACCGTGTCCGCGATATTCCACGCTCAGGAATCCGGGATTTTTTCGAAGTGGTTCAGAGCATGGGAGACGTCATTTCTCTCGGCATCGGGGAACCCGATTTTGTCACGCCTTGGCACATCCGCGAAGCCGCCATCTATGCATTGGAAAAGGGCCGCACTGGCTACACGTCCAATCTCGGGTTGCCTCGTCTGCGCCAGACAATTTCCGATTATGTGAGCAAAAATTTCTCCGTCCGCTATGAACCGGCTGACGAGATTCTGGTTTCGGTGGGAGTTTCCGAAGCCATCGACCTCGCCTTGCGGGCGATTCTCAATCCCGGGGACGAAGTCATTTATCACGAGCCCTGTTATGTCTCTTATGGTCCCAGTATCGCATTAGCCGGTGGGGTCGCCCGACCGATCACGACCCGGGCCGAGGACAAATTCATTCTCCGCGCCGCCGATGTGGAGCCCATGATCACCTCTCGCACCAAAGCTCTCATGCTGAATTTTCCCACCAATCCTACGGGGGCGACGATGCCCCCGGAGGAGTTGGAGAAAATTGCCGCCCTCTGTGTGAAGCATGACCTTCTCGTCATGAGTGATGAAATCTACAGCGAACTTACGTACGATGGGGTGACTCATCCCTCGCTGGCGGCTCTGCCGGGAATGAAAGAGCGGACCGTTCTGCTCCATGGGGTTTCCAAAGCTTTTGCCATGACTGGATGGCGGATCGGCTTTGCCTGTGCCCCCGCAGAATTAATTGATGCCATGATGAAGATCCATCAATATGCTATTTTGTGCGCGCCGGTCCTCAGTCAGGAAGCCGCCATCGAAGCGCTTATGCATGGAGTTCCCGCCATGGAAAAAATGCGCAGCGCCTATGAGTTGCGGAGGAACTATATCGTAACGGAATTTCACGCCCTAGGATTTGAGGGATTTAAACCTCAGGGGGCCTTTTACGTTTTCCCCAAAATCACCAAGACGGGATTGACCAGTCGGGAGTTTTCCTTACGGCTTCTCCAAGAAAAAAGGGTGGCTGTCGTGCCTGGCACCGCCTTTGGGCCCAGCGGCGAGGGGCACGTGCGTTGCAGTTATGCGACGGGACTGGATCAGATCAAAATTGCTCTCACCCGGATCGGCGAATTCTGCGAAGAACTCTCGATCAACCGTTCGGTGGCGGCTTAGTCAATAATTCCTTAGCTCTGCCGGGAACCGTTTCCGCTCAAACGAGGAATTCAGGGCATCTTTTCTTTGACCGCATCCACGGCATTTTCTACGCCGTCCTTAACCGCTTCGGCGGCTTCTTTGATCCCTTCACCAGCGTATTGGCCGGCTTCCTTGAGAGTATCACCCACGTCTTCGGCACCATCTTTGAGGGCCCCAGTTGTCGCTTTTGCTTGAGCTTCGGTATAGCGCATCATCTCCTTATTGCGAAATTCCTTCAGGGTGGTCAGCTTGATTTGCTCTTCGGTTTGCTCGGCACCGGAAGCGCTGGCGACACGCTTACTGAACTCGGTGATTTCTCCATCGAGTTCGGCAAAGGCCTTGTCCACGTTAGCCGCGCTTGCGTCGTCCGATTTCGCGGCATAGGCATCGATGGCCGAACTGAGACGAGCGGTTTCAAAAGTGCTCGTGGCCGCTTGAGGAGCCGGGGTCACTTCCGCTTTTTTTTCACAGGCGGAGAGCAAAACGACAAAAGTCACACTGAGGACAGGAACGAGGGAGCTGATCAATTTCATAGGAGGGACGGTACCGAAGAGTCGCCGGAAACCCAAGGGAAAACTTCTTTCCGCCGACGGCTCAGTTCGTCAGTTGGGCCAAGACGTCGCTCAGAATTTTCTCATTGGCGGCGCTCATTTCACAGAGGGGCAGTCGGACTTCTGCCGTCATGACTCCACGTTGGGCTAAAGCAAATTTGACCGGGACAGGATTGGGCTCGATAAACAAAGCTTTAAAAAGCGGGTAGAGGCGCCGATGGGCGGCGGCGGCCTCGTCAATACGACCATCCCGCCAGGAGTGCACCAAATCGGCAACTTCCTTGGGCAGATAATTGGAGGCCACACTAATGACCCCGACGGCCCCGGCGGACAGGAAGGGAAGCGTGAGCGAATCATCACCCGAGACAATTTCGAAGGACTCCGGTACCGCTTGTCGGAGGGCACTGACGCGCTCGACGGATCCACCAGCCTCTTTGATGCATGTGATATTGGAACAGTCCTGAGCCAGACGAGCCACGGTCTCGACTGCAATCTCCACTCCACAACGTCCGGGAATACTATAGAGAATGATGGGGATCTTCACGGCTTCCGCGATGGCCTTAAAGTGACGATAGAGTCCTTCCTGGGAGGGTTTATTGTAATAAGGAGCCACCAAAAGCAGCGCCGTGGCACCGAGTTTTTCTGCCTCGACACTGAGATCAATGGCTTCGGCGGTGCTATTGGAGCCGGTTCCGGCAATGACCTGGCAACGTCCGGCGGCCGTTTCGACCGCCACGCGAATGATCTCGGTGTGTTCTTCGTGGGTGACGGTAGGGGACTCGCCGGTCGTGCCGACGGGAACGATTCCCTCCACGCTTCCGGCAATTTGAGCTTCAATCAAATTCCGAAAGGCATCGGCATCAAAGGTTCCGTTACGAAACGGGGTGACGAGAGCAGTATGGGTTCCAGCGAATGACATATATTCAGGAGGCTGACAGAGAAATTTCCCCGTCGAAAACAAAATCCGCCGGGCCGGTGAGGGTGACATTTTTAAATCCGTCGCGGTCCTTATCGAATCCGACGGTGAGGGTGTCTCCGCCGCGAACCCGTACTAATATGGGTGCGGGGTCGCCGGTTTGCTCGTGGTGAAGAAGAGCGGCGGCGCAAACTCCGGTCCCGCAGGCCAAGGTTTCATCTTCGACGCCGCGTTCGTAAGTGCGAAGAGCGATCAGCGAGGGGCCGAGGACGCAGCCAAAATTGGCATTAGTTCCTTGGGGGGCGAAGGCCTCATGGTGCCGAAGCGTCGAACCCTCAGCCCGGAGGTCCAAGGCCTCCAGGTCACCAACGAAACAAACCGCGTGAGGGACTCCGGTATTGAGGAAGCCGACTTCGCGAGATTGACCATTCAAAACGAGGGTCTCGACCGGTCGGCCGGAGTGGGGGACACTCATTTCGAGGCGAATGGAATCGTCCAAGCATTCGGCGGAAATCTCACCGGCCTCGGTCTCGAAGGAAATTTTCAGCCCGAGATGTCCGCTGATCTTCCGGGCAAACCGGGCAAAACAGCGCGCGCCATTCCCGCACATCTCAGCCTCGCCGCCGTCGGCATTGTAATACCGCATCCGAAAATCGGCCTTGGCCCGGGCGGGCTCCACGATCAAAATTCCATCTGCGCCGACCCCGCGGTGACGGTCACAGAGAAGCGCAATTTCGGGCCCAGTCAGCGAGAGCGCTCCGTCGCGATTGTCGAGCATGACAAAGTCGTTGCCCGCGCCATTCATTTTGGTGAAAGGAAGTTGCATCAATAGCGGAGGATCTTACCCGTTTTTGGCCGCTAGCACAAGGGGCCGAACAAATTCCTTCACCCGGTCTCCCAAATGCGGGGCGACTCCATGTTCGGCGATTTGCCGGACGATGGCACTGCCCACCACCACGGCATCGGCGTCTTGAGCGACCAGGGCGGTCTGCTCGGGCGTGGAAATTCCAAAACCCACCGCGATGGGAAGAGGAGAATGTTTCCGCAGTTCCGCAACCTGGGACCCGATGCTCCCAGAAAGTTCGGCTTGTTCGCCGGTGACGCCTTCGCGGGAAACATAATAGAGGAACCCACGACCGCCAGCAGCGACCTTGGCCATCCGGTCCGGGGTGGTCGTTGGGGAGATGAGCCGGATCGGATCCAAATTCAAATCATCGAAAAATTCGGTCTGGCCCTGAACTTCTTCCGGCGGCAGATCGAGAATCAAGAGTCCATCGACGCCAACTTTGGCTGCGGTTTCACGAAATTTCGCGAAGCCCATCGTATAGATCGGGTTCAAATAACTGAAAAGTACAACCGGCAGTTCCGAATCTTCACGAAATCGCCGGACCAGTTCGAGCACCCCGGGCAAGGTCATCCCTGCGGCCAAGGCCCGTCCGGAAGCTGCCTGAATAGTCGGACCATCCGCCAACGGATCAGAAAAAGGAACCCCTAGTTCAATGATATCCGTGCCCGCAGCCTCCAAGGCCTGCATGACCTCCAGGGTGGCATCGGCCGAGGGGTCGCCAGCGGTGATATAGGCCACAAAGCCTGTTTGTCCCCGAGAGGAGAGATCTTCAAATCGACGGCTAATTCGGCTGGTACTCACAATGGTGACGGAGAATCGGCTCCAGAGCCCAACTCGGCAAGCGGATTTCCTCTTTCTGGGATCCCGAAAGGCCGGATTTGAAGGTATTCCATTCCCGACCGATTTTTGAATGATCGGGTCAATTTAGGTCCGGCAATTTCGTAATACCCATAATATGAGTGCTTTATGGAATATTTATTCCCGTCAGAAAATTAGTTAGGGTCCGTTCGATTTTCCTCCTGACTGTGAATAAGCCTCATTCTTGTTCCTTCAGATGTTGGCCCCAATGGGTTTTTCCAAACTTATTCACACCTCCTCAAACCTCATCACTCCATAGGGATATGTATAACTTCTCATAATATATGTCATATATAGTGGAGGTATGCAGAGAGGTTTTTGAGGGGTCGGACATGGTTTCACCTGCGGCAATGTCATTACATTGTATTGCATCTCGGGCCGATATGGTATGTAAGACAAGCCCAGGGGCGGCTGCCGCCGCCCCGCGTTCCGCAGAATCGACGGCAATCCGCCCCCCGTTTTCCTCAGATGACCTGTGCGGCCTCGAAGTCGCAATTTCGGGTTGGGCGCTGTCCTGCCCTTGCTCGCTCGCCAAAAACGTTTCTAGGGCATCCTCAGCCCATGATCTCGCGGCTTCCGGTGAACGCACCCCGCGCTTGTGAGCGTTGAAAACGCACACCATCGGAGCCCCGGTTTCCTCCACTCGGAGGCTCATCGTGGCCCGGCCGGACGGGTTGAGCATGACCACCGCTATCAGCTCCCGCCGTTCTGTCAAATCCTCGATCCTCGCCGACCAGGCCCCGTTGGTCAGGCCGTTCTCCCACGGTTGCCATCGTGGCTTCGTCCTGGCAACTAGGGACCGCTCACCCCGTTTCTCCCCTCGCAACGCTAGCGCAAAACCGTCCTCCGCATTGACTCCACCATCGGCCAGAAACCCAGCCGCAAGGCGGCCCGCATCGACGTCGGATAGCTCGGGAGGCGTCGGCGAATTCAAGGAGAAATCCGGCATAATCCGCTTCGCGGACCCTTCGGGACTTATTCCGTTTTCCCCTTGAGTCCGCCTAGCTCCCGGTCTCTGAGCACGTATGGGTTTCCTTCGGAATCCCTGGCCTGTGGCCCGGAATCCATCCACGAACACACCCCACCCGAACCACTCATGCCCACCTCCGGGCCGGAGCCGTTTCCACCCTTGCCGGACTGGGGACCGCTCTGGGCTTCGTCCCACTTCCGATCCGACCGCCGCTTGCGCAGTTCCCCCCGAACCCGTGCCTACCGATTCCAGCCTGACGGCCGTTTCAACGTTATGAGAACTTATGACCCCAGCGCGTGAATGTCCTACGCCCTCTTTTTCACTCGTATCTGCCCCGTTTTGATAACTCTCTGGACGGTATATGTCATATATAGTGGAGGTATGCAGAGAGGTTGGTCCTTAGTTAGAAGTTCGTTCCCTCGGGTCTTTTGGCACATCCGGCGATTTCGACGAGGGCGTGGATTGACCAAGAATCTGAACGGTGAAAGCCGGAACGGTCCCCTCGCCATCCCTGGCCGGAATGGTTTGGGGAGGTTTGGACTTTGGGATCTGGCTTTGCAAATGCCCCTGCGGTGATCCCGAGGGCGTAGATTCTGTTCGGATCGAAAACCACCAATAGACGGCCAACCCGATTGCGAGGAGCCAAAGAATACCCCGGATCCTCCGCGAGCCGCTTCGCCTCGCCTTTCGAATCGGTTTCTCCTCAGTAGGCGCGCGGTCCCGTGGCGGCCGCTGCGGACTTTTCCCGGCGCCATATTCGTCCAAGCGCCGGGCAATTTCGAAAGAATTGTCGTCTGGAGGCACCATGAAGCGGTCCTTCAGGGCATCCGCAGAAGCTGAGGCAAGAGTTCGTCCAAGCCAGCGGCGAGTTGAGTTTGGGCGTTTTTGGCGTTTTTCAGCAACTGATTGAATCCGCGCACGGAGGAAGGATTCGCCATCAGATGGCGAAAGAGCTGCAAGGGTTCCGGGCGCCCGGTTTCCGGATTCAAAAGGACGCGCGCTGGCACGGGCATGTCGTCCTCAAGCCCATCGCTGATGCACCGGACGGACAACATGGGAATGCCGCGAGCCGTACAGATTTTGGCAAAATGCGCTGTTTCGAGGTCTCCGGCCAAGGCGCCCGTGGCCACTCCCAAGCGAACTTTGTCCACGCCACGTTCGATAATGGCATTTTCCGTCACCACGTCGCCAATCCTCCAGCGATCACTGAGGCTCAAATGGGACAAGACCCTGGCGTCCGAATAATTCCGCCCGATGACAAGGTCCCCGATGCGAACTTCAGGCTGCAGTCCCGCGGCGAATCCAGCCGAAATGATCAAGCTGGGTTTGTTTTTGCTCAATCTCTGATCGAGAAGGTCTGCCGCCCGCACCCCCATGGCCCCAAGGAGCCAAATCGCCACCCGCAGACGCGCATCGTGCTTGGCCCGAAAAAAGGCACTCTCAAATTCAAGCGCAAAGGCAATTGCAATCATCAGCTCTCAGCTTGTCTTACCACAATCTCGATCCAAATGCGAGATTGTTCCTTCGGCAGCCGGCCGACCTCCCCGCCAGCGCCCAGCTTTCGGAGAAAGTCCCCTGCTTTTTCCTGCGGAATCGAAACCAACACCTTCGCCGTGCCGCCGCTGTCGGTGGACGGCAGAGCGGTGGCTTCATAGTCTCGAGCCAAGGCTTCGATACGGGCTTGTTCCTTCCCGGAATCCTTGGCCGTAAGAAAAATTTCCATCCGGTCGGAATCCAAGAGCGAGTTGGAAAGCTGCTCGGTGGCCAAATCCTCAAGAATCTGGCGGAGGGGCTCGGTCTCCAATTCTTCCGTCGTGGGCTCCGGAAGGAGTTTGCCCGCGGCCAATTGCAGGGCGTGGACGCTCAGAGCCACCGGCAGGGCCAGCGCCAAAAGCACCACGGCCACCATAATGAGAACCTGGGGGCTAAGACGGAATTTTTTCTCTTCGTTCGTTTGCATTGTTGACCGGTTGCGTTCCCTCAAGGATATTCGTTCTTTTCCCACGATGTCCATCCAACGCACGCGAAATTTTTGCATCATCGCTCATATTGATCACGGCAAGACCACTCTTTCCGACCGATTACTAGAGTTCACCGGCACGATTCAGAAACGGGAGTCTCAGGAGCAACTCCTCGACGCCATGGACCTGGAACGGGAGCGCGGCATCACGATCAAAGCCCATCCCATCGCGATGAAATACAAGGCCCGCGACGGCTTGATCTACAACCTCAACCTCTCCGACACGCCCGGTCATGTGGACTTTTCCTATGAGGTCTCCCGCGCCCTCGCCGCCTGCGAAGGAGCCCTCCTCATCGTCGATGCCGCCCAAGGCGTGGAGGCCCAGACGGTCGCCAATGTCCATTTGGCGGAAAAACAGGGACTCAAACTGATTCCCATTATCAATAAAATTGATCTCCCCAATGCCGATCTGCCCACGGTGGAAAAGCAACTCGAGGACATCCTGGCCATCCCCGCCGAGGAGGCGATCCATGCCAGCGCCAAGGCCGGCATCGGGATCGAAGATATCCTCGAAGCCATCGTCGCCCGGATCCCCCCGCCCTCGGGCTTGCCGGAAAATCGACTTCAGGCCCTCACCTTTGACTCGACCTTTGACACCTACCGAGGAGTGGTCATTTACACCCGCGTTTTTGAGGGAACCATCAAAGCCGGCGATCCGGTCAAGTTGATGGCCACCAACCGCTCCTGTGAAGTGAAAGAAGTGGGGATCTTTCGCCCCCAACACCCGAAATTTCTCATTCAGGACAAACTTCAAGCCGGAGACATTGGCTACGTCATCGCCAACATCAAATCCAGTGCCGAGGTCAAGGTGGGTGATACGATGACCAGTTCCCGCCTCCCGGCGGAAAAACCCCTCCCCGGGTTTCAGGTCGTCCAACCGATGGTCTTTAGCGGGATCTATCCGATCAATACGGCCGATTTTGAAAACCTCAAAGCGGCCATGGGCAAATTGCAACTCAACGATGCCGCCTTTCAATTTATGCCCGAGTCGAGCGTCGCGCTCGGATTCGGATTCCGCTGTGGGTTTCTCGGACTCCTTCATATGGAGATTATTCTCGAGCGTCTGCGGCGGGAGTTCGACATGGACATCATTGCCACCTACCCGTCGGTTGTTTTTGAAATCGAACGGACCAACGGCGAAATCCTCCATATCGACAACCCCGAGCAACTGCCCGATATGAGTGTGGTCGAGGAAATGCGCGAGCCGATGGTGAAATGTTTCATCATGCTCCCCAACGAGTACATTTCGCCCATGATGCAGCTCATCATGGAAAAACGGGGCCAGATCGAGCACACCGAGTCCTTGGATACCCGCCGAGTCATGCTCACGACCGAATTGCCCCTCAATGAGATCTTGGTCGATTTTGTCGATAAGATGAAATCCATTACCCGGGGATATGGCTCGATGGACTATGAGCACTCCGGTTATCGCGCAGCGGACTTAGTTAAACTGGATATGTTAGTCAATGGGGAGCGCGTCGATGCTTTCTCGTCTATCGTCCACCGCGACAAGGCCGAGCTCCGCGGCCGGGCGCTCGCCACCAAGCTGAAGGAAGTCATTCCGACCCAACTCTTTCAAGTTGCCATCCAAGCCGCTATTGGAGGTAAGATTGTGGCAAGAGAGAGCGTTAGCGCTTTGCGTAAAAATGTGACCGCCAAGTGTTACGGTGGTGATATTACTAGAAAAAGAAAACTATTAGAGAAGCAAAAAGAGGGCAAAAAGCGGATGAAAGCTATTGGAACAGTCAACATCCCGCAAGAAGCTTTCATTGAGGTGCTTAAAACAAATTAATACGATTTTTTCATGATTTTCACACCGCGACACATCAAGGAGGGCAAACATTACCGTCATGCCCTGAAACGTCTCATCCATTATAAAGAAGACATCCTCCCGGAAAAAGACCTCGCAACATTGCGTGGACTTTTAGCCGACCTGCAGGCCGCATTGAAAACGCGCCAAAGGGCGGCGATTGAGAAAGTCCGGAACGACATTGAGAAATCCGTCGGTCGGATCGTCCCTCCCCTTCCCAATGCCGGATGGCGCGAAAATGTGGAGGTCTTTGTGGTCGCCATCGTGATCGCGGCTGGAGTCCGGGCCTATTTTCTCCAGCCCTTCAAGATTCCCACCGGTTCGATGCAACCCACCCTCTTTGGGATCGTCGGCACCCCCAACGAGGAACCACTGCCCAATATCCTCAAACGGGCCTTTGATCTCGTCTGGTTGGGACGGCACCATATCGACCTCCGGGCGGACGGCGAAACCGAAGTGCGCGAGTTGCGGGAATCCACCTATCTGAATTTCTTCACCTTCACCCAAATCATTTGCAACGGCAAAAGCTACCGGCTCTTTGCTTCCAAAGCTCCCTTGGTCAAAGATTTCGAACTCAGGCCAGGAAAGATTTATGCCGACGGCGAAGTGATGGCTCGCGGGACCGTTGATACCGGCGATCAGGTCTTTGTGGACAAATTTTCCTACAACTTCCGCCGACCGGAGGCCGGAGATGTTTTCGTCTTCAAAACGACAGGCATTTCCCGCATCCAAGCCACGCTGCCAGCGGGGGTGGAATCCCAACACTACATCAAACGACTCGCTGGATTACCGGGGCAGGCCCTCCGGATTGATGCGCCGAAGCTGTTTGTGAACGGAGCCGTGTCGGAGAATCCCCTCTTCCAACGCGTCATGAGCGAGAAAAACGGGTACCGGGGATATTCCAACCCCAGCACATTACAGGGAGCGCTGTATCTGACCGCGCCCGGCGATTCTTTCACCTTGCCGGAGAAGACCTATTTCGCCCTCGGCGACAACAGCGACCATTCCAGCGACAGCCGGTTCTGGGGCATCGTGCCGGAACAAAATGTGGCCGGACGCGGATTTGTCGTTTATTGGCCCTTTAGCAAGCGCTGGGGACTGATTCGGTAGGACGGGATTCGCGCTCGCCTTCGACCAGAACACTGGTTGAGAGTTTTCCTGGAGCGCATTGACGGAGAACTCGCCGAGCACTTGAACAGGCAGCCCGAAGGGCGATGCGAAGCATCGGCACCGAGCCTAGCCCAAGCACTCTGTGACTGAGGAGCCACGCCACCAGAGGCCAAAAGAGTCAACCGCAAACAGCTTCATTACATTTTTGCGTTGATTCCCGAAAGCCGAAAAGGCATCTTCGCGTCTCTCAGTGGGGGGTATAGCTCAGTTGGTAGAGCGCGTCGTTCGCAATGACGAGGTCAGGAGTTCGAACCTCCTTACCTCCACCACTTTTCCAGTATCCGGTGCCCGGATTTTCTCAACTTGAAGTCAGGAGGCTTGGGGGGAAAGAATTCGGATCTTAGGAAAATAGGCACGAAGGTACCCTCGATCATCCGTAGCCAAGGAGCCCGCTTGGGTGGCGGCATGGGCCGCGACGAGAAAATCCGGTAGAATCGTGGTTCGCGGACCGCCTTGCTTTCGATAATCCCGGAAAATGCGCCCGGCCAGGCTCGCCGCTTCTTCATTCAGCGGGCTATGGCGAAGGTCGAGGTCGCGTAAAGCCCCACGACATGCTTGATCGGAGGGAAAGAATGAGCGGATTTCGGCAAACACCACCGAGGAAATCAGGAGGGAGGCCGCTTCCGAAGCGGACTGAAGACAGCCCAGCCAGAGTTCGCCATTCGGCTCTCCTTTGAAAATTGTCAGCAAGACCGATGTGTCAACAGCGACGGCGTTCATTCGTTGCGTTTTTTCAATCGCCCTTGGGGCAATTCCACCGTGCCGCGAAGTTCCTCCAGCCACCCGTCCACAGTTTTGCTCCCAAGCTCGTCTTTCAGACAACCAAAGACTTTCAACTTTTTGCTGCGGTCCACCACTTTGCGGAGACGAATTCCATCCTCAGCGGCTGCAAAATCCACATGAACGCCGGGTTCGATCCCAAAGCGATCACGAAGTTCCTTGGGGATGGTGACCTGCCCCTTCGAAGTGACAAGTGCTTTCATGAGGATACGGTAAGAACTTTAAGTAGGAATTACAAGTAATACCTTCGCTAAGGTTCTGCTCAAATGAGAAGTCGTCCGCGACGGCTCCGCCGTTAAGCCAACGTATCGTCGAGGGCGGCGAGCAGTTCCTTCATCGTGGCCTCGGTCTCGTCTCCCATATTGGAGATCCTGAAGGTCTTGCCCTTCAATTTCCCATACCCGCCGTCGATGACAAAGTTGTGCTTCTCTTGGAGATTTTTGATCCAGGCGGCCACATCCACCTCACGATTGTTTTTCACGCAGGTGAGTGAGAGGGAGCGAGAGCCCTCGGGCGCAAAGAACTCAAATCCCCGCGCCTGCACCCAGTTGTGCACCAGGGCGTTGTTGGCCGCATGGCGGGCATGACGGGCCTCCACTCCTTCGGTGAAAATGTCATCCAACTTCGACTGCAAGGCATAGATTAACGAAATCGTCGGCGTACTTGGGGTCATGTCCAAGGCCTGGTTTTTGGCGAATTCGAGAAAATCAAAATAATAGCCACGGCCTTCGACCGATTCGGCGCGTTTCATGGCCCGCTCGGAGACGGCAAAAAGCGAAAGCCCTGGCGGCATGGCGAGCGCTTTTTGGCTGCCGGTCAAAAGCACGTCGATCCCCAACTCATCCATCGGAATGGGCTCGGTCGAGAATGAGGAAACCGTATCGACAATGAACATGACGTCGGGAAATTTTTTCATCACCTCGGCGATTTCCGGCAAGGAGTTCCTCACTCCACAGGACGTCTCGTTGTGGATCAGGGTGAGAGCGTCGAAGCCGCCCTGGGCGAGTTTTTCTTCGATTTGTGCGGGAGTCACCGGCTGGCCCCATTCGACTTGGAGGGACTCGGCCGACTTGCCACAACGCTGACTGACATCGAACCACTTGTCCGAAAAGGCGCCACACATCGCATTGAGCACTTTGCCTTCGGGCCGGACCAAATTGCGAACCGTTCCCTCCATCACACCCCAGGCAGAGGAGGTGGAAAGAAAGACGGGACGTGTGGTGCCAAACAAGGTCTGCAGCCGCGGCTGGATGTCGGCATAGAGGGCTTTGAAATCGGCACTGCGGTGCCCGATCATTGGCGCGCACATGGCGCGATAGGTTTTTTCGGAGACTTCGACGGGACCGGGAATGAAAAGTTTGATGTGGGATGCTGACATGGAACCAAGGAATCTAGCGGGTTTCCGGCCAGGAGAAAACGAAAATACCAAGCAGTTACTTCTCCCAGATGAAGTTTTCCAACCGAAGCTTGTTCACCCGGTCGCGGGCTTCCCCGGCGCGAGGCCCTTCGCTGGCGGCGATGGTCTCGTAAACGACGATGGCTTCCTTCCAGAGTTGTTGGGACTCAAGGAGCCGCCCGGCGTCAAAGCCCGCCTTGTAGAACCAAAAATACTCCGGTTCGCCCTTTTGTTCCGCTGAAAAGACCTGATGATAGCATTCGAGGGCGGCGTCGGTTTGACCGAGTTTTTCGTTGGCCGCGCCCATCTTGACCAAAGCCTGATGGCGCATGGCTCTAGAGGCTTCGGGGTCGGAGGCCAGTTTTTCCCAGGCCCCAATGGCTTCCTCATACTCGTCCGGGTTTTGCCCGCCTTGGGCGAAATGGGTGTCGCCCATCTCGATGAGAACAAGACCACGTAGTTCCGGGTTGGGCTGGCCAGTGAGAATATTGTCGAGCACTCCGAGGGCTTCTTTCGGCTTCTTGAGGGCATTGAAGAGGAGGGCCTGGGAGAGTCGGGCCCGCAGGGCGAGCGCTCCATCGCCACGGGCAACTTGCTCATAGAGTTCGATCGCATCGGTTTTGGCAGCCGGGCTCATTGATCGGGCCTTCGCTTGGGCAGCCATAAAAAGCGCTGGTCCCGCCAGCGGCGAATCCGGGAATTTTTCAGCCACGAGAGTAAACTCCCGATGGGATCCCAAGTAGTCGCCCCGACGATGGAGCCCCTCACCCAGCTTCATGCGGACATCAGGTTCGAACCGTGAATGGGGAAAATCTTTCAAGAAGGCCGTCGCCAGAGTGATTGTCTGCAGTTCGGCGTCGGCTTCACCCGAGTCGCTGAGAAACACTTCTAAATAGGCGATGCGTTCCTTGTCATCAGGGTCTTGGTTGGAGATTTTCCGAAGTTCGCTCCGGGCCCCCTCGCGATCAAGTTGAAGATTGTTCCATTCGGCCAAGGCCAAGCGGGCGCGGGGAGCCCAGGGCGAAGACCCGGAGGCAATGGTTTGCAGCCTGTCAAACGCGTCCGGCTCTCTCAACGCGGCGTGACGGAGGGCCTCGAGAAAAATGATTCGTTCCTGACCGGCTTCGCCTCCTTCTTTCGTCGCCAGAATAGCTAACGCTGAGTTCTCGGAATCCGGGGTCCCGGCCAACATGGCGCAGAGCGCGGCATTCGTCAGCGCGGCATTGGCCAGTTCTGGCGCCTGGGCGGCTTGAAGAAAAACCGCAGCCGCCTCCTCATGACGCTGGAGAGCGGTCAGAGCTTCGCCTTCGACAAACCGGAGTTTGGGCCCCTCCCCCTGGCGGGAAAATGCGAGAGCCTCTTGGGGCTCTCCGTCGATCAGTTTCCATTTCGCCAGATCTTTGAGCACGTCCGCGGTCAGCGGGTGCTTCGGATATTTTCCGAGAAACGCTTCCAGCAGATCCATCCCTTTATCGGTCCGCCCTGATCCATATTCGGCCCGGGCCCGATAAAATTGTGCCACCGCCGCGCGCTCGGGAGTCCCGTCGTCCTTTGACCACTTGCGAAGCTCGGAAAGGGAATCCTCGGGAGAGGGCGAGTTCGCTTCGAGGGCGGCAAAAACGGTTTCCAAGCCGGGCAGGCGCGGGTTGGTCTCAATGAATTGTTCGAGAACTTTTTCGCCCTCTCCTTCCTGTGTCTCCAGACTTTCGGCCAAGGCAATCGCAACGGCGGGCGCAAGATTTGCCGGGGGAACCGCAATTTTCCGGAGGAGGGTTTCCGCCTCCTCCCGCCGACCCGAAAGCAAATACGCTCTGGCGCGCAAATAGTCCGCCGCTTCCGCTCCGGGTGCATCCCCGCTCGAAAGATTCTTCAAGGAGAGGAGCGCTCCGGCGGGATCTTCCGCGTCCACTTGGAGCGCCGCCAAGACGAGGGCCACATCCGAGGCCTCGGGGTGTTGATCCAAAAAAACTCTCAAGCGTTGCCGGGCAGCCTCGGATTGCCCGAGTTCTTCCCGCATTTTGGCGCCCCCGATTTCCGCCCGACTGGCAAATTCGGTTTCGTCGGCCAGAGAGTCATAGAGGCTCAAGGCTTTGTCAAATTGCCCCAACTCAGCTTGCGCCCCCGCTAAGCAAAGCCGGGCCTCCGGAGTCGGCGCCTCCAGACCTTCCAAAACGGCGATACTTTCCGCCGGGCGCCCAGCAGCAAACAAGGCACACCCCAAGAGGGATTGGGCGGAACGGGAATCTTCGGGAGATTCCCACCCCTCGCCGACTTGGCGAATTTTGGTCACGGCCACCTGCGGCAATCCTTGGTTCAAGGCCTGGCGCGCTGCGGTGAGGCGGTCATCTTCCGCCCGGGCACTAGTGACGGCAAATATCGCCAAGATAATGACGAAGGCAATAAACCTAGGTACACCATGCAGGGCAAACGCATCAAAATTGGGGAAATCCCGGGGAGCACACTCGGCCCGAGTGTAGTTCCTCGGCGACTCGCCGAGGCTGTAACCGATCGGGCGAAGTCCGAACGGCCAGGCTTTCAAATTGGTCCGGCGAGCCGCCGGACCAGGCACGCGGGCCGCGTGCGGTCCCCGGACAAGACTTTGCAACCGAAAACTCTTTGAAATTTTCATGACAACACCCGCGCGAGAAAGGTTCCTGTGGCGCTGCCCGGATTTGCGGCGATCGCTTCGGGGGTTCCCACCGCCAGGATCTCTCCTCCGGCCGCACCTCCACCTGGTCCAAGATCCAAGACCCAGTCGGCGCATTTGATCACTTCCAAATTGTGCTCAATGACAATGAGGGTGTTGTGGGCGTCGCGTAATTTCATGAGGACTTCGAGCAGCTTGTGGATGTCGGCAAAATGCAATCCCGTCGTCGGCTCGTCGAGTAGATAGATCGTCCGGCCGGTGGCCCGCTTAGCTAACTCGGAGGCCAGCTTCAGTCGCTGCGCTTCTCCGCCAGACAAGGTCGTCGCCGATTGACCAAGGCGCAAATAGCCCAAGCCGACATCTTGCATCGTCTCCAACCGCGAAGAAAGTGAGGGAATGTTGCGGAAAAACCGGGCGGCTTCATCCACCGTCAACGCCAGAATATCGGCGATATTTTTCCCCTTATAGGTAATTTCGAGGGTTTCGCGGTTGTAGCGTTTGCCCCGGCAGACTTCGCATTCGACATAAACATCGGCGAGAAAATGCATCTCGATCTTGATGAATCCATCGCCCTTGCAGTGCTCGCAGCGTCCGCCTTTGGCATTGAATGAAAATCGGCCGGCATCATATCCGCGCACCCGTGAACTCGGCAATTCGCTGAACAAATCCCGGATTGGTCCGAGGGCTCCGGAATAAGTGGCCGGATTCGAACGCGGCGTCCGACCCACCGGGCTTTGGTCAATCACGATGACCTTGTCAAACTGGGCCGTGCCCACGATGCGGTCATGGGCTCCGGGACGTTCCTTGGCCCGATTGAGGTCCCGGGCCAGCGCGGCGTGGAGGATGTCATTGACCAAGGTTGATTTTCCGCTCCCGGACACTCCGGTCACACAGGTGAAACACCCGACAGGAAAAGCGGCGGTGACATTTTTAAGATTATTCTCTCGGGCGCCATGGACTGTCAGCCAGCCATCCCCCTCGCCCACCTCGGGGTCGGGATCCTGCCGGGGCGAAACACGGTGGCGCGGCACCGGAATCTTCAACGTCTTGTTGAGATAGCTGGCGGTGAGCGATTTCTCGCATTTTAAGATTTCTTCCAGCGTCCCCTGGGCGACGATTTCTCCTCCCCGCGGACCGGCTCCCGGACCCAGATCGAGGATATGGTCCGCCGCCCGGATGGTGTCTTCATCGTGTTCGACCACGATGACGGAATTTCCCAAATCGCGAAGCGAACGGAGCGTCTCGATCAAGCGGTCATTGTCACGCTGATGGAGGCCAATGCTGGGTTCGTCGAGCACATAGAGGACCCCCGCCAGGCCGGACCCGATTTGCGTTGCCAGTCGAATCCGCTGGGCCTCTCCCCCGCTGAGGGTGCCGCTTTCCCGATTGAGTTGGAGGTAGTCGAGGCCCACTTCTTTGAGAAAACTCAGCCGCAGCCGGATCTCCCGAATCACCTCATGAACGATCCCCTCCTCCGCTTTCGTGAGCCGAAAACGATCCGCCAGGAGCAAGGCGTCCGCGATGGAGAGTTCGCAAAATTGATGCACATTGTAAGCATTTCCGTCCCGGTCAGAAACGGTCACCGCGAGGATCTCCGGCCGGAGGCGGGCCCCCTGACAAGCCCGGCAAAGACGGCGTCCCTGAAACCCCCGCAGACGCTTACGGGTGGCCTCGCTCTCACTGGACTCGAGGAGATTTTCCAACTGGGCGATGAGGCCCTCGAATGGTCGGCTAACTTTTTTGGCCGCCGAAACCTGAAGCTCAATCTCCTGTGCTCCCGTGCCGGAAAAGAGGACCTCTTTGAAGTCTGGCGGCAGATCGGCAAATGGCACATTGCGCGCCACCGGATAAACGGCGAGAAGTCCGTCCAAAATGAAATCGTAAAAATTGCGCATTCGCTTTTGACCCACCCGCCAGGGCCGGATGGCCCCATCATCGAGCGATTTCGACCCATTGGTCATCAATTCGGGATCGAAAAACCATTCCGTGCCAATGCCATGGCAGACCGAACAGGCTCCGTGGTGACTATTAAAAGAGAAATGTTTCGGAGTCAGTTTGGGCATGCTGAATCCGGTCGAGGGATTGCTGTAATCGGTGGAGAATTTTTGGTCTTTCCAGCGTTCGCTCTCGGGATCCCGCCGACTGACGGTGATTTTCCCCTCGCCCCAGCGCAGGGCGGTTTCCAGCGAATCGGCCAACCGCTGGGTCAGGCCCTCCCGCACCACCAACCGATCGACCACCGCTTCGATGGTGTGTTTTCGCGCCTTTGCCAGCTTGGGTCCGGTCGGTTGCCCCAATTCGACCACCTCTCCGTCAATGCGCAGACGGACAAAGCCCTCGCGACGCGCTTTCTCAATCACATCTCGAAATTCCCCCGCCTGATTCACGACGAGAGGAGCCAAGATCAACAATTTGGTCCCTTCGGGCCAGGCCAAGACGGTATCGGCAATTTGCTGCGGGGTTTGCCGCACGACCACCTCGCCGGTGACCGGATCGTGGGGGCGCCCGACGGCGGCAAAAAACAAGCGCAGATAATCATAGATCTCCGTCGTTGTCGAAATCGTCGAACGAGGATTTGCTCCTGAGGTTCTTTGTTCAATCGCAATGGCCGGAGACAATCCCTCGATGTAGTCGACCTCCGGTTTTTGCATTTGGTCGAGGAACTGCCGAGCGTAGGCGGAGAGGCTCTCGACGTATTTCCGCTGGCCCTCGGCGTAGAGGGTATCAAAGGCGAGAGAGGATTTTCCCGAACCGCTCAATCCGGTCACCACCACGAGCTTGTTCCGGGGAATCTCGACATCGAGATTACGCAAGTTGTGCTGACGGGCACCCTTGATACGAATCACGGAATGGTTTTGCAAAGTCATCAAAAACCGTTTGACGGCGAATCGATCAGTCTAGCACAGCAGGGGCCGTGGGCCAAACAAAAGGCGGGCAGAAATCGGGACCCGAAGCCGGGTCGATCGCTTCTCCCTTTTTGAATCCTGATCGACCATGAGGAGGAAGAATGGTGACCAGATTTGAAGTCAAAATCATTGAAAGCGTCGGAGGTCTTTTGCGGTTTAAACTGCCCGAAGGATTCACACCGCCGCCTTGCGGAGCCGATCCATGATGGCCACCCCCAGACCTTCTTCGGGTACGGGTTCCGCCAGAATGCGTTCAAATCCTCCTTCATCCAAACGCCGCAGGGCTCCAAAAAGATTCGCCGCCGCTTCGCGGAGGTCTTGAGGGCGGCTCAACGCTTCCACCCCGCCAAATCCCTTTCCTTCCAAAGTCCAGGAGAGAAGCCCCAGACGCGAACAATCGATCGACTGGGCCGGATCGGCACAAACTCCATCCTCGGCGACCAAAATTTCCAAGGGCGTGCGGGGCGCATAGTGGCTCTTCATGCCCCCTGGCACCGCCCCGCTGTAGGTCGGAGCGAGGACGTTGCCAAAATTAGCCAATTGCTCGCGAGTAACCGGGCCGGGCCGGAGAATCTCCAAGCCGGTCTCCCCCACCCGGACAATTGTCGATTCGATCCCATGGCAGCAAGGGCCGCCGTCCAAAATAAGTGGGATGCGGCCATCCAATTCCCGGGCGACTGCCTCTGCCGTCGTGGGGCTAATCCGACCAAACCGGTTGGCACTGGGTGCCGCAATCGGGGTGCCCAAGGCTTCCACCACCACTTGAAATCCCGGATGTGCACTCATCCGCACGGCGACCGTCTCCTGTCCGGCGGTGACCAAATCCGGCACCACGTCCCGACGAGGAAGAATCATCGTGAGGGGCCCGGGCCAAAAGGCCTCCGCCAGTCGTAGAGCCAATTCGTTGGGGACCACCAAGACCGAGAGAGCTTCCTGATTTGGCAAATGAACAATCAAAGGGTCACTGAGCGGACGACCCTTGGCTTCAAAAATCTTCGCACAGGCCAGAGGATTGAGCGCGTCTGCCCCCAAGCCATAAACAGTCTCCGTGGGCAAAGCGACGACTTCGCCGCGGTGCAATAAATCCACGGCCAAGGCCTGTCCCTCGGCGAGCGCGAGGATCTGCGTTTTCATGGCCCGGACGGACTCCCCCTGACTCACAATTCCGGGGTGCTTCCCAGGGCCGCCGCCGTCTGGGCGGCGCGAAATTCCGCTAGGGCGGTTCCAATGGCCGGATATTCAACCGCTAAAAGTGCGGCCGAAAAAAGCGCGGCATTTTTGGCCCCCGCCACTCCAATGGCAAAGGTTGCCACCGGCACCCCAGCCGGCATTTGCACGATGGAAAGCAGCGAATCCATCCCACTGAGGGCCCGGCTTTGCACCGGCACGCCCAAGACGGGCACCGCGGTTTGCGCTGCCAACATTCCCGGCAGGTGGGCCGCCCCCCCCGCTCCGGCGATGATCGCCCTCAGTCCACGCCCGGCGGCATCCCGGGCATATTCTGCCATCCGGTCCGGCGTCCGATGAGCCGAAACCACTTCGCATTCGTGGGCAATGCCCAACGTCTTCAACATTTGAGACGCGGCCTGCATCGTTTCCCAATCTGATTTACTCCCCATCACCACCCCAACCAAGGGGGCTTCGTCCGTGTTTTTCGTCATGATGGAACCTTCTTACTTCATAATTTATCATTCATCATTCATAATTTTCGCGCATGCTTCCCAATATTATCCTCATCGGCTTCATGGGCTGCGGAAAATCCTCGGTCGGACGACGTCTCGCCAGCTTGACCGGACATCGCTTCATCGACACCGACGAGCAGGTCGTCAAAGCCGAAAAACGCAGCATCAGCCAAATCTTTGCCACCGAGGGAGAGACGTATTTTCGTGGAGTGGAAAACCAAATCCTCGAGGACCTAGTCGGAGTGGCCGGGATTGTTCTTTCCACCGGCGGAGGCGTGGTCATCGCCCCCGAAAATCGCGCCATCCTGAAAAAAATTGGCATCGTGGCGTGGATCGATGCCGAGCCGGACATTCTTTTTGAACGAGCCTCCCGCAGCGGTAAGCGGCCGTTGCTGAAAACCGAAGATCCCCGGGCCACCTTCGACACCTTGCGAGAGTCCCGCCTCGACGCCTACGCCGAGGCGGCGGATTTCCGGCTCGACTCCTCCAGCCTCGTCCACGACGCCGTCGCCCAGCACCTTCTCGACGAGGTACTTCGGCACCATCACCGTTTTGAGGGTTGACGGTCCGGCCCTGCCCCGATTTGATTTGCCCTCCAGTTAACCAACCTCACACCTACTTACCACACTACTATGGCTACCATCGGCATCAATGGCTTCGGACGAATCGGACGACTCGTATTTCGCGCAATCGTCGAACAAGGACTTCTCGACAAGGGACACCAAGTGGTGGCTGTGAATGACCTCGTGCCCGCCGACAACCTCGCTTATCTGGTCAAATATGACTCCATCCAGGGAGGCTTCAAAGGCGAAGTGTACAGCGAAAAATCCAGCCCTTCGGTGGCAGAAGACGACACCTTGGTGGTCAATGGGCACAAAATCAAATGCCTCGCTGTCCGCGAAGGTCCGTCCGCCCTGCCTTGGAAGGAACTGGGAGTGGACATCGTGATCGAGTCGACCGGACTCTTCACCGACGCGGCCCAAGCCAAAGGCCACCTCGAGGCCGGTGCCCGCAAGGTCATCATTTCTGCGCCTGGCAAAGGCGAAGACATCACCGTGGTGATGGGTGTCAACAACGAGAAGTACGACGCGAGCAAACATCACATCATTTCCAACGCCAGTTGTACCACCAACTGCCTAGCTCCGATTGTCCATGTCCTCTTGAAAGAAGGCTTCGGGATCGAAGAAGGTCTCATGACCACGGTGCACAGCTACACGGCCACGCAAAAAACCGTGGACGCTCCTTCGCGCAAGGATTGGAAGGGTGGCCGTAGCGCCGCCATCAATATCATTCCAAGCACGACCGGAGCCGCCAGAGCGGTCGGACTGGTCTGTCCAGAAGTGAAAGGCAAGCTCACCGGAATGTCCTTTCGTGTGCCTACGCCGACGGTCTCCGCGGTGGACCTCACGGTCAGAACGACGAAGGAAACCAGCTATGCGGAGATTTGCGCGGCAATGAAAAAGGCCAGCGAGACCTATCTCAAAGGTATTCTTGCTTACACCACCGACGAGGTGGTTTCGTCCGACTTCATTCACAACACGCATTCCAGCATTTTCGATGCCGGCAGCGGCATCGAGTTGAACCACCGCTTCTTCAAGCTGATCAGCTGGTATGACAACGAATGGGGTTACAGCAATCGCTGCGTCGATTTGCTCAAACAAATCGCCTGATTTTCATTCGCTTCATGCCCAAAAAATCAGTCGCTGACCTGTCGCTGCAAGGACGTCGCGTCCTCATGCGGGTGGACTTTAATGTCCCCCAAGATTCCGCCACCGGCGAGATCACGAATCCCGCCCGCATCACCGCCGCGTTACCCACCATTCAACACGTCCTCGATCAGGGAGGCGCGCTCATTCTCATGAGCCACCTCGGGCGTCCCAATGGACAACCGGCGGAGAAATACACCCTCAAACCCGTAGCGAAAAAACTCGAGGAACTCCTCGGTCGTCCGGTGCGGTTTTTGTCCGACTGCGTGGGCACCGAAGTCGAATCCGCCTGCCAGGCGATTCAGCCCGGCGAGGTCATTCTCCTGGAGAACCTTCGCTTTCACATTGAGGAAGAAGGCAAAGCGAAGTCGCCCGAGGGAAATGCGGTCAAAGCGGACCCCGAAAAGGTCGAAGCGTTTCGCGCCTCACTGACCCGCCTCGGCGATGTCTATGTCAACGATGCCTTTGGGACCGCCCATCGGGCCCATTCCTCGGTGGTGGGCGTTGATCTCCCCGAGAGAGCGGCTGGCTTCCTCATGCAAAAGGAACTCGAGGCCTTCGCCACCGTGATCGAGAATCCGGCCCGTCCGCTTCTCGCCATTCTTGGCGGAGCCAAAGTGGCCGACAAAATCCCTCTCATCCGCAACCTCCTCGATCAAGCCAACGAAATCATCGTCGGCGGTGGCATGGCCTACACCTTTCTCAAGGTGCTCAACGACATGCCGATTGGAGACAGTCTCTTCGATCCGGAAGGTGCCAAGATCGTGCCGGAGTTGATGGAAAAAGCCGCTGCCAATGGGGTGCAAATCCATTTCCCGGTGGACTTCGTTTGCGCCGACCAATTCGCCGCCGATGCCGCCACCCAACCCGCAGAAGCCAGGGACGGAATCCCCGCCGGTTGGATGGGGCTCGATGGCGGTCCGAAATCTGCGGCCCTCTTTTCTGAAGTCATTATGCGGGCCAAAACCATCGTCTGGAATGGCCCCAGTGGCGTCTTCGAATTCGAAAAATTTTCCGCCAGCACCCGCGCGGTCGCCAAGGCGGTTGCGGAGGCGACAGCTGCCGGAGCGGTCTCCGTGGTCGGCGGGGGCGATACCGCCACTGCGGCAAAAAAGTTCGGTATCATCGACCAAGTCACCCACGCCTCCACAGGCGGCGGGGCCTCGCTCGAACTCCTCGAGGGCAAAGTGCTCCCTGGCGTCGCCAATCTTAACAATCTCTAATCGAGATCTAAATCCCATGCGTAAAAAAATCATTGCCGCCAACTGGAAGATGAACATAACGATCTCCGAGGCTGAAAGTTTCATCGAAGACTTCCAACGCGACGTGGCCGATGTGACCGGAGTCGAAATCGTCATCGCTCCGGCTTTCACGTCCCTACCCAAGGTTTCCCAGTTGCTGGCAAACTCCCGCAACATTCGTCTCGGGGCGCAGAATTTTCATCCTCAATCCTCCGGGGCCTTCACCGGCGAGATCAGCGCCTCCATGTTGCGCGAACTCTTCGTCCGTTACGTCATCATTGGACACAGCGAACGCCGCCAACTCTTCGGTGAGACCGATGCCTTCATCAACCAAAAGGTCCTTGCCGCCAAAGCGAACGAATTGAAGCCCATTCTTTGCATCGGAGAAACTCTGGCCGAGCGAGAAGCCGGTCGGGAAAAAGAAATTTTGGCCAGTCAGCTCCGTGGGGCCCTCGTCAATGTGCCGGCCAAAGAATTCGCCGATCTTGTGATTGCCTATGAACCCGTCTGGGCCATTGGCACTGGAAAAACCGCCAGCGCCGCCCAGGCTCAAGATGCTCACGCCCATGCCCGGGAAGTGCTCGCCGAATTATCCGATGCCGAGACCGCCAAAAAGATCCGCATCCAATACGGAGGCAGTGTGAAACCCGACAATGCCGCAGAGCTTCTCCACCAACCCGACATCGACGGAGCCCTCGTCGGCGGGGCCAGCCTCGAATCCCGCAACTTCACCCGAATTGTCACGGCAGCGGTCGAAGCCAGCGGCAGCTGAGAAGCTCACTCTGGTCGCCGGCAAAAGTCCCCTGGATCGCTCGGCCCCAGTTGGGCCAAGAGTCTTTTTCTTTCGTCCCGGTGGTGACATGAACCGAAGAAAATTCCTCAGATCCCTCCCCGTCCCATGATTCTCATCGCCACCTTCAGCAAACCAGAGGAAGCGCACATGCTCAGGCTGCGTCTCGAAGCAGGCGGCGTCCCGGCCTATCTCGAGAACGAAAATTTGGTCCAAATGGACTGGATGTTTTCCAATGCCACCGGCGGCGTCCGGGTTCTCATTGTCGAGGAGGACGCCGAACGCGCCAAAGAAATTCTGCAAGATGCTCCCCTGGAACCAGACTCCGCGGGGATGCCGCTGTGCCCGCAGTGTTCATCCTCGAAGACCGCACCCGATGAACGCCCCAGAAGATGGGCCTTCCTCACGCTGTTATTACTCGGATTCCCCTTTTTGGTTTCCAAAACCCGATGGCGGTGCGCAGATTGCGGGCTTTCCTGGAATGAGAGAAATCGCGCGGGTGGCGAATCGGGAGACCTCAGCTGATCCTCATCGCCCCGGGAGCGACTTTTTGTTTGCGGGAGGCTTCTTTTGAGGGGATAGTCCTCCCCTTACCCCATTGTTAGTGAAACTCACCTTCCTTATTCTCGCCGGGCTTTTGACTGTCCCCCTGCTCCCGGCAGAGACGACCTCGCAGGACAATTTTCAACAAATCGCCCAGAGATTGCGCGAAAGCGCCCTCCGCAAGATTGCTCCTCAGATCCTCGCTCCCAGCAGCTACCGGCCCGGATTTAACCGCTTCCCCTGGAAACAAAATATCGTCACCACGGTCTTTTGGATCGGCGAAACTCCCACGGCCAACAATCCCGTCCCCAATCACAAAAGTTCGTGGGACCAACAATGGGCCCGCAACTACGGAGGATACGACGATCCGGATCCCTCCCGTCGAAAAAATTTCATCCCGACGAAGTTCACCCCAAGGCAAAATCCTTTTTACATTGCGCTCCCCTACAATGACGTCACGCGTGGCAAGACCAAGCCGGAGGCCCGCAAGGTCATTCCTTGGTTCAAACAAGCGCATGAACGCCCCGGTCAATCTGTTGTCAAAGGCCGTTGGATTGCCATCCGCTATCGCAATCGCATTTGCTACGCCCAATGGGAGGACTGTGGTCCCTTCCGCACAGATCATTGGGAATACGTCTTTGGAAATGAAAGACCCCGGGCCAACCTCAACCAAGGCGCCGGGCTCGATGTTTCGCCTGCGGTCCGTGATTATCTGGGGATGCGAGGCAAGGACGTGACGGACTGGAAGTTTGTCGAGGCCAATGACGTTCCCACCGGACCGTGGTCGAAATATGGGGAGAACAACACCTTTGTTCTTAAGCGTCGCGGAGCCAATCTCTTTGCCTCAGACCGCAACAATGCCTACGGCGTGAAACGCTAAGCCTTTGGAGGAAAAAGGGAAAGGAACCCGTAGAGGAACGCTGAAAGCGTTTCTATCTTCCTGATTCGCAGACAAATAAATGCCGAGGTTTCGATGGCCCCGCGCGCTCCGAAGAAAAGAACCCCGTTCCGGATTCCTCTACGGGCTTCTTTTCTTCTGGGCATCGAAACGCGCTTTCAGCGTTCCGCTATAAACGCTGTTCAGCGTCGGCATTTTCTGTAGGATCTTCCCATGGCGGAATCTCGAATTGATGGTTGTCTGGTCATTGATCACCCCCTCGTTCAAAGCAAAGTCGCTGTTCTCCGAGACCGGGAAACGACCGGCGAGCGTTTCCGGCGCACCGTTCACGAACTCACCGCTCTGATCGCCTACGAAGCGACACGTGATCTGACCGTGGAGGAGACCAAAATCAACACACCGCTCATGCCCTGTCGGGGGCACCGTCTCGCCAAGCCGGTGACCATAGTGCCCATCCTTCGCGCGGGGCTTGGGATGGCGGAAGCTCTCTGGAACGTCTTGCCGGAAGCCAGCGTCGGCCATGTGGGCATGTATCGAGACGAGAAAACCTTTCTGCCACGGAGTTACTACTTCAAAGCTCCACCTGACCTTAAAGATGCGGATGTCTTTCTCGTCGATCCCATGTTGGCCACGGGAAACAGCGCCAGCGACGCCGCGACCGAACTCAAGGCCGACGGGGCCCGAAATCTCCGACTGATGGCCTTGGTCGGCTGCGTGGAAGGGGTCAATCGCTTTCGAAGCAATCATCCGGATGTTTCCGTGTTTCTCGCCGCCCTTGACGAACACCTCAACGACCATGCCTATATTCTCCCGGGCCTCGGAGATGCCGGCGACCGGTATTTCGGCACCTAATCGCTGCGGCTGGACCGAATTTCGCCGGCAGCCATTTCTCTCAAGAACACTTTC
>Ga0209491_10001655_pt1 | contig 42410 bp, 33 predicted proteins | sample BON02_FD_187213 | JGI IMG/M metagenome (GOLD analysis project Ga0209491, IMG submission 187213) | Freshwater microbial communities from Lake Bonney liftoff mats and glacier meltwater in Antarctica - BON-02 (SPAdes) (version 2) | ecosystem: Environmental > Aquatic > Freshwater > Ice > Glacier...
GCAAACTGGGTGGCCTCGACTCCGGAACTGCTGCCCAGATGGAATCGATGAAGGAGATGATGGGGACCGCCTCGCTCATCAATTTAGTCGTCTACGGAGGGGCAGGCGTGCTCATGATCGTGGTTGCAACCGGCTGCCTCCTCTTCAAACGCTGGGCGAGGCCCTTCACCCTCACGCTCGGCTGGGGCTGGCTCTACATGGGTGTGGTCATGATGGCCTCCCTCGCCCTCATCATCGGACCGATGAAAGAAATCATGGACGATGCCATCAAGACCCAACTCGCGTCGGCCCCGGAAGGTACCTTACCCGCCTCGATGGACACCTTCATCAGCCTCTTTATCGTCCTCTATCTCGGATTCATCTTTGTCTTTCTTGTCCTCGTTCCCGGCATCCTCATCTGGCTGAATTGGAATCAGGATGTCCGCCACACCTTCGAAAGTCGTGACCTCAAGACCCGCTGGACCGATCGGCGACCCGTTCCGATCATCGGCCTCGTCATCTGCTCGATCACCTTCGCAGTTTTTTCTCTGCCGGGTCTCCTGATGATGAACCAGCCGTGGATGAGCCACCTTTCCAAAATGATGACCCTGATGTTTTCTCCAAAAAGGATGGGGGTGCTGATGGGCGTGTCGATGTTGCCCGTCATCGGATACCTGCTTTGGGTGGTGCGCTTTTTTCGTTCGGGGGCGGTTTGATCGGCGAGGTTGAGCGGACAGGTTCGGACCGAAGACGTGGGCAACCGTTATCCGGGCGGATCATGCCCTCGAAAACTGAAATCCCAATGAAACAGGGACAACAACTTGCCCTCCTCGCGGAGACCGGGGAATTCACGGTCACTGAACTGAGCCGGCGGTTCGAGGAGTCGCGGCGAACAGCGCAAAAGACTGCTGACGCGGCCGCAGAGAACATTACCGAGGCTGTCGGAAAACTCGCGAGATCTTTCAGCGCTCGGCAATTTCTTCCGCTAGCTGGCCTCTGTAAGGGCCGGAACGTTGAGTCCTGGACGCCCGACCGGCCTCAGAGAGGCCAGCCACAGGAGATCCCGCTGAAGTTTAGCCCGCATTCGTCATACCCTTTCGTCGCGAGACCTAGCGAGAACCTGCACCGGCGAGGCGCGGACTGGATTTCCCGAAGGGCTGTATGGGGACATACTGCCCAAGGACAATTCGGCCCGGAACGAAGCTGGGGCTGGCCGCAGCAAGTCGCAGAAGAAAGGGTATGAGAAATTCGGGTTAGGGGTAACGAGTGAGTTTACCGACAGACTCTACCGCCGAGCGGCGTTTGCATCCGACTTGGGGATCAAGTGCCGCAGGGGACTTGGCCGCGAGGTTCCTCCCCGGGGGAGTGCCGATTCGGCGAAAGCCGAAGCTACTTCGGCCGACTTGCCACCTTGAATGAGCGAAACGGCAGAATTTCCCCACGTTCACCGCCCTTTTTGATGTCCATCGGGCGGCAAATACGCTTTGATTTGGCGGACCTGCCCCTGTTGAGTCCATCACCAGACCCTCCCGGGTGTTCCCGCCGACGACATGACCCCGCCCCCACTGCCACTCCCCTCCCAACCGGACTCGCTCGCGATGCGGATGAACGATTTCCCGGGAGGCTTCAGCCCCATGCTCGTGAAGGAGCTGCGCCAGGGGATGCGGACAAATCTGTTTACGGTCGCTTTCATCCTCCTGCAGACGGTCATGATCCTGAGCCTTCTCGCGGGACTCTCCGATCCCGGGGCGGCGGAGATCGACGCCTTTTTCTGGTTCTTCATCATCATGATTCTCCTCGTGGTGCAGCCGCTGCGCGGGTTCAACGCGCTCAGCGCGGAATACCAGCTCAACACGATGGACCTCATCCAACTGACCCGGCTAAACGGCTGGCGCATCACGCTGGGGAAATGGACCGCGCTCAATGCCCAGACGCTGCTCTTTGTCACCGGGGTGCTGCCCTATATCGTGATGCGCTATTTCCTGGGCAATGTGAACTTCGTCGTCGATCTGGCCGCACTCGGGATGCTGGGCCTCGGGTCGGCGCTCGCCAGCGCGATCACGATAGGCTGCTCGGTCTTCCGCTTTTTCATCCTCCGCGGCATCATCCTGATCGGTTTCGCGATCGGATTCAGCGGACTCTTTGTCGACTTGCAGAGCACGCTCTTCCGCTCGGGTCTGAGCGGGAGCAGCGATCTGTGGCAGCTCGCGCTGATCGCACTAGCACTCGTCTACGGCTGTTTCTTCTTCCTCTCCTTCGGGGCGAGCCGTATCGCGCCCCTCTCGGAAAACCACGCGACCCGGAAACGGCTCGTGGCCCTGGCCGTAACCCTGCTGACGCTCGGTCTCAGCTTCGCCGGGATCGAGATCGAGACGGTCGTCATGGTGAGCGCGATCATCCTCGGGCTCGCCTCCATTGATGCCCTGACCGAACCTCTCCCGATCTATTCGCGAGTCCTCGAGCCGTTCCGGAAAAATCCCCTCACTCGTCTCGCCGCCCTCTTCCTCGCGCCGGGCTGGATCAGCGGGATCGGCTTTTTCTTCGTTTGTGCAGTGCTTTGGGCGGTGGCGCTGCACGGGGACAATTTTTTTGCGGAACGCAGCCCCGGAGTCTCGGGGGTCGTGAAAATCGGGACCTTCGCCGTCGATCAGGGGCAGGTGATCCTCTATCTCTCGATGATCAATCTGCTGCTCTTTCCGCTCATTATCATTCACCTCTTTTTTGGAAAGCAGACGACGGGGAATTTCACCTTTGCGCTTTACGCCTTCATCCAGTGCGTTCTCCTCTTTCTCACGATGATGATCATGACTCTGGCGGGAGCGATGTCGAGATATGAGGAGCTAATCTTCACGCTGGCGCCTCTGCCCTCGGTCATGTTCTCCGCCAACGCTCAGGGCGAAGCCGATGAACCCATCTTCCTCGTGATCGCGCTGGCGACGACTTTTTTCAGCGTGACGATCCCTCTGCTGCGGCACCGGGCGGCTTTTCGCCAGTTTCAGCATCATCTCAAAAATCCCTGACCCGTGCCCCTGCCTCTCGACAGCGCCGACCTCAATGCCCTCGCGGGACGGGCGCGCGCCTACGCCGAGCGCTTTTCCCTGCCGCTGAAGGATCGCAACTGGCGCGGCAGTTCGGGGGACTATGCCGGAGCCGGGATCGGGAGTTCGCTCGACTTTCAGGATCATCGTTCCTACATGCCCGGTGACGACCCGCGCCACATCAACTGGCAGGCCTACGCCCGCACCGGGAATTATTCGCTGAAGCTCTACCGCGAAGAGGTGCGACCCGTCGTCGAGATTATCCTCGATGTCTCGGACTCGATGTTCGCCGAGCCTGACAAAGCCACCAGGGCTCTGGAGCTTTTTTACTTCGCCCGGGCCTCCGGGGAAAAATCGGGAGCCTCGACCTCGGCCATCCTCGTGAAAGGCGATCATTGGAAGGCGCTCGAGGCCGGCGCTGTCTTCAGCCACCGCTGGCAGGATCTCGCCACCGCCCTCCCCGACACTCCGGCCTCGGCCGCCCCGAATCTCAGCGCGGTGCCGCTGCGGGCGCGCTCTCTCCGGGTGCTCATTAGCGATCTGCTTTACCCGGCAAATCCCGAGCCTGTGATCCGCTCCCTCCAGCGCGGCTACGGACGCGCCATCGTCCTCGCTCCGTTCTCCGCCGCCGAGTCCGATCCGGCCTGGTCGGGCAACTACGAGTTCATCGATAGCGAGAGCGGCGGCCGCCACGACCGCCGCATCGACCCGGGTCTGCTGCGCCGCTATCTCGAGGCCTATCGCGATCATTTCGGCCGTTGGAAGGCCGCGTCCCTGCGCGCGCAGACCCCGCTCGCACGCATCGCCTCGGCCCCGTCTTTCGAGGCTTCGCTCAGGCTCGAGGCTATCCCCGCCGGAGTGCTGCAGCTCGGATGAACTCTTGATTTTCCCCCACTCTCTCGCCATGCCGCTCCTCTTCGCCAATCCCCTCGGTTTCTGGGCCCTGCTCGGAATCCCGGCGGTATTGCTGATCCACTTCCTCCAGCGCGAATCACGGCGGCTCCCCGTGAGCACGCTCTTCCTCCTCGAACGCATCGATCGGGAAAGTGTGAAGGGGCGCAAATTCGACCGGCTGCGGCAGTCGGTCCCGCTCTGGCTGCAGTTGCTCGGGGTTCTCCTCCTGACCTGGCTGCTGGCCGAACCGCGCTGGACGAGTGCCCGCTCGGTCCAGAGAGTTGTTCTCGTGCTCGATCACTCGGCCTCGATGGAGGCCTTCGGGGAGGAACTCACCACCGCCCTGCGCCGGGAGATCCCGCCCCTCACCGCCCTCGTCGGCACGACGGAATACACCCTGATCGAGTCGACCCTGACGGGATCGAATCTCTACCGCGGCACCTCGTTCGAGGAACTGATGGCAGCGCTCGTGAACTGGGCTCCATCCGCCAGCGCCCACTCTCCCGAGGGTGCGCTCCGCGTCGGACGCAGCCTCGCCGGGGCCGAGGGAACGCTTACCTTCGTAACCGATCATCCCGTCACTGAGTTGCCCTTCGGTGCGGCACTCCTCAGTGTCGGCGAGCCGGTGGAAAATGTCGGCTTTGCAGGGCTGCGCGTCATCGAGGAGGAGGGGAAAACCACCTGGCAGGCGACCTTGCGGAACTATGCCGCGACGCCGCAAAAGCGGAGCTGGTTCCTCGCCTCGGGCGAGCAACGCACGGAGGCTCGGGCCGTCGATCTGGCCCCGGGGGAGACGCGCACACTGCAGGGCCAGTTCCCCGAGGGCGGAGACAGGCTCCGACTCGTGCTCGAACCCGATCGCTTCACCCGCGACGACACCCTGCATGTGGTGCGTCGGGTGCCGAAGCAGCTCCTCGTCTCGCGGACCGGGGCAGCGAACGTGGAAGAACTCGTCGCGGGCCTCATCAACAGTCTCGACGACGCCGCGCAATCAGCCGCCGGGGAGACGCCCGACCTCGTCTTTGCGACCTACAATCCCCTCCAGCCTGGTCCGCTCCCGGCGGTGTCGGTCGTATTTCTGAATCAGGAAGTGGTGCCGCAGCAGTTTTTCGACGGCCCCCTCGTCGCGGCCAACGACCCACTCATCGAGGATCTCGACTGGCAGGGCCTGATCGCCCGATCAACGCCCTCGATCCCACTCATGGCCGGGGAAAAGGTGCTGCTCTGGCAGGGCGAGCGGGCGCTCATCCTCCTGCGCGAGGAGGACGGGCGGCGGCAACTCATTTTCAACTTTGACGTCGTCGCCTCCAACGCCCCGCGCCTGCCGGCTTTCGTGATCCTCGCGCACCGATTCGCGAACCGGATCCGCGATCAGAAGACGGGGCTCGAATCGCTCAACACCGAGCTGCGACAGCCCCTCACGATCGCTCACGATGCCACCTCTACAGGCGAGTCGCTCACACTCGTCTCGGAAAAAGGGCGTCTCACGATCCCGCCGGAGAGGGCCCGCTTTTTCCGTGCGCCGGCGGAGCCGGGATTCTTCCAAGTCATCCAGGGGAGTGAGCCGCTCCTGAACGCCTCGGCCAACTTCGCCGATACGCGGGAGGCCGATTTTTCAAAGGCCGCTTCTTTTTCCGACCTCGGCGCTATCCCTGCAAAGATCAGCGAGCGCCGCACCGTCTCCGATCCGTTGTGGCAGATCTGGCTCATCGCCCTGGCCGGGACGGCGCTGCTATGCTGGTACTACCTGGGGGCACCTGCGAAGGAGGCTCGCGGCCCGCTCGCGGTTTAACACGAGGTCGGCACCCCGACGGCGAGTTTCACGGTATGCGGGATGGCCGCTTTGACAAACCCGAGGCACTCCACTGCGCCGCTCGGTTTGCCGGGCAGGGCAATGACAAGAGAGCGCTCCACGATCGCTGCGAGACTGCGGGAAAGGATCGCATTCGGCGTAATATCGAGAGATCGCATCCGCATCGTCTCCCCGAAACCGGGGATCTCGAGTCGCATGATGCCCCGAATCGCCTCGGGTGTGACATCGCGCTCGGCGATGCCAGTGCCGCCGGTGGTGAGGACGAGCCCGCAGCCCTGCCGCGAGAAGGAGAGGATGGCGTGACGAATGCGCTCCTGGTCATCGGGGACGACTGCTTCGGCGATCACGTCCCAGCCGTATTCGGCACAGGCCCCGCACAGGGCGGGACCGCCGTGGTCCTGATACTCTCCCGACGAGGCACGGTCCGAGACGGTGATAACCCCAACCGTAATGATGTGGTTCATCCGGAAAATCGGGAAAGGTCGCTCCCCACGGGATCACTGACCAAACTGAATGCGGCTACCTTCGAAGCTGGGCACCGGATAGCTGCCACCCGGCTGGGGAGGTGCGGGAATGGCACCCTCACGAGGGAAGGAGGTCGCCGCCGGATCGCCGGGGATCTGAATGGGGGCGGAACCCGCGATCGCTTGTACGTTCGGGACTGGCGGGGCAGTGATGCCGCCGGAAGGATAGGGAGAGGTCGGAATGGAAGGCGCGGTCGGGATGGTGGGTGGAGCGACGGCTCCGGGAAAAGCGCCCGTCACGGGAGCGCCCGGGGCAGTGTAGGAAGGTGTCGCAAAACCCGCACCGGCACCCGCAGGAGCGAGAGCGCCCGGAGCCGTGTTCATCGCCAGATTTGATGGAAGGGCCGAGGTGGGCACCTGCAGCGTCTTGCCGGCAATGATCTTGGTGTTCGTCATGCCATTGGCCGCCTGGATGCGACTGATGCTCGAGTTGTACTTCCCGGCAATGCTCGAGAGACTGTCGCCCGAGACGATGGCGTGGGGGACGAGCTGCTCGCCCTCCCGAAGGCTGAAGGGGGCAGGCGCGGCCGCCGCCGCAGTGGCTCCATTGGTGGCATTGGATGTCGGGGCTGACGGCGCGGGAGCCGCAGCGGAGGTAGCGCCCGCACTACCTGCGGTGCCCGCTGCGCCCGGGTAGTCTGAAGAGCCGGTCGGATAGGCGGACGGCGGAGGTGCCGCGCCGGTCTCGGCGACGTCTTTGTTTTTGTTCGAAAAGCAACCTACCGAGAAAATCCCGGCAGAGATCGCCACTATCCATCCTGCAGACTGTCGTCTTTGTAACATGGGAGAATTTACCACCTTCCGCCCCTCTCGAAAGTTAGATTTTTAAAAATTCTTACTTTTTATTCTCAAATTTTAATATTTTCGCTAATTTGAATATAAAGTAAGGTGGACTATCAATCTCGCCGAAACATCCTTTGGCCCGGGCACAAAAAAAGACGAGGAGTTGGCCTCGTCTTTTTTCGCGGAAAATGGACCTCTCCCGGCTCAACCGAGCATGAGTCGCTCGGGATTCTCAAGACAGTCTTTTACTCGCACGAGGAAGGTGACCGCCTCTTTGCCATCGACGATACGATGGTCGTAGCTGAGGGCGAGATACATCATGGGTCGGATCACGACCTGGCCATTGAGCGCGACGGGGCGCTGCTGGATGCTGTGCATCCCGAGAATACCGGACTGGGGCGGGTTTAGGATGGGCGTGCTGAGGAGCGATCCGTAGATGCCGCCGTTGGTTATGGTGAAGACTCCGCCCTGGAGGTCGGCGAGGGAAATCTTGCCGTCGCGGGCCTTGCTCGCGTATTCGACGATGCCTTTCTCAATCCCGGCGAAGGTCTTCTGCTCGCAGTCACGGATCACCGGAACCATGAGGCCCTTGTCGGTCCCGACAGCTACGCCAATGTCGTAAAAATGGTTTTCAATGATCTCATCGCCTTCGATTTGCGCATTGACCGCCGGGACTGCCTGGAGGGCATCGACGACGGCTTTGATGAAGAAGGACATGAATCCGAGCTTCACTCCGTGACGGGCGACGAAGTCATCCTGCACGCGCTTGCGCAAGTCCATGATCGCCGTCATGTCGACCTCGTTGAAGGTCGTGAGGATGGCGGCCTCGTGCTGGGCATTGACAAGGTGGGTGGCGATCTTGCGGCGCAGAGGGGACATCTTCTTCCGCGTCGTCTTTTTGAGAGACGAGCCGGAAGTAGTCACCGGCTCGGCAGAGGCAGAGGCAGAGGCAGAGGCAGAGGCAGAGGCAGAGGCAGAGGCCTGTTGCTTTGCCGCGCTGTGGTCAGAAGCGGCATCGAGGACGTCCGCTTTCGTGATTTTACCGCCGGCACCGGTGCCGCTAAGACTGGAAAGGTCAATCCCCTCGCCTTCCGCGATCTTTCTCGCGACGGGTGTGGCTTTGACATCGACGCTCTCGCTCGCGGCAGCCCCGGGAGCAGGTGCGGCAGCGGCCTCCTCTTTCGGCGCCTCCTGAGCGGGAGCGGGCGCTGCGGAACCGGCGGGGGCTTCACCTTCCTTGATGGAGGCGACGGGAGCACCAATGGCCAGCTCGTCACCTACTGCGGCGAGGTGGTGGAGGAATCCGTCGCGATCCGATTCCAGTTCGGTGCTGATTTTGTCCGTCTCGATCGTGAGGAGGACATCGCCTGCCCTCACATACTCGCCCTCGGCCTTGTGCCAGGTGCCCAGGGTTGCTGATGTGATCGATTCACCTACGGAAGGGATCTTTATCTCGTGCGCCATTTTATTACAATCGGTTTTCGGAAAATTGGGAAAGGAAAATCGTCACGTCCCTCTCTCGAATGGAGTCGGGCTCGTTCCGCGCGGAGGTGGTCTACTTGTTGAAAGCCTCCTCCAGCAAACGCCGCTGCTCCATCTTGTGGATGGTCTTTGAACCGCTCGAGGGACTCGAGGCGGTGTCACGGCCGGCGTAGCGAACGTGGTGGTCGGTGAGCTTCTGAAGCCGGGGGCCGATGAAGGACCAGCCACCCATGTTGAGGGGCTCTTCCTGACACCACACCCACTTCTTCGCGTTGGGGTAGCGCGAGGCGATCTCGGCGATCTTATCCCCGTGGAAGGGATAGAGCTGTTCCATACGAATGATGGCGGCGCTCTTGATCTCATTCTCACGGCGGAACTCGAGAAGATCGTAGTAGACCTTGCCCGAGCAGAAGATGAGCCGGCTAATGCGATCTTCCGATCCCCGCTCTTCTGTTGCGTCGTCGAGGACCTCGTGGAAGTAGGTCCCCTCGCCGAAGTCTTCGATGCTCGAGACGCAGACCGGATGTGTGAGCAGGCTCTTGGGAGTCATGATCACGAGTGGCTTACGGAAGGGGCGGTGCATCTGGCGGCGCAGGACGTGGAAATACTGGGCCGGCGTCGTGATGTTGCAGACCTGCATGTTGCATCCGGCACAGAGCTGGAGGAATCGCTCGAGACGGGCGCTGCTGTGCTCCGGACCCTGGCCTTCGTAACCGTGCGGGAGCAGCATGGTGAGGTGGCTGGCACGCTGCCACTTCGACTCGGCCGAGGAGATGAACTGGTCGATGATGACCTGCGCGCCGTTGGCAAAATCGCCGAACTGGGCTTCCCAGAGAACGAGCGCGTCGGTCGCATGGAGCGAGTAGCCGTATTCGAAGCCTAGCACGGCGAACTCGGAAAGGTGACTGTTGTAGACCCAAAGTTTCTGCTTTTGACCCGACTCGAGGTGATTCAGCGGAGTGTAGCGCTGGCGGGTCTGGGGATCGTAGAGAACGGCGTGCCGGTGACTAAAGGTGCCGCGACGACAATCCTGTCCGGAAAGACGGACGGCCATGCCCTCTTTGAGCAGGGAACCGAAGGCGAGCGCCTCCCCGAAGGCCCAGTTGATCCCTTTACCGGACTCGATCGCTTCGCGGCGCGGACTGAGGAAGCGGGTCGCGAGCTTCTGATTGACCTTGACGTTGGAAGGGATCTCGGAAATGCGACGACCGATCGCGCGGACCTGATCGACCCCGACACCGGTGTAGGCGGGCCCATGGGCATACTCGGGCTGCGGTTCCCACGGCTTTTCAGCGATGAGATGGCCGTCGCCTCGCTCCACTGCCGCCTCGAGCTCGGCAAATTCGCGATCCAGTTTTTCCTGATATTCACCTTCGATGCCATTCGTCTCGGCCTCGTCCAAGTCACCGGCGGCAATCAGCTCGCGGCGGAAGATCGCCAGAGGGGTGTCGTGAGCGCTGATCTCACGGTAGGTCTTGGGAAGGGTGAAGGCGGGCTCATCCCCTTCGTTATGGCCATGACGGCGGTAACAGACGATGTCGATGACGACGTCGCGCCCGAAACGCTGGCGGAAGTCGAGCGCGAGTTCGGTCACGTAGAGGACATCCATGGGCGAATCGCCGTTCACATGAAAAACGGGCGCCTCGATCATCTTCGCAACGTCAGTGCAGTAGACGGAAGAGCGGGCGTCCTTCGGAGTGGTCGTAAATCCAATCTGGTTGTTCACGACGATGTGGATCGTGCCGCCGGTGCGGTAGCCAAGCAATTGCGAAAGGTTGAGCGTCTCGGCCACACTCCCCTGCCCGGCAAAGGCGGCATCGCCATGGATGAGGACGGGGATGACCGTGTCGCGATCAACAAAGGAGTCCCGCAACTGGGAATCCTTCTTTCGCTGCCGGGCGCGGGACTTGCCCTCGACGACGGGGCTGACCGCCTCGAGATGGCTGGGGTTCGCCGCGAGCTGAATCTTTACCTTTTTACCCCTTACCTCGTGATCGGACTCGTAGCCGAGGTGATATTTCACATCGCCGTCCCCGAAGACGAGGTTGGGGACGTAGTTGTCCGAGAATTCGTAAAGCAGGACCGTGAGCGGCTTTTGAAGGAGGTTCGCGAGGACGTTGAGTCGACCGCGGTGGGCCATACCCATGACCATCTCGACGATCCCGTGCTCGGGGAACTTCTGCATCAGCCCGTTCAACGCGACCATGAGCGAATCACCGCCCTCGAGAGAGAAGCGCTTCTGCCCGACATATTTGCGGTGGAGGAAACGCTCGAAAAGCTCCGCCTCGGCGAGCCACTTCAGCGCCATGCGTTTTGCCTCGATCCCGGCGGAGGGCTGGTCGATACGGGTCTCGACTCGCTCACGGATCCAGTTCCGCACTTCGGGGGTCTGGATGTGCATGAACTCGAACCCGACCTTCCCGCAGTAGGTGCGCTGGAGCCGGTCGATGAGTTCGCCGAGCTTCATGCGGCGGCCATCTTCGTAAAACTGGGTCGAGATCTCCTCGTCGAGCTGAGAGGGATCGAAGCCGAGTTCTTCCAGGCTCAGGAGAGGCTGGTCCGGAGCAGCCTCGTCGAGCGGGTCGAGCCAGGCCGCAGTGTGCCCGAGCGTACGGTAACTGCTGACGAGGGAGACGACACGAGCGCGCGTGGCGAGATCGAGGCCGCCGGTGTATTCGGCGACAACTGTCCCACCGGAAGGGGCTGAGTTCTGTGGGGCGGGCTGAGTGAGACCGAGCTCGAAGCCTTCAAAAAACATGGCCCAGCTCTGATCGACGGAGTTTTGGTCCTTCTTCCAATCAGAGTATTTCTGGTCGATCAAATCGACATTGGCACGGGCGGAAATAGTATGGCTCATCAAGCGGCTGGTGGTGGTCTCGCACAGGGTGATCAAAGTCGCTTCATTAGGGATAACTGGCTAGAGAAAATTCAGGATTTTCCCCGCAAAAACGTGAGCTCTATGAAAGCGGTCGAGATTCTGCACCGCCCCGTCGGCAGACACTTCTCCGAAAAGAGCTTACAAAGCACCACAACTATCTAACAATCAACAATTAAAGTCACAATTAAAGACCGGCCTTAAGTCGACAGGCACGGATCGTGTTCGCCATGAGCATGGCGATGGTCATTCGCCCCACTCCCCCGGGCACGGGAGTTATGGCCTCGCATTTGTCCTTCACCGCCTCAAAGTCCACGTCTCCGACGAGCCGTGATCCTGCTTTGGCGGTGGGGTCATCGATGCGATTAATGCCCACGTCGATAACGACGGCACCGTCCTTGAGATGGTCGGGGCCGATGAAATGCGGTATCCCGATCGCAGCGACAAGGATGTCAGCCTGACGGGTCAGGGAGGGCAGGTCTTTTGTCCGGGAATGGGCAACGGTCACGGTGGCATTAGCACCCTTCCCCTTCCCCATAAGTAAAAGAGCGAGGCTTTTGCCCACGAGGAGGCTGCGTCCGACGATGACGACGTGTTTTCCCTCGGTCTCGATCCCGCTCTCGAGGAGCATGCGCTGACAACCCGATGGGGTGCAGGGGGCGAAGCCGGTCGGGTCGTCCATCGCGAGCTTGCCTAGATTGACGGGGTGTAGCCCATCGACGTCCTTGGCCGGATCAATCCGGCGTATCACCTCCGCTTCGTCGAGGTGCCGGGGCAGCGGCATCTGCACGAGGATGCCGTGAATGGCCTCGTCGGCATTGAGCGTATCGATCACCGCGAGCAGGTCGCCCTGACTGATGTCGGCGGGCTTTTCGATCTTGAGGGAGTGCAGGCCCAGCTCGCGACACTTGCGGTCTTTAGACCCTACATAGGCTTTCGAAGCAGGATCCTCCCCCACGAGCACGACGGCGAGACCGGGGAGGTGGCCGGCGGCCTTGAGTTCTTCAAATGATGTCTCGCACTCGCGATAGACGACCTCGGCGATGGGGGCTCCTTCAATCAGTTTCATGGGCGGGATTCATCAAATATTCTACGCGGAGACGCTCCACTTCGAATGCCTCATCATCAAGACCGGATCGCACTTCGGTGCAGGGCCCGAGGTAGACGTCGACGGTGGTAAAAGGTCTCGGCAGGCGAAAAAGATCCCAGCTTTTGAACACCCAGCTCGATCCATACTCGATCCGGACCGGGAGAATGAGGGCACCGGTGACCTCGGCGAGCTTGATCACGCCGGGCCCGAGCCGGTAGCGTGGTCCGCGCGGTCCGTCGGGCACGATCGCGACATCGTAGCCGTCGCGAATCCACTCGATCAGCCCGAGGAGGGCGGCCGATCCTCGACGCGAGGATGATCCGCGCACTGCGTCGCACCCGAATCGGGCGACGAGGGCGGCGATGATCTCCCCGTCCCGGCTGGCGCTGGTGAGGACTGCCCCCTTTCGCGAGATGAGGTATTTATGATAGACGGCCGGGAGGACAAAAATGCGATTGTGCCAGAAGGTCCAGATCATGGAGTGGTCCGGCGGATTCTTCACGAGTCCGTCGGGATCATGAAGGCGCCAGCGCATCGTGAGGGAAAGGAGACGAATGAAGATCGCTCCGATCCAGCCGATGCGCCGGGACTTGGGGGAGAGCTGACGGATCGCGCCCTCTTTTTCGGCAGGTGAAGCCATTCGGGTTTTCCGTGATCAGAGCAAGCCCGCGTCGCGGAGCACTGTGGTGAGGGCGATTTGTTTGTCGAGCTTATCGCTATAAATCGGGACGAGGTCCGCATTCGGGAGGCACCGGGTATTTTCGTCGAGCGACACGAGACGAGCGCAAAGCGCTTTGTAGCTCCCCTGCCCGTCGGCTCGCGCCGCCTGGATCGCGCCGCCCAGCCCGGCACCTTCCGAAGTGGCGAGACTGACGACGGGAACCCCGAAGACATCGGCCGCGATCTGTCGCCAGACGGCGCTCTTGCTCCCTCCACCGGTGAGTCGAATTTCTCCGGGAGTGAGCCCGAGGGCATCGAAGCGGCGCAACCCGTAGGCTAGGCCGAGCGTCGCGCCCTCCATCGCGGCGCGCATGAGGTGAGCGGGGCTCGCCGAGGCGGGGTTGAGCCCGTGGATGACACCGCTGCCATTGGGCAGATTCGGGGTGCGTTCCCCGTTGAGGTAGGGCAGGAAACTTACGCCCCCGGCCGCAGCGGGGACCGAAGCGACCTGGCGCTCCATCTCGGCGAGGTCCCAGCCGAACCAGCCCCGCACCTGCTCGGTCACGACGGTGACATTCATGGTGCAGGCGAGCGGCAGCCAGTGATCGGTGCTGTCGCAAAAGGCGGCGATCTCGCCATCAGGATCAATGATGGGTTTTTCGGCGCAGCCGTAGAGAGTGCCCGAGGTTCCGAAGCTCGCGGTGATGATGCCGTTGGCGATGTTACCCGTGCCGATCGCCCCCATCATGTTGTCCCCTCCCCCGGCGCTGACGATGACCTCGGGCCCGATGCCCCACTCGGCTGTGAGAGCGGGGAGCAGTGTCCCGTGCGGGACATTCGAAGACCCGAGAACAGGCAGCATCCCGTGGACGGCAGGATCGACGAACTCGATCAATTCCGTATCCCACTCGCGCGTGCGGACATTAAGAATGCCCGTGCCCGAGGCGTCTCCGAACTCCATGCGCTTCACCCCGGTGAGGAAGAAATTGATGTAATCGTGAGGGAGAAGAACGGAGCGAACCTTTTTAAAATGATCGGGCTCGTTCTCTTTCAGCCAGAGGAGCTTGGGAATGGTGTAACCGGGCAGCATGGTGTTCCCGGCACGGGCGATGAGTCCCTCTTTTCCGCCGAAGGCGGCGACGAACTGATCGCACTGGGCGACGGTCGAGGTATCGCACCAGAGCTTGGCGGGCCGGACTACTTGATCGTGCTCGTCGAGGACAACGAGGCCGTGCTGCTGACCGCTCACCCCGATGCCGCGGACTTCGGAACGGCGCGAGCCGAGCTGATCGAGGCAACTCGAGATCGTCGCCTTCACCGCCGCGATCCAGTCCGAAGGGTGCTGTTCGAGGTGGCCGGCGGGCAGGCCGGAGATCAGTTCATACGCCTGCGAGGCCTGGGCCACGATGGAGCCGCTCTCGAGATCGAGCACCACGGCTTTGGTGCTCTGGGTTCCGCTGTCGATACCTATGTAAAACATGCGGTAATTGCTAGCGGCGAATCGCTGCGGGATCAAGGAGCACTTGCCACATTGATACTGCGAAAAAGGCGATGTGTTTGCGAAATCAGCTCTTCGGCAGCAGCCCTTCCTTGAGTGCCTTGGCGACGGCCCCGGTCATGGTGTTGACGTGGAGCTTGCTGTAGATCCCGCGGATGTGTTTATCAACGGTGTGGAAGGAAAGGTCGAGTTGATCGGCGATTTCTTTCTTCGTGAGGCCTTCGACCATTTGCTCGAGAACCTCTTTTTCCCGCTCAGTCAGGCCATAGTCGCGGCTCTTGGGTGCGAGCTCGCTGAACATGTCGAGGACACGACGGGCGATGAGCGCATTGATAGGAGCACCGCCGGCGAGGACTTCGCGGATCGCATCGGGGATCTCCCCCATGCTCGAAGTCTTGAGAAGATAACCGGAGGCCCCGGCGCAGATCGCGTTGAAGACTTTCTCATTGTCGTCGAAGACGGAAAAGACGAGGATCTCGATCTCGGGCAGGGCCGTCTTGATGCGGCGGATCCCCTCGATCCCACTCATGCCGGGGAGACCGATGTCGAAAAGCATCACATCGGGACGTTCGCCGGCGACGAGCGCTTCGATGGCGTCCTCGCAACGCTCATACTGGTGGACACACTTCATGTCCTTCTGCCGGTCGAGGACTCGCGCCACGGTACGCCGGAGCGTCTCATTGTCCTCCACCATCCAAACTCTCGTCGGTGCCTTGGTGGCTTCTTCGGTCTGCGTTTCCTCACTCATAGTCTTGATTTGGGGATTAACTTGGCCGCAAAGCAATGATTTGCATCCGAAAAATCTGGCTCATTTAGGGCATCGGAACCATCAGCTGAACGGTCGTGCCCTCGTTCAGGGCACTGCGCACTTTGAGACTCCCGCCGATAGACTGGGCCCTCATCCGCAGGTTCCGCAGTCCGTTGCCCTCGCGGAATTCGTGGTCGAGATTGTTAAATCCCTTGCCGTTGTCGGCGATTCGCAGCTGGAGCCGGTTGCGTTTGTAGTCGATCTCGATCTCTACGGCGTTGGCCCCGGCGTGACGCACAATATTATTGAGAACCTCTTTGTAGATGAGAAAAATATCCCGTTTAAACTCCAGGGGGAGCCGGTCATCGTGCGCCTCTCCGTGTACGACGAAGGAGTACTCGTGCGCCCGCAACAGTTTCGAGGCGGTCTCACGGAAGCGGGCCAGCATCTGCTGCCAGGTCTCCTCCCCCGGTCGTATGAGCCAGACGATGTCGCGCATCGACTCGATCGTCTTGTCCGCCGTGGCCTTGATGTCGGTGAGTTCCTCAATGACAAGGTCGGGTTCATCTACCTCGGTTTTTCCAAGCTCAGCAAGAAGGGCGATGCTGCTGAGGTTGCTCCCGATATCGTCATGCAGATCGCTCGCGATACGCTGGCGCAGGGCTTCGAGATCCTTACGCCGTTTCACCCGGCCCCGCGAGAGAGCGACAAGGACGAAGGCGAGAACCCCGGCGACCCCACTCGCCATGTAGGTGATGCCGTGGGTGACGGTGCGATCCACGAGATTGAGACGTTCGTCTTCTTTATCAAGCCAGCGACGCACTAGCCGATTGCGCTTGAGCAACTCGGAGAGCCAGATCTCGTAAGAGACGAGGTTGCGGCGGCTGCTGTAGCCATCGACGAGATAGTCGGGTGACCAGTTCCCGATAACGAGGGGGTGCATTGCGGTGACCGTTTTGCCCGCCGAGACATTCCGTATCCCTGAGTAGACGATGAGTTCGGCGAGATCGAACGAGATTCGAGTCGGCGTCTTGTTGCCCTCCACCGAGACTCGCACGTAGCGCCCGTAGCCATCCTTCACTGGCACGATCAGCGGGTTGGAGCCTATCATGCTGATCTGGGAGGGATTAAAATTCCCGACCACTTCCGATTGCCGCATGTCCGGCGACTCTGAAATCTCGATCTTCATGGGATAGGGAAAACGCACCGTCGGGTCGGGCACCATGGCGGGCGGATCGGCGAGGATGATCTCGATCTGGTCAATTGCCATGGCTTCGCCAAGGTCGACCTGGACCCAGCTCTGGATGGCGGGTTCCTCGGATCGGGCGCGGAACCCGAGAGAGGGGCTCTCGGCCTCACCGTGCGGGATACCGAGGGTGGTGATGCCGTCGCAGAGGAACTTCTGCGACCATTGATCAGCCCGCTCCTCACTGTCGAGGGCAGTGACCACCTTTCCTGCTGCCAGATTGCGCCCGCCTTTCAGCACCATGATTTCACTGAGGGCGAAGACCTCCTGCCCGCCGGCGGGAGAGCGCCACAAAGCCGTCGCAGTGACGCGGATGTATCGGCCCGAGTAGCCCTGCACCTCGCGGTAGTAGGGCCAGCGCTTCAGCCCGGCCGCATCGTCCGAGCGGCCTTCGACGATGGTCTCGTAGTTGCCAAAATCAGCCTCGTTCGAGATGTCGATACGAAACCCCTTTGGAAAACCGTAGCCATAGACGGTCTCGTCGTCGACCTCGGCGGTGACGGGGAAGAGGGCGATGCCATCCGGGGTGACAGGTTCCCCCATATCGATCTGGACCCACTTCGGGCGCTGCTTGGCGCTGCCGGAGAGGTAACCGAAGCCGGTGACCCGCTGGATCTCCCGGGGGACGCGGGGGAGCTTGTCCAGCTGGGCAATGATGTCAGCCTGGGTCTCTTCGATGTCGCGCAGGTCGCGATTGAAAAGCCGGGCGATGCGGTCGGCGCTGGTCTGGCGGGGGTTGATTACGGGCTCGATGAGATCGGGCGGCAGATTTTCGCGCAGGTCGCCCCCCCCGCTGGACTGGGAACCGGTGTCGGGAAATGGTGAGAGCTGCCCGAAAGCCGGAGCTACGGCGCAGAGTAAAGCCGCTATGAGGGGCTTTTTCATCCACGAGAGGAGTCTGGAGGCGGGCGTTTTCAAATCGAGCCGAAGCGGGAACGCCGAATCATACCACAAATCGGAACGGTCTCCACCCCGACAACGCGCGCGACTGCGCGCTGAGCACCCTAATTGTCCCCGGGGAAAGCAGCCCCTCCAGAACGGCAAAACCCCGGAGATCGCTCTCCGGGGTTCGAAAAGGAAGAGAAAGGAGTAAGACCCGATCAGGCCGTCGCGACGGCAGGTCCCTGGTAGCGAGCGCTGCCGAACCCGAGGATGGGATAGAAAATCGGGCCGATAAAGATAAGCCCCATCGCAAAACCAGTTCCCTTGCCGAAACTCTTTGCCAGATCGATGGCGAGGATGAAGGCAAAAACAAGGTTCACGACTGGAATCAACAACATCACAAACCACCACACCGGACGCCCCACGATCTCGAGGAGCACAATGATGTTATAAAAGGGCACAATCGCCGCCCAGCCAGGCTTTCCGGCCTTGGTGAAGATTTTCCACATCGCGGCGATGAGCACAACAAGGACGACGAGGTAGACGAGAAAACTCACGATCCCAACAGCAGCCTCGGCGGCTCCGGGTTCGTAAGTTTCAGTTTGAGCGAGCGTGAGGTTATACATAGCGGTAGATGACAAGTGGTTAAGTTAATTGAACTCTATGAGCCAACGCTGAACTTTATACTTTTCAACGCGGCGATAGCAATAACGAATCGCCGCCGGAGTTACTCACTTTTCCCGCAAAAAAATTGCCCGAGCCGCCGCAGCGTCTCTCGCGATTTGCCCTTTGAGCGCCTCGAGCCCCTCGAACTTCTGCTCGGGTCGGATGTATTCGATGAACTCGACTTCGAGGTCTTCGCCGTAGATATCGGACTCGAGCCCGAAGAGGTGCACCTCGAGGAGACGCTTCACCTCACCGCCCTCGACGGTGGGCCGATAGCCGAGATTCGCCACTCCGTTCCACGAGTCCCCCGATCCCGTCGCCCTCACAGCGTAGACGCCGGTGGGCGGCAGTTGCTCGCTGTGGACCGAAAGATTAGCGGTGGGAAATCCGATCGTGCGACCGAGTTGCCGCCCTTTGATCACGGTCCCGAAAACAGTGTAGACCCGACCGAGGAGGGCGGCAGCCACTTCGAAATCCCCAGCCGCAATGGCCTCGCGGATGCGAGTACTACTTACGCGCATACCGCCGACCTCGACGGTCCCGACGCCGCTGACCTCAAAACCATAGCGTTGTCCGAGCGACTCAAGCAGGGCGGTGTCGCCCGAGCGCCCCTTTCCGAACTGCCACTCCTGCCCCACACAGATGCGGGCGATGCCTCCGACCGGTACGGCGGCGATGAGTGAAGCGACGAACTCCTCGCCTGTCTGTTCGGCGAACTCCCGCGTGAAAGACACAACGAGGACCTGGCGAACCCCGAGGTGTCGCTCGAGGAGATGGAGCTTATGGTCAGAGGCAGTGAGGAGCCGGGGGGCGTTGCGCGGCGAGAGCAACTCGATGGGGTGGGGATCGAAGGTGACGACCACGACGGAACCGCCCGATTCCCCCGCAGAGCGCTTCGCTGCTTCGATGACGGCCCGGTGCCCGCAATGGACCCCGTCGAACACACCAATGGCGAGGTGGAGGGGTCCCCTCACCCCTTGCAATTCGGCGATATCCGTCAGTATGTCCATGCTCTGCCGGCGGAGACTGCACCCGGGCCCCTAATCAGGCTCCGCGCAAGCGCGAGACCTCGGGCAGGGTCAGCATTTTTGATATGATCTCGTTGCGATCACCGTGCTTCAACTCCTCGAAGGTAACGGAACGCTCCAGATCGAATTTGCCCGAGCGAGTCCGCCGCAGCGACTTGAGGTGCGCACCGCAACCGAGCAGCCCACCGATGTCGTAGGCGTAGGTTCTAACGTAAAAGCCCTTGCTGCACTTCACGGTGAATTCGACACAGGGCAGATGGATCCCGTCAATACGGTAACTGTAGACGTGGACGAAGCGCGGCTCGCGCACCACTACCTTCCCCTGCCGGGCGAGTTTGTAGAGGGGCACGCCGTCCATCTTGATGGCCGAGACCATCGGGGGTGTCTGGTAGAAATCCCCTTTGAACTGCTCAAACGCCGCCCGGATCTCGTCTTCGGAAAAATCGCGCACCTCACACTCGGTCTCGACGGTGCCTTCGGCGTCCTGAGTGTTTGTCGTCTTGCCGAGCTCGAGCGAGCCGGTGTACTCCTTGTCCTCGGACATGAGGAGATCCTGAATCTTCGTGGCCTTCCCGATCACGAGGATAAGCAGGCCCGTCGCCATGGGGTCGAGTGTACCGCAGTGACCGATCTTTTTTGTATTGAGGGTGCGGCGGGCCACCGCAACGACGTCGTGCGACGTCATGTCCGGCCCTTTGTCGACCAGCAAGACTCCGTTGATAGGATCGGGACTCATATTTTCCAGGTATCTACCGCCGGTCTGACGGCGGGGGCGCGAAAAGTATCCCTCCGGAGGGGAATTGAAACCCCTAATTTCACCTTTGCGGTTTCGCCCGGTCCTTAATGGCTCCTTCTATTTTCGAAAACTTTAGTTTTAACCTTCATTTATTTTATAAAAAGGTTGATTTTTTATGGAAAATACGTTTCAATTTTAAAAAATCACCTCTTCCTTACATTTTAAACCGCAATTAATATGAGAAAAGTAACCATCCTACTCAATAGCCTCGTTCTACTCGCCACTGGTGCCTCAGTCGCCGGCGACTTGAGCAGCACACCTGCAAAAGGCCTCGCCCCGCTCGCGCCACCTCTTCTGGAGGAATCCTGCCTTTCCTATGACTTCATCGACCTGCAGTATATGAACACCGACTTCGGAAGCGGCTACTTTTCCAACGGCCACGGCTATGGCGCGGGCTTTTCGAAAATGGTCTCGAGCGACTTCTTTGTAACCGGTTCCTATTCTTTCGGTGAGATGGACGATGCCTTCTGCGGTTGCGAAGACCTGGCCGAGAATCACAAATACCGTCTCGGCAGCGGGTTCCGCAAATCCATCGCCGACTGCGTCGATCTCACCTTCGAAGGCGGCGGGGAGTTCCTCGATTCCGACTATCAGAAAAACACAAAGCGCAGCTTTGACTCCTGGGGCTACTACGTCGGTCCCGGCATCCGCGCCCGTGCCGGACGTTTCGAAATGTTCGCCAACGCCTACTACTTCCACCGCGAGGGCGACAACAGCCAGGACCACATCTGGCCCCAGTTCCGCAGCGGCGGCTACAGCCAGGATCCCTACGGCTGGCGTTTCACGGCCGGTTTCATCTACCACATCACCGAGACCTTCGGTTTGAAAGTCGCCGGTGAAGTCGAAGACTACGACAGCACTCTACTCGTCGGTGGTCGCTACCACTTCTAACCCGACTGCGGATCACATTTCCGCAAAGGCATCCTCCCCTGAGCTTCGCTGCTCTCGGGAGGATTTTTTTTGCCCTCTGGCATCACTCCGATGGCGCTGCGTTTCCCGAAACATCAAAGCAGATCAGACGCGAACCGAGTTCATTCTGATTGATGTAGAGCCGTCCATTGCTCACCACCGGCGGCGCCCAGGTCTCCGGAGCGTAAAAAACCCGCGTCTTGTGGAGGATACGGAAGCCAACAGCGGTCAGGTCCATCCGCAGAAGGTCGCCATTTTCACTGAGACAGAGGAACGCGCCATCGACGTGGATGAGGTGGGCATGACCGAGACTAATGGGGATTTCACGGCCCTTCCACGGAATCGTGGTCTGGTAAAAGGCCTCGTTCCAGAGGTGGCGTCCGGTCGCGACGTCGTAGGCGAGCATGAGCCCGCCATTCCCCCCGAAACCATAAAGCACCCCATCGTGGTAAATGGGTGTCTGGAACTGGCAGCCGAACTCGGGCGACGTCCACAGCACCCTCGGCATGAAGTCGGGCCCGTACTCGAGCATCACCCCGCCGAGGCCGTAGTCCTCACTGATAAAAACGCGATTTTCCCCGCACGGGACTGGCGTCGCGGCATTGACACTCGCGAAGTTATCCGAACGCCACGCAAAATCGCTATCGACCTTCCCGTCTGCGAGGTTGATGCAGAGAAGTCCGCCTACGGGCGGCTTGACCATGCCACCGGCAAAGACGAGGAGGCGATCCTGCCCGTTGATGGGCATCACCACCGGCGAGGCGTAGCTGCCATTCCACGCGTGATCGGTCTGCCAAATTAGGCTGCCGTCGTTTTTATTTAAGGCCACGACACAGGCCTGGTCCGCGCCGACCTGGACGATGAGCTTTTCCCCATACACGAGCGGGCTCGAGCCGTAGCCGAAGAAAAAAGGCGACGGACCGAAGAGATCGGGGAGTTTGCTCTGCCAGACGATGGCTCCGTCTTTCAGTTGAAAACAGATGAGATCCCCGTCATTACCGAGGGTGTAGACCCTCTTCGTTTCTGTATCGATCACCGGGCTCGATCTCGGTGCATCGACGATGCCATAGCTCTGTGCCACATCGACGGGATAGGAATACTCCCAGATTTCCGACCCGGTCGCGGCATCGAGACACCGGACCTGCTCCTTCTTCTCGACCTGATGGATGAAGACGAGCTTGCTGTCCGCGACGACAGGACCGGCGTGCCCTTTGCCGCGCTCCACTTCCCAGAGGACCTTCGGTCCGGATTCGGGGAAGTCGAAGTTGAGCCCTGTCTCCGCGCTGTGGAGGTCCTGACGCGGACCCAGAAAGTGCGGCCAGTCCTCGGCGGGTCCGGCTACGGCGAAAAGGGATAGAGTGGCACTGATCAGGAAAGCCTTTAGCAGAGTCGGGGGATTCATCATGGAAGAGTACGCGAAATCGTCGGTCTTGGTTGTTATTTTCTTTACCGGCCCGCGCTTAGGCCCGCCACTTCAGCGCCCGGGTCGCGGCGAACATGGGCATCCAGCTCTGGAGACGGGTTGACTCTTCATCCCACCCGTCTTCGTAGAATCCGGTGATGGCAAAGCCCGCCTCGCACTGGCCACCGAGTTGGGCTTCCCAGCTGTGACTGTATTCCAGGCTCAGTTGGGCTTCGAGCTGCTCTTCGAGGAGCGCCATATTGGGGGACTCGATGTCGGCGTAGGGCAGTCGGTGAAGGCCCCGCAGTTCCCCGGTCTCCTCCAGCACCTCGTGGTCGAAGAGGAAAAAGGCCGGATTCATAAATCCGCAGAGAAGTTGCCCGCCCGGCTTCAGGACTCGGTGACACTCGCGCCAGATCGGGTCCAGCGATTCAGCAAAGACATTGGAGACAGGATTAAAAATAAGATCGATCGTGTCGCTCTCGATCACCGAGAGGTCAGCCATATCGCCCTGTATCGTCTCGATCCTGAGCCCGTGACGGGCGCAGGTCTCGCCATCTTTTTCCAACTGCACATCAGAAGCGTCGAGCGAGATCACCTCCGCCCCGGCAGCAGCGAAGAGCGGGACCTGCTGCCCGCCCCCGCAGGCGAGAGCGAGGATCTTCACCCCGACGAGGTCGGGAAAGGCCGGAAACCACGCCGCAGGGACAGGCTTGTTCGGAGTGAGAATGACAGACCAGTCGCCTGATTTCGCCGCGTCGATGAGCTCGTCCGGATAGGGCGTGCTCCAGCGGCAGCCTTCCAGCGACTGCAGGTTCCAGGCGTTGCGGTTGTATTCGGTGATATTCATCGCGTGGTCATTCGAGGGACTGATTCTCCGTGCTGTCGAGCCGGAACTGCGCCTCCTCCGTGCCGGGAAAAGAGACGACCAGTTCGTAGGTCTCCGCAAGGCTGTTCGTCCGATATTGCAGCCGGTCCTCGCCGGCATTCCCGGAATAAGGCAGGCCGGTCCATGGATTGAGGAGCGACTTTTCGACGAATCCCCCCGCCGCCAACTGCTTCACGAGTTCCGCCCCGCTCATTCGCTTTTTCGGATACAGTTCTTCCGCGACGTGGTAGCGCTGCAAGCCCTCCTGCACCGTCAGCAGCATCGCCCGGACGCGGCGCTCGGTGCGCTTTTCCGCGAGAGGCAGCCCGATCAGGGTGACCGCCGCGAGAGCCACGACGAGCAGTCCGACGAAGCGGATGAGGAATGACCGGGAAGGTATCGCCATCATTTATCCGAGAAAGACGGGGAGAGGGACGAGGTAGAGAGCCAGTGAGATGGCAAAAAGCACGAGCCCCATCCAATCGCGCTCAGAGAAGTGGTCCTTCCCGCTGCGCCGCCGCACGAACTCGAGGAGCCACCCCGTCGGACAACCGAACTTGCAGTAGGCCATCGGGTAAAAAAGCGAGATCGCCAGTCCGACGAGCGCTACCACGATCGTCGCGACCCCCGCCCCCTGCAGAAGATAGGCATCAAAAGGCTCTATCCCCGCGAGATCGAGATCGAGCTGGAGGAAAGAGACTGCCAGCACTACGACGAGCAGCATCACCGGGATCCAGCGCGCGACCCACTTGCCGTCACCGGGGAGCGGACGTTTCCACGTCGCCGGGACCACCTTCATCGCCCATCGCTGGAGATTCCCGTGCGGACAGAGGAACTGGCAGTAGACCGGCTGCTTCGTGAACCACGGCAGCAGGAAGGCCGCCACGACAAAAATGACCAACCCCGGCGTCGCCTCCCACGGCACTCGGCTCTCGACCCAGCCTATCATGAGGGACTGGGCAATGAGGTCCCCCATCCAGATCCCGAGCCCCAAAATCGTGCCCACCGAGAAGACCCAGCGCCAGCGCTGAAAAGACTTTGCTTTCCAGAAGGCGAAGAGGCATCCCAGAGCGAGGAACCCCAGCAGCGCCCCGTCACGCCACTCGAAGCGGAAAACAGTCTCCATCCCCTCCCCGCCCGCCGCGAGGGCAAGGCGATGGGTGATGCTCTGCGCGACCGCCTCGCTCGTCCGCGTCGCCCCGGAGACCCCGTAGATGCCGGCCGCGTGGAGATCGGTGATCTCCGCGATCTCATCCCGGGACCGTCCGTTCCATTTTTCCATGAACAGAAAATCGCGCGTCACATCCTCGACGTGGCTGGGCGTATCGTAGCTGTGCCGGATCGCGACGCCGAGCCCTTTGTCCTCCGCGTCGAAGACCACCAGCACATCACTCGGCCCCGAGTAGCCGACGATCCTTCGCGACTCCGGCATAGTCCGCACCGCGTAGCCGATCTTTTCGCCCGCCCCGCCGTAAACCCCGAGTCCGCCGCGAGGACCGGGATCGACCCGGAGACGCTCCGCCTGCGGCAGGAAGGCCCTCACCTCAGCCACCGTGACCGGCCAATCGCCCTGCACCCGCCGATTCGAGTGGTGACTGCGGATGAGCCAGGCGATAGCGAGGAGGATCGAGATACGATAGATCTGGAGGAGGGCCGGTTTGATAAACGGACTTTAGCGCGGAATCGTCTCCCGCCAAGAGGCAGGAAAAAGGAATGTCCAAAGCCGCGCGTCCGTGCTCCCCGCGGTGAAAGTTAAAAAAACTCCGATAGCCCGCAGCGGGAGTATGATCAATATTCCGGTCTTTCCTTTCCCCCCTGTTCATGTCATCCCTTATCCCTCCACCCCCGAGTCCCCGCCCGCGCTCTGCCGGCAAACACATCGTCGTGCGCGGACTCCTCGCGGGATTGCTCAAGGGGGAATGGGAAGGCGGCGCCCGGCTCACCGAGGCGGAGGCAGTCGAGAAATTCGGGGTCAGCCGCACTCCGGTGCGCGAGGCCCTCCTCGAGCTGCAGGGGCTCGGGCTCATCGAGCTGCGGAGGAACTGCGGCGCGGTCTTTCTTCCCTTTGGTCCCGATCAGCTGCGCGAGATCTACGACGTCCGCTCCCTCCTCGAAGTCGAGGCGGCCCGTCTTGCGGCGGGACGTCTCGATCATGTGACGCTCGATTCGCTCTTTGCCGCTTTCACCGCGATCCGGGAGTCGGGCGGGATCGATCCGGACTGGAAACACGACCGCACCCTTCACCGGACCCTCGCCGCTGCTTCCGGAAATCACCGACTCAGTTCCGAAATCTCCCGCTATGGCGAAGTGATCCAGTCGGTCCGCGAGATCGTCGGCGAGCAGAGCTACGGCATCCACGAAACCACCGCCGACGAACACCTCGCCATCCTCGAAGCGATCCGGCAGGGAGACTCGGAAGCCGCCGCCGCCGCAATGAGAGCCCACCTCGCCCAAGCCTCGGACTCCGCCGCGAACGCCGCCGGGACGATGCGCTCGCTCAGCAGCGAGTGAGAGGACTCACTTCAGCTTCAGCAGGACCTCATTGCGCCGCATCAGGGCCGGGGTCCACGGCGGGTCGTAGCCGGCGTAGACGGGACCTCCACCCGACTTGAGGCCCTCTTTGACGATCCTCTCGCGAAGCTGGGCAAGCTTGGCGGCCCGGTCCTCTGCGGTGCCGCGTCCGCTGTAGCGCAGCACCGCGTACTTGCCACCGCTCATCTTCGAGAGCTTCACCGACGGATCGGCGGGGGCCGGGGCTCCTGCCTTCACAACATCGGCCGGGACGACAAACTGCATCTCTCCCGGGGCTCCATCGCCCGAGGCCGGCATGAAGACCGGCGTGGTCATCGCGATCTTCTGCTCCGACGCATTTTCTCCGGAGATGTATTTAAAAAGCCGCCCGAAACTGCCATTCTGCCCGCCGCCCTTCATCGGCGTCGTCACGACAACGAGACCGGCGTAGTCACGAATCTCGAAGGGACCGTCCTTTTTCACGAGCTCGAAGGCTGCCGTCTCATACCCGGCCCGGGAAGTCGCGACAAAGGCGATGCCCCCGACCACGACGACGGAGAGACTGATCCAGAGGGAAAGACGCGCCTTTTTCATTCTAACAATACGTCGCCGGGGTTCACCCGGGAGCGCACTCTTTACACGTGTTCACGCGCCCGGGTAATGAGGACGCTGACGCTCTCGCAATCGGGCAGGATGAATTTCACGACCTCGAGAGTCACCGCACAGACCCCGTCAAAGGCGATCACCGAAGCCGCGAGGTCTTCGGCGAGCGTCTCGATGAGCTTGCGCTCCCCCGTCGCGGCGACCTCACGGAGCCGCAGGGAGACCTGATAATAATCGATCGTGTGCTCGATGCGGTCGTCAAAGCCCTTGAAGGACTTTGACAGGGTGATCGTGACGTTGACCGCGACACTCTGCGGGAGCGCACGCTCCTCGGCCGGCACTCCCACCCGCGTGACGAGACGCAGACCTTTGATATGAATGTGATCGCTCATGAAGTTTTAGAAACAAGGGAGGGCAACATTCCGGTCGCCCAATGATCGACGCCCGATGACACGAGAGGGACAGGAGTGTCCCTCCTCCTTGGCGGATGATGCGGATCGTTCATTGAGGAGTCAGCCCAGCCGGAAGCGGATGTCGCGGATGTTTTCCGCTCCGAAGCGCTCCTGCATCCGCTGGAGGAGCTGGCCTTTCATCCGTTCCAGCTCGTAGTGGACGGTCGAATGGAGGACCTGGATGCTGAGAACTTTTTTCTCGAGAACGACGGGACGGGCGTTGCTGCCGATGAAGTTGTCGACCATCTCGTTCCACGCCTCGAAGACCTGCTCCTCATTAAAGCGGTCTTTCAAGCCGAGGCCTTTCATGGCCTTGCCGACGACGGATTCGATCTCCTGCTCGTATTTGGATACATCCTGCGGCTCCCAGTAGCCGCGCCATTCGGCGAGGACCCGGTCTTTGACAGGACGTCTGGGGCGGTAGCGCATACGGAGGAGAAGCTACGGCGATCCGGACCAAAACTCCATAAAAAAACGGCCCAACCCTGTAGGAAGCGCCGTTTTCCGTGGTGAAGGGAGGAAAATCAGACGTCTTTTCCGTTGTTCCCGATCGCTTCGACGGGGCAGCCTTCCATGGCCTCTTCGCAGAGAGCCAGCTCTTCGGGCGTGGTGGGCTGCTTGTAGACGTAGGAATATCCGCCGTCCTCGTTGCGGGTGAAGTTGTCGGTGGCGGTTTCACGGCAGAGATCGCAGTCGATGCACTGGTCATCGACGTAATACTCACCGACTATGTTGTCATCGTATCTGTTTTCGAGATCGGCCATACTGGTTTTTTACGTGGGTGCCCCCGTTTTGAGGCGCGCAAAACTAGGATTTTTTTTGAGTGGACGCAAACGATTTCGTCGGCTTGTTGAAGAGCTTGTCATCCCGGCAACGAATGGCAAGGTAAGATACCGTTTTCTATGAATCCCCACGCCTCTGCAACGAACCCAGCCGACTCGGACCGCGTCATCCCCCGCGAGGGCTGGCACGTCATCCATCTTTTCTACCACATCGAACAGGCCCAGTGGTCTCTCTACAGCGACGAAGAGAAGCTCGAGGCCAAGACGCACCTCGCCGAGCTCGTGCAGGAGATCCGCTCGACCGAGTCGACCCAGCTCCTCACCTTCTCCATCGTGACGCCGAAAGCCGACCTCGGTTTCATGATCCTGACTGACGACCTCCACAAGGCGAACGACTTCGAAAAACGCCTCGGTCGCGCTCTCGGTCCCGACATCCTCACCCCCGTCTACAGCTACCTCAGCATGACGGAGCTCAGCGAATACACCACGACCGCAGAGCAGTATGCCCTCAGCGTCACCGAAGAGGACGGCATCGCCGCCGGCACCCCGGAGATGGAGGCCAAGCTGGAGGACTTCCGCAAGCGGATGGCCAAATACAACAGCGACCGACTCTACCCGAACATGCCCGACTGGCCGGTCTTCTGCTTTTACCCCATGTCGAAAAAGCGGGGTGAGACTCACAACTGGTACTACCTCGACTACGAAACCCGCCGCAAGCTCATGGCCGGCCACGCCAAGGTGGGCCGCACTTACACAGGCCGCGTGCGCCAGCTCATCACCGGCTCGACCGGCCTCGATGAGTCCGAGTGGGGCGTCACCCTCTTTTCCCACAACACCCAGGACATTAAGGAAATCGTTTACGAGATGCGCTTCGACGAAGTGAGCTCCCTCTACGGTGAGTTCGGCGACTTCTACATCGGCCTGCAACTGCCGCTCGATGAATTGTTCCGACGGGTCGGGATCTAAAACTGGGTTTTAGGTTTTAAGTTTGAAGTTTGAAGTTGGCCTCAGAGGCTCTTCAAATACGCGGTGATGTCCGCGATGGACTGGGCGGTGAGGCCGAGGTTCGCGGGATCGTACATGAGGGATCGGCCGAGAGGCTCGGTCGACTTGATGCGATCCTTCGGGATCGTCTGCATGACACCGCCGATGGACTTGATGATGAGCGGATCTCCGCTCGCGAGGACCATTCCGGTGACGACGACGCCGTCGTTCATCGTCACTTTTGAGCCTTCAAAGCCGTGGGAAATGTCCGCCGAAGGATTGGCGAGGGCGTTCACGATGACCTCGGTCGGCTGCTGGCGTCCGAAGCTGGAGAGATCGGGACCGAAGTCTATCCCGGCTTCACCGACTTTGTGGCAGGTGTAACATACTGCAATGGCCGCCTGGCCTTTCGCCGCGTCACCGCTCAGTTTCAGGATCTCGGCGACCGGCGGGAGCGCTGCTGCACCCTCGACCGGAGCGGGCATCTCGATCGCGGTGATCTTGACCGTGGCAGGGTCGTAGAGACCGAGGGCCTTCATGCCGCCTTCGACGTCGTAGGCTTTCCAGTCGTTGCCCTTGCGGTTGAGGAGCCACCACTTGGCGAGGTCCTTCATTGGAAAGGCATCAGTGTGGGCAAGCTCAATCATGTGCCCGGCCGCCGCGCGGCTTTTCACAAAGGCGAGAGCGGTGAGCATGAGCTTGCGCTGGTCTTCGGAGAGCTCGGGGAGGAGGGCACGGGCTTTGAAGTCAGCGGCCGCCTCGGCCGGATGGAGACGCCACGCAATCCAGGCGAAGGTATCGCTCCACTCTGCGGCCGGACCACCCATCACTTTGGAAACCGCCGCATAGACTTCACTTTCCTTGCCCGTGCTGCCGAGACCGAAAGCCTCGAGGTAGGAGCGATCTTTCCCGTCGAACTGCTGCGCGATCTTCGTGAGGATCGCAACACTCTTGTCCGCCGGCACGTCACGCAGGGTCAGGGCGACTTCACCTCGAACGGCGGCGGACTCATCATCAGCCAGGCGCGCCGCCATCGCGAGGACATCGTGATCCACAAAGCGCAGGGCCCGGTAAGCGACGAGGCGAGTCGCCTCGTCTTTGGAATCCAACAGGGTCAGCGTCTCCGGGGACACGTCTCCGGGGACAGACACGTCTCCGGGGACAGGCTAATAATAACGCCAGCGACTCCCTTGCCGGAGCATGAGATTCCGTCGACCCTTTGCCCTCGCCGGAGCGCGACGATCCCTCGTCGCTGGTGGGACCATCCCCTTCTCTCGCCCGGCTCCCTCGCCTTCAGATTCCCCGCTTCGGCGCTGGTGAACTCGAGTTTGCGGACGTTTGCGGGTACGACATCAGGCGATCTCGCGATGGGTGCGCAGATAGCGGTGATAAAATCACAAGCCGTGGCTTGTGGTTCAAGCGTGCCTCATGATGGAGTGATCTAACGGAAATTGGGAAAGTGGGTGCTTTTTGATTATTTGCCTGTCCCTGTGAATTCATGTCCCTGTGAATTCAAGGCGAGCAAACCTACGATCCCAAAACAAATGGCGATTGAGGCGTCTTTACCCGAATAAGGCCGAGACGACCTTGCCACTCTCGACGATAGGAACAGGACGCCCCTGACGGTCGGGGAGGAAGAGGTCGGGATTGATGCCCAGAGACCAATAGATCGTCTTCGCGAGGTCCTCGGGCGACACGGGGTTCTCGTCAGGATAGGCCCCGAGACGGTCGGACTTTCCATAGACGATCCCGCCACGAATCCCGCCGCCCGCGAGAAGCGCCGGAAAGCAGGTGCTCCAGTGTCCCCTCCCCCATTTCGCATTGGCTTTGGGAGTGCGCCCCATTTCACCGATGGCAACCACGAGGGTCTCGTCGAGCATCCCCCGTTCATCGAGATCGGTCAGCAGAGCCGAGCAACCCTGGTCAAAAGTCGGGAGGAGATGATCCCTCACATCAAAACTCGACTGGTGCGAATCCCATCCATACCCGTCAACACAATCGTAATGCACCGTGACAAAACGTGTCCCCGCCTCGACGAGACGACGCGCCATGAGACAACTCTGCCCGAAAAGATGGCGGCCATACTGATCACGGAGCTTGTCGGACTCCTCCCCAATCTCCAACGCCTTGCCCGCCCGATCCGAGGCAACGAGCGCCAGAGCCCGCTGCCGGTGTCTGTCCATCGAGTCGGCGGCATCCCCGGCCTCGACCTGACGCTGCACCGCCTCGAGCTGATCCCGCAGCGTCGCCCGCTGCTGGATGCGTTTGATCGGCATCCCCGGGGAAAGCCCGTCGATCTTAAAAGTCAGCTCCTCGTCCGTGCAGTCGCGCCAGTAGGGATTGTCGGTGTTGTCGCGTTTTTCAATGGAGGTAGTGAGCGGGTTGTAGCCGTTCCCGAGCCAGCCTCCGTATTGACCGGGTCGGCGGTACTGGCCGCGATCCTGAAGACGCCCGAGCCAGTTCGGCAGCGCGGCGTAAGCGGGAAGATCCCGTGCCATGCCGCCCTTCGACTGTTGGGTGAGGTACTCGACGACGGACCCCATCGAGGGCCAGTCTTTCGGGGTTGAGGAAAAACCGCCGCCAACCGGGACGTGCCAGCGTTTTCCCGTCTGCAGGTAATGCCCGGCCCCGCTGTGGTCGTTGTAGTCGTGAGTCATCGAGCGAACCACGGCGAACTTGTCGGAGATCTTCGCGAGACGTCCGAGATGCTCGCTGATGAGAAGGTCCGGCGTCTTCGAGGGTATCGAGCCGAAAGGACCGCGTATTTCCGAGGGAGCACCCGGCTTCAGATCAAAGGTCTCGAGCTGACTCGGCCCCCCGAAGAGAAAGAGAAAGATCACCGACTTCGCCTTACCTCCGGCAAAAGGCTCGTCGCCTGTGGCAAGGGATTCTGCGGCGAAGACTTTGGGCAGGCTCAGCCCGAACAGCCCGGCTCCGCCGATCTGAAGAAGATCCCGTCGACTCGGTCCCGCGCAGGTTCGTTTCGGTAGTCCGTTGACAGTGAGCATAATCGGAAGAACTGGATGACCACCCGACAAAGTTGTTACGGAGGCGAAAAAGGTCAACCCCGCAATCGCGGCTATCGCGAAACAGCACATAGCCGATATGGGCCATTGCTGATATGGGCCATTGCTGATATGGGCCATTGCTCGCGGGGACAGGCTGATAATAACGCCAGCGACTCCCTTGCCGGAGCACGAGATTCAGTTGTCCCTTTGCCCTCGCCGGAGCGCGACGATCCCTCGTCGCTGGTGGGGTGGGACCATCCCCTTCTCTCGCCCGGTTCCCTCAGCTTCAGATTCCCCGCTTCGGCGCTGGTGAACTCGAGTTTCCGGACGTTTGCGGGTACGACATCAGGCGATCTCGCGATGGGTGCGGAGATAGCATTGATAAAAGCACAAGCCGTGGCTTATGATTCAAGCGTGCCTCATGATGGAGTGATCTAACGGAAATTGGGAAAGTGGGTGCTTTTTGATTATTTGCCTGTGAATTCAGCGCAAGGCGAAGCAGAAGACCGAGGCCTTGGAAAAGGGCGCAAACTACGTGGCGACAATGCTCCAGCGCTTCACAGTGAGGAGCTTGAAGTATATCCGCTTGCTTCGCATCCGGAGACCAGACGACGATGCCGTGCTTTGCCGTGGTGTAGAGATGCCCTGCTCGTCGATGGCCAAGCCGTCGCTAGCAGCCTGTCGGACTTAGAGCGTCTGAGCGAGGGAATTGGGGTTCGAGTCAGAATTTTCATGAGTTTGAGGAGTTTGTGTGAACACAAATGACGAAAACGAGGGGAAATTCGGGCCGAATCCCCGATTTCCGCAGCCGGGCGGGATAAGTCCGACAGGCTGCTAGCCGCGAAACTGGAAAGCGTAGAGGTGGGCTTTCTCCAGATGAAACCGCAATCGGATCGGTTTACCGGCCAGATCGCCAAGCTTGGCGCCGTCCTGCCAGGACACGGCATGGCGCAGGTCGTCCCCTTGAATCGGTTCACTGACGAATCCCTCCAGAGGCGCGCCTCCGGCATCGAGGATTTCAACCCGGATTGAGCCCTCGGCGGCGGCGTTGATCTCCAAACGCTGGCCGGAGAAGAGGAATGGTTTGGTGGTGACGGTTCCGGCGGTTTCGGCGCGCAACGAGGCGAAGCCGTCCAACCGCATCGTTGCCAAGCCTACTCCCATTATCTGATGCGGCACGCTGCCCCAGGGGCGGCCGGTGTAGTGGCCCAGATTGTATCCGGCGTAGTAGTAGCGAATTTCGTCGTCGATCACGAGGATGTTGCTACAGCCGTAAACCATGCCGGCGTCCCACTCTCCGACGCGCCCGGTTGGCAGTGTCGGCACGGGATAACCGAGATCGGTCCAATGGGTAAGATCGCGCGAAACTTTGGCGTGGATGTCGAGCGGCCCCTCCTTCTTTCCCGTGAGATACCACAGATCGTAGAAGCCAAAGGTGAGTCCCTCGTAGATCAGGCCGGTGACGGAATAAATCTGGGTGTGCCAGTTGGTTCCGTAGGAGCCATTGACGGGATCAAGCGTCTTCGGGGCAAGCATGCCGAATGACTTCGCCGCGACGGGGCCGACCAGCTCGTCATGCTGTTCGGTCAGGCCGGTAAAGGCGTAGACTTTGGGGGCGACCGACTTTGGTTCCTTGAGATGCGACACTCCGAATGACCGCCGATACCCATCGATCCAGAGCGCCTGCTTGGCAAAGAGCACCTGCCCGCCCCGCAGCGGATCGGTGATGAGGCTGGCGACATCGCCATAAACCATCTGGGCGTGCTCCGGCTCGGTCCAACTGAGTCCGTCTGGTGAATAACTCACGTGAAACCCCCGTTGTTTGCCGGGGTAATCAAAAAATGACAGGTAACGCTGTTCGGGCGGCGCATCGGGTTGGATCACTATGTTGTGGCCCGGTTGGTGAGGACTTCGGTGAAGTTTTTCGCTCCAACCAAGCAGGTTGTTGTGTTTGGAACCGTAATAATCCACCCGGCCCAAGTCAGGACGCTGCCACTCGATGCCGTCTTTGGAGACAGCAAAGGCCCCGAGGGTATGGTTGGCCCCGCAGCGATACCACATCTTGAAGCTTCGAGTCGACTCGTCGTAGTGAACGCTGCACATAAAAGGATCGAGCCAGTTTTCCTCCCAGGGTGCCTCGGCCTGAAGAATGGGGTTGGCGGGATGTTTCACAAATTGATGGGCGAGGCGTTTCGTGCCGTCGAGTTTGTCGATCACGAAATCATCGACAAACAACTGCTTCTGAAATCCGATATTCAGCACGTCGCCATCGGCAATCTCGCGACCGGCGGAGTCGTTTAAGTGCCTTTCCTGGCGGGAGTCGGCGGCCTGATTCCACCCGGCCAGATCGATCAACACACTCGCCCAGTCACGCTTCGTTGCGCCGATCCAATTCAACGCTTGCGAAGCGAGATCCGCCACGATGGGATCGGAATCGAGTTTGGCGGCGGCGACTTTCAAAGCACCGGACGCGGCGACGAAACGCGCTTCTTCTTCGGGGGAACGTTCCACTTTCAGGCGAATCATGCTGACCGGCTCGCTGTCGGGGGAGGGCGCAACTTCAGTGAAGTCGCCGATCCAGCCCACTGCGCGCAATCCAAACACTGCTGCTTTTCGAACGGATAGTGAATCGGACTCCAAAGCTTTCGCGAAGATGGGAATCGTATCCGTCGATGCCTGAGCTGCCAGAACTGCCATTAATCGCAGTTGAATTTCCTCGGTTCCGTCCGCGAATGAGGGTTGGAGAATGTTTGCGTCAATGGGCAGTCCACAGTCCTGAAAGACGGTTGCTGCCCAGACCCGGGTGGGGGCGTCTCCGCTTGAAAGGGCTTTGCCAACCGCGTCTTTTGTCTCCGGCCAACCCCAGAAACAGGATAAAGCCGCCGCAGCGCCTCCCGCTGTCGCCGTGTCTGGATTTGCAAGATCCTTGACGAGATGATTCACCAGTTCGGAGGTTACAGCCGGATTTTCCTTCGCCCAATTCGGATACTCCCGCAGGGCAAATGCCGCCGCGATCCGATCACCGGGTTTGTCCCCGAGGATTGCGGCTTTCACCAAAGGCAGAGTCAGCTTGGCGCTGGCTTCGTCGAACTTCAGTCTGCCGAAAAAGGTGAACCGGATGACGTTGCTGGGATCGTGAGCGATGGCGGCGAGGCGGTCCGCGAACTTGAGTTGGATCGACGGAGAAGACGCCAGGACCCAGACCACTTGTTTACGGTAATAGATTTCGGTATCGTCCAAGCCGCGTTGAATCATACGAAAGATCAGATCGTCATCGCCGGTTTTCTCAACCAACCGCGTCGCGATTTCGCGCGAGCCAAGATGCCGGGATCCAATGCCGTCCGCCTTGGGATCGTCGAGCGCCTCACGAATCATCTTCGGCAGCGCGGGAGACTGGCGTTCCGACATTTTGAAGAGGGCGGCGCGCCGAACGTATGGGTCCTCGCTCGTGGAAAAAGCGGTGTAGACATCTTCGTAGAGCGCGTCGATCCGCTTTTGATAAACGGTCTCCAGCGCCTTCAAGACCAACTCGCGCTCGCCGCTTTGCAAATCGGTCCGCAGGGAATCGGTCTCCGCTCCGTGAGCGAGACTGGCGACACAAGTGCACAGGCCTGCGAGAATCGGGATGGATAGGTAGGGATACTTCATGCTTTCGTGGGGTTATTAATAGGATTTGGAAATCACGACCGGCTCGCGTTGACCGGATGTTAGAGAACGAATAATCGCATCGGCGCAGGCGACGGATTGCAGCCCTTCCAGCGGAGTCGCCAGTTCGTCGGACCTCCCGTCAACGGCGTCGAGAAAGCCCGCGAGCTGGGTTCGGTAAATGTCGTCCCGTTCGGGGCTTACCGATTCTTCCAGAAGATCGTTGGCATTGCGACGACGAAGGATCAATGAACCGGAACCAAAATCGAGTGAGGCACAGGTCGCGCCTCCGATGACCTCCAACGTGGTGGCTTGGGGTTTTGTCAGGTAGTCGATGTGCAGTTCGCTTTGGAAAGCGCCTTCGTAATCGAGAATGGCCGACAGCACATTGGGAGAGGAGGTAAATTCGACAGCACCCGCTTGAACGCCGCGGGCATACGCTCCCTGCGGGGAGCGTTCGACAAGCCGGGCGATGAGATCAATGCCGTGGGCGTAGTCCATCACCGCTGCGCCGAAGGTTGTCTGCTGGTAACGTGAGATGGAATTCTCCAGCGTGATGTAGCTTCCAACCGCGTAGCGGGCGAAGGCGGGAGTTCCCAGCGCGCCTTCCCGGAGCAACTCGCGCACACGGCGAACGCCGGGGTGAAAACGCAACAACTGCTAGGAATTTGCTTTTTCATCCCTTCCGCATCCTTGTCACCCCTGGGCCGGGGAAGGAGGGGGTTCACTGAAGCCGGTTCTACTTGTCATCCCCAAAGCGGAACGAGTATAGGTCGGCGTCGAACAGGCGCACGCGCAGCCGCACCGGCTTGCCTGCCAGACGGCTGACGTCGCCGCCGCCCTTCCAGGTGACGGAGTGCTCGATTTCGTTGCCGAACAGCGTTTCGCTCTCGTCCATCGCGAACCCCTTGATGACGCCACCGTCCACATCGCACAGCTCAAAGCGCAGTGACCCGATCGCGGAGGTGGCATAGTTCACGGTCAACCGCTCCCCCTTGAAAACAAAGGGCCGCGTGAGTAGTTCGCCCTCCGTAGCACCGGCGTGCACGGAGACGAAGCCGTCGAGGCGAAGCGTGCCGCGACGCAGACGTATACCGGGATGCCCGTAATGTTCCGTCCAATAGATGGACAGCTCCGTGGGCGAGGTCTCGATGATGCCGAGGCCCGGATAGTTGTTGCGGTCGGTCCACACCTCCGGTTCCGGGCCGGGCCGGACGAATCCTTCCTCCCACCGGTCAAAGAGCTTTCCATCCCGGCTGCTCATCAGGACCGCGTCGCTCACGCTCGGGATGGGATGTTCCCTGACCTTCCTGCGATCGGAGACAAACCGCGCGGGGAGCCCGATGTAGATATGGGGAGCCCGTTCGTAAGGGTGGATGCCGTTGGTATACATTTCCTCGGCGCGGTCATCGGTGTATTCCACGTATTCCGGATCCGTCCAGTGCAGAAGATCCTTGGAAACGCAGGTGCGGATATCCCTTATCCCCTGCCGCTTGTACGACCCCGTCTCGGGATCCCGCCGACCTCGCATATAGGCGACGTAGAGCTGGCGAAGGGGATCCCAGAATCCCCCATTCTGCGAGTCCGACGGCCCATTGGCAAATCTGGTCCCTTCCATCTCCTCCCAGTGAAAGCCGTCGGGAGATGCGAAAACAGCCAGCGGACGGGACCTTTCGCTTGGGCGGCCGATGGCCTTGAAGCGCTGTTCCGGCGGGACATCAAGGCGTGTGTCGAGGAACGGTGTGAAGTTGTGGCCGGCGGTGTTGCACGCGTAGATGACGTTGTTATTGGCGGTATCGGTACCCGGAGGAAACCAACTGGAAATGTCATAAATTCCGAGGTTGGGACGCGTAAAATGGATGCCGTCGCTACTTTCAAGAACGCATGCGTACTGCCGGAAAACGGGCTTTTCAAGCCGCTCTCCCTTCTTGAAGAATGATTCAAACCGGGCACTGTAATACATCAGGATGCGATCCCCATCCCGAACCACCGTCGCATAGGCGATGCTCTCCTCCCACGGCTTGCCTTTTTCGCCGAAGGTCATGATGACCTCACGCGGCACGGGATGATGCAGCCGACGCTCCGCTCCACCGCTCAGGGCATCGACCATGAAATCGTCAATAAACAGTTCGCGACGGTCGCCAATTTCCACAAGCGGCTTCCCGTCTGGCGGGACGGCCGCCCGCTCCGCCCCATCCGTTTGGGCCTCCGTGTTTCCCGGGGATATCCCTACTGTTAACCACAGCGCCAAGACGCACCGCATTCCAAACCGTGCCGTTCTCATGATGCCGCTCCCGGCGTTTGTTCTCGTCCACCGATTCTTCCTGCGCATCCCCGCTGCGCGGCCAGTAGCGAAGGTGACATTATTGATAGGAATTTGCATTTTCAATTGCTAGGAATTTGCTTTTTCATCCCTTCCGCATCCTTGTCACCCTTGGGCCGGGGAAGGAGGGGGTTCAGGGGGAGGTAGGGGACGAGTCGGGCGATCACCGTCAAGAATCGCCTGATTTGACATGCTGAGTCAACGATTTTCTGGAGGAGTCTCGTGTTCACGTTCAAACATCGCTAAAAATTGAGGACTCTGGACACGGGTTCTCGCTCCCGCTTGATTTCTACGTCGAAATCAGGCGAGATCTCCGAGGGGATTTGATCGACCCGGGACTCAGTTCGCCCCGGACACCGCCCACTCTTCCTCAGGAAACGGATCGGGCGCATCGAGGAGCACCCTCATCGCCCCATCGCGTGCAGCGCGACCTCGGACCGATCCAACAGGGCGATGGCCGCCAGGCGCATGACCGTTGGGAAGCACTCGAGGAACTCATCCAAGGTGTAGTTCAACTCCAGCTATTGGAGCAGCGTCTGCACTGGCACCCGTGTTCCGCGGAGCACGGGCGTGCCGCCGAGGATCCCGGGATCGATGATGATGAAATCGGACGCGTTCACGGACGAAGCGTAGGCGGATTTTTTCGTCGGTGCAACCGGGTCTCCACGCCGGGTCTTCACGCCGGGGGTGCTGCGAGTAAGTGCGCTTTCGTGGGAGGTGGCGCCGGGGCCTTGACGACCCAAAAGAGATCGGGGGAGGGAAGACGGAAAGCCAATGAAACGGCACGTGAAATACGGAATTCGTTCCCTAACCCCGTCTCCCTGACCCCGTCTCCTTGTTGAAATCCGCATAATTGAGAATCGCTGGGAAACGCCATTTGCGCCCACTAAACTCCTCCCATGCTTTTGGGTGTTCTTGACGGGGCACATCCTTAAACTTGGAAAAAGACTCCGCAAACAGATACTTCTGCCGACCGGCCAGGATAACGTGGTTCTTCGCGGCGACGATCTTGAACCCATCGTATTTGACATCATCCAGCGACACCCCCAATTTCCGGGTCGCGTCGCTTTCCCCGACATAAACCTGGCCGGCGACGTCGGGCGATGCCAGTGTGACGATGGAAAGGCGTGCGCCTGACATTGATTCCAGGTGGCGCTGGAGTTCCAGCGCCGCGGTGCGGACGCTCGGCGTCGCGTCGGCGGGAACGACTATTTCCGACACCGGCTTTCCATCCGCGACCAGGGCGACGTCCGCGCAAAGCGTCCGGCATGTGGCGAGAAGGATTCCAAAGACCGCAAGAGTGCGCATGGGTTTGATTTGATTCATGATAGGAAATTGCTTTTGAGGGTTTCGGGCCGGAGTGGCCCCGGACGTGGAACGCAGACGGGTGTGAGGGAGTCTTGGTCCCTCCCCGTATATTCACGGCTTCTTGACCACCGGCACCACGACAACCACCTGATCGGTTAACACCTGATCGGGCTGGGTGGAACCTTTCACATAAGTCGGACCGGTGAACTTTAACGAGATCCAAATCTCCCTTTCGTTGCTTGGCGGCGGCTCAGCGCCCCAGCCCAGCCGGATCGGTGTGAAAACATTGGACCAAAGCACACAATTGCCGCTCAAAGGACCGCTGCCAACTTGATGCCAATGGAAGGTTTCGTCTTGAGGAATTTTTTCCAAAATGAGCGGGTCCCAGCTTTCACCCGTGGCCTCGTCATGGATTCTCATCAGGAGGGGCAGTTTGTGATCCTCCGCCTTTCCGTTTAGCAACGCACGGGCCCGGCCGTCTGCCGCCGCCTTATCCACGACAAGACTCGTCGCAGGCGCATCGCGCCCCAAAAGTCTCAGACTCGCATTGCGTCCCACGAATTTCTCCGGTGTTTTGATCCGCAATGCGGCCAGTTCGCCATCGATCGCGTTGGCACCGGAGTTCACCCACACATTCACAGTGGTGGCCCAGGTGTTGATCAGCATGCGTTTATTTTTCTCATAACGCCGGAGCACTTCCTCTTTCTTACCCACCCAGGCCGGATCGCTGGAATAGCGCTGCCAGAGGTAGGCCAGCGCTGAGTCAACGGGGACCCGTTCGAGTTGGACGTGGCGAAGGAACTTGGCGTTCCCCTCCCCTTGAGCCAAAGATTCCGCTTCGTCCAGCCACGCGGTGACCTGAGTAAAGAATTCTGAGGTCAGATAGGGAATAGCTCCCAATTGAGTTTCATAATATTTCTTGTCGCCGGCTTCAGTCGATGCGGCCAGAAGTTCGTAGTATTTGCGCATGGGGGCGGTCGCCGGGCCGAAATACGCATTGAGAAACTCCCCAACCAAAGTGTCGTCATCCAGCTCGGGGTGGACAGATTTTCGGAAGAAGACCCAATCCCGCATCGGACGAAAGGAAAGGTCAATGCCCGCCTGCTCCATAAAGACTCGCGTAATTCCCAAGCGATGCCAGAAACTCAGATTTTTCATTATTTTACGCGTTCCATCGTAGGGATACCGGAAGGGAGCCCGGAACTGGCAATAATCCCAGACGAAAATCTGATCGCCCGGGACGGCCGCCGCCCAGCTTTCGGTCAGCTCCTTGGCCGCTCGATTGGTCGGCGAAGTGATGGGACGCAAGACGTCGGCGATTTCCTCGGCGCCGTATTCCCGATCCAACAAGGGAAGACGGATAACGACATTCTTTCTGGGGCGAATCGTTTTGGGCACATGTTTGGTAAACTGGTAAGCCTCGGTGACCAACTCGACATCCGGATAGACCGCCGCCACGCGATCCGCAATGGCGTTGACAAAATCAATCATCGTTCCGCTGTAGGAACCTTCCCGTTTGGCGATGGCCATGCAGTCCGCGCATCGGCAGTATTTTGAAGAAGTGTCGTTCTGCGAAAGCGCGTAAAGCGTTGGGGCCGGAATGCCCTTCGCAGCGGCTTCCTTCCGATCCTTCTTAATGTATTCGATCAATTGGTCAAAAATTCGATCTCTCAACTCGGCATTGGTCAGGCAAAAATCGTGTCCCAACGGTCCCGTCATTCGCGGTGCCCGCACACCTTCCTCAGTCATCGCGAAGTACTCCGGCTTCACATCGTTCCATTTTTCCTGGTAGAGATAGAATGTATGACTCATTGCGGGCGATCCCGAGCGGACCGCGAATCCAAAACGGGGTTCATCAAGCCAATACGATCCGGCGTTGTAGCGATTGCGGACCAAGAAGAGAGCGTAATCCTCTTTGGAAAGGATCTTCGGATTGTCATGGCGTTGATAGAGTGTGGTCTCACGCCAACTGAAACCGGGCTCCCCCCGGGTGTCCAAAGCCGGGACTGCGAAGTTCGAATTGGAGGGAATGACCTCGCTATCCGGGCTGACCCAGCGGCATCCCGCGTAAGTTTCCAGAAACTCATAAACGCCGTAAAGCGTGCCGCGTGGACGCCCCCCGGATAGGATCAGATCGTCCTTGTCGGTCCGTAGCAGCCATTCCTCGTCCCCGAGACGGTCGGGATCGATGCCCAATTCCCGGGCTCTCCGGGTCGCTCCGACAAAGATCCCCGGACCCTCGTGCTCTCCTTCCGGCACAATGGCAAACTTCACTCCCGTGATTTTCCCGAGAAACTTCTGAAGTTCCTCGGCGGCAAAGCGCTCTGAAGGAATGGAATTGGCTTCCCTGGCGAGGATGATGGCATGGCGGGCGACGCCGTCCTTCGCCAGAGAAATCGATTCCGGTCTCTTACCCTGCGCCTCAGATGCGCAGATTGCGAGCAGAAGAAAAGCCGCTTGGATGAAATGAATGAATGACTTTTTCATGATGGTCGGGCTGATAGGAAATTCCTTTTGAGGGTTTCGGGCCGACTGCTAGGAAATTGCTTTTGCGGGTGGCGGACCGAGTCGGCCCGGGACGGGGTTCGGAGGGGTGATTGGGGGTATACCCCCCCCGGGGGGGCAGTGGTGGAATCTCCGAAAAGCACCGGCGGACCGTTTCCAAGAATTTCCGGTTTCCGCTTCCCGGCCTCCTGTGAGGCCCGGTGAGGTCCGGTTTTACCGCCCGGCACCGCCTTCAGAAAACGGATCTTGGCGTTGTGTTCGCTGCGTAAATCTTTTTCTATTTTGGGGTGCGCCAAATGAACCGGCACTTCGAAATCCGCGTCGGCCTGCGTCCGGGCAGGCTGAATGATGGGCGAAGCACCAGTCAGAGTCAGCGCAAAGACCCGCGCACTGTCAGCATCAATCCCGCCGTCCGGGTCTTTTCGGTTTTCGATTTTGTAGGTATTGGTGGGGACGGCGGCATTGACCGTGATACTCTCCAACTTCACGTCCAGCGCGAGTTGCAGCACCTGCGGACCGGGACGCGCGACGGCATCTCCGAATTCCACCCTGGCACCATCCTGCGGAGGCGAGGGAGCAGACACCCATTGATTGGCGGCGGAGAGCGCTTCCCAGTTCTTGCGGTTCTGCCAAGCTCCGTCGCCGGCCGCTCCCGTCCATCTCAGCGTCGCGGGCACGGTCATTGGGACTTCTGCCGTTGGGGAGGTCTTCCGCTCTTCGGGGGCGGAAGTGACCGGCACCCCCGCCTTTTTGGCGGCGGCGGCCGCCACTAGAAATTCCTCACTCACCGGGCCGAGCCAGTTCTCAAGTTTGCGAGCTTCGATCCAGGTGGTCCGGATGCGATGGGCTCCCACCGCTGGAGGACGACCGGCGGCTTTGGCCCGAACCTCCTCTTCTCGAAAGAATTTTTCGCGGGCTTCGACCAGAGCCACCGCCTTCTCGACGGCTTCCACGTTTTGGCCTTTGCTTTGCCGAACGTCGTTCATAGTCAGCACGGTATCCATGATGAGGCGGGTAAACTCTTGGGAGCGTTGGAGAAATTCCAGTCGCTGGCGATAGACTTCAGGAGCCTTCTCCAGCGCTTTTGCAGACTGGGCAAGCTTCTCAT
>Ga0209491_10001656_pt1 | contig 42400 bp, 37 predicted proteins | sample BON02_FD_187213 | JGI IMG/M metagenome (GOLD analysis project Ga0209491, IMG submission 187213) | Freshwater microbial communities from Lake Bonney liftoff mats and glacier meltwater in Antarctica - BON-02 (SPAdes) (version 2) | ecosystem: Environmental > Aquatic > Freshwater > Ice > Glacier...
ACTTACCAGCAACTATTGCGGACATCTTCTGTCCTTCATAGCCCTTGGCATACAAGGCTACATAGCCCTTGAATGAACCAACGTTTACCTTCTGGTCAGCAGCTGCGGATGCAGCGGCCTTACCAACAGCAACAGCCTGAACAACAGATACGTTCAGCGTGCTAACTGCTAGACCGGCTGGCTTGTAGGTAGCAGCGATAGCTGCATCTCCAACTTCACCTGAAAGTACCAACACGTAGAAGGTTAGCTGTCCGGCTGCGTCAGTCTCCATGGTGGTCGAGTTTCCGAATGGAAGACCCTTGCCAGTCCATGCAACTGAAACATTAGATGAGCCAGATGTCATAACTGGGTTACCGTTTACGTCCTTCAAGGTTCCAGTAACTGTCGTGGTTGTACCAGCGGCAATTGAGGCCTTGTCGAATGTAAGGGTTGCACCAGAATCGTGTCCCGCTACATCAACAATGATTGTTGATGTGGTGGTAGCAGTTCCGTTGGTGAAGGTAACTGTGTATGTTCCAGCAAGGCGAGAAGTGAACTTGAAGTTCGCTGTCTTTCCATTTGCTGCAATTGTCAGTACATCACTGGCGGTAACGGTCGTTGAGTCAGCGTTCTGAATCATTAGACCAGGAGCTGAAGCAACAACATCGCTAAACGAGTTAGCAATAACAACCGCTATAGTTTCGGACCATGAAAGAGCCACACCGTAGGAGATTGAAGCCGACTTGCTAACAGTTCTGCTAGTAATCGAATCGGTTCCAGCTGCGTAGGTGTATACGTTCCAGGTTGAGGTGTCATTGAAAGTACCGGTTGTTGCGTTATCCCACTGCTGCGTTGACTGGTTGAAACTCTGCAGAGTGAAGGTTACGACTGCAGAACCAGTACGTGTTGCCGGCGTTGGAGTAACTGCGATTGACGCAGCACCATTCACCAAGGCAGCGGAAACAGTTGTGCTTGTCGATCCACCTAGAACTACTGATGCAGCAATCCTCTGGTCGGTCCGCACTGAGGTAACGCCCCATTGGTCTTTAGCTGTCACAGCGAAAGTCTTCGCAGCTCCTGCTAGACCGGCCGCAACTGCTGGAGTGGCAACGACAACCTGCTCGGTTCCCTTGACAGTTAGAGTCACGGCAATGGTCTTCAGCTGAGAAGTCAAAGAAGCAACTATGTTACCCTCTGAATCTTGGCCGAATGTAGACATAGGAATGGTCGTAGTGCCGGCTGCAAGAGTAAATCCAGCAGCAACGAAAGCGGACTTGCTTGTGTAAGTTACTCCGTTGAGGATTACACCTGAATCAGCATCGAACGTTAACGTTGTGCTTGAAACAGTGAATGCAGAGGCAATCGCAACAGAGGTTGTGATCGAAGCTGAGTACGGGTAAGCCTTCAGGGAGAAGGCCGAGTTGATTCGCACATCACCGGTTCCATTGTTTGTCTGCACAGCGTTCGGTCCTGTGACAGGAGAAAGAGTTAAAGCAGATACACCAAGTCCGGTAGCAACCAGAACTTGAGATGCCACTAGGATCTCTCCCTTGAACCAGACCACAGCACTAAGGCTATTCACTGTCCCTGACGTCGTAAATACAGCGGTGTTTGTTGTGAATGACGATGAATAGTTGGAATTCGCCGTATTACTGGCCGTTGCGTAAACTTCAGCGCTCAACAAAGCTCCCGTGATTGCAGCAGAGTTCGTCGAACCTTTATCCGCTGTGGAGGATACCGAGATTAGGAATCCGCTGGCCAACTGAGCCCAGTTAATAGAAGTATTCGCAGTTACGGCGAATGACGCAGTTGCTCCGTTGTCACCTGCAAGTGGCTGAGCTACTGAAACAGTTGCCCCCAGGGCACTCCATGGCAAGAAGGTTAGGACAACCGGAGTTCCAGAAGGTTCGTCGTTCGACTTTAGCCTGTCATTGTCGATGTCAAGGAATGGCGTGATCGTAATAGAGACTGCCGCACTTACGGAAGTTCTGTCAGGCAGACCAAAGATGATGTGTCCCGAAAGTGATGATGCAACTCCAGTAGTGAATGATGTTCCAGTGCTCGGAGAGTTTGTCATTGTCGCTGAGGAAAGTGCGGAAACAGAAGTACTGACCGTAACGCCCTCTGGCTTTGTTATGACGTAACCGAAACCTGCCCCGGTTGTAGTTTTCGCCGAAAGGGCACCTGACACGCCAGTTCCGTGTCGGAATGACAAATCAAATGTGTTGCCGTTTACCGTGGTCAATTGCGTTGAGAGTCCGGTTTTCGGATACGCCACTACAGAAGTCTCGCTGGCCTGAGCAGGCGCAGATAAGACGAATAGTGAAGACACCAAAGCAGCAATGGCTCCAAGCGCAAGACCAGTTCGGTTCTTGTTCTTTTGCATGTGTTTTCTTTCTTCTTGGTTTACAACTACCCATGGGGGCAGCTGTTCTGAGAGCGTGCAACCACCAACCAAGCAGGAGATTACAAACCCTCAATAGTAGGTTAGCGGGATGAGTGGCGAGATGTTACGGTTTTGCGCCTAAGTTTTTGAAAAAAATTAAGTTCTTGGAGTCAGCGAAATCGATGAATTCAGTAGTTGTCCGGTTGAGGAGAGAACAAGATCGATCCTCATGGCACTCCGGCTAACAACCGTGTCGTTAATTGCCAGGAAGTCAAACTCCCCCGAAGCGTCGCCAATCAACAGGTCAGTAGCGATGTATTCAATCAAGACGGTTCCGTCTTGGCGGTTGGTTTTTTGAGAAAAAGACACGTTCGGGACAGAAATAAAGTCTTTGCCATCCACCGAAATCTTGAACCAGGCCGATTCGATTCCACTTTTAGAGGAAACGTCGAAGGTCAGCCTTCCGGTCAAGCCAGAACCAGTGCTGAGTTCCAAGACTCCAGAAGATGCAAGATAGGCCGAAGAGTTTCCGCTACCGAAGGCAAGAGACGCGGCCGCAGAGTCATTCAGGGTTTGCTGCAGTGAACCTACAACCAAGTTCCGCCGGATTGATTCTTCGCTTGGCTCATCCGACAAGGAGTCAATCGGATTAATTGCAGGTAGTGCAAATTGAGTCTCGCTATCTATGGTGTCAACGCCGCTTTGGTTGTCAGTGTCATCGCCAACTAAAGCAGCTGCGGCTGGCACGACTGCTTCAAGTTCGATTGGCTGAAGTTCTCCGGAAGAGCCTTCGGCATCGGACTCAGCGGGCACTCTCGGGCTGGTTGCAGAATTGTCTGCTGTGCTAGGTGCAGCTGGATCTTGACCTATCACCAACGGCTGCGAAACGATTTCCTCAGGCGTTGTGGAAGCTAGGTTTGGAATCACGCCTATGGAAACTGCAAGAACTAGCAGAAACGCTCCGGCAACCGACGCTATCTTGCCGCTGTCAGCTGCTGCCTTTCTGGCAGCCAAAGACAAAATTCCAGACATGGAAAGCCCTACGGTCTCGGCTTCGCCAATGAGAGCCTTCTTAAAGGCTGATCTCGAGCGGAACAACAGCTGACGGAAAGCGTTCTCGCTGATACCCATTTGAGCTGAAACTACCTGCGCACTCTTCTCTTCATAGAGAGTCGCGATAAGCGCCTCTCTATGACGAGGCTGCAACTTGGCTAACGCCAAGCTGACAATTGCTGCATCGTCTGCTCGCTCTAGGTCTTGGCTAATCTCTGGGATGTTTGCTTCAAACTCACCATGCTCATCCAGCGGAGCCAGGCTCACTCTGCTATTTGCTCGAATAACATCGAGAGCCAAAAGCCTGGTCTTCCATTTCAGGAACCTCAAAACTCCTAATTCAGAGTCGAGTTCCGGGAGGGTGGTCATCAAATAGAGAAAGGCATCTTGAACAACTTCTTCAACCTGAGAAGAGTTGTTCAAGAACCTTTTGGCATGGCGTTCTAGGTGAGGGCGAAAACGAATATAAATAGAAGCAAAGTCTTTTGCTGACCAGTCCTTCAATACTGCAGGTGTCAATGAGTCAGCAAAATGTTCTTGGAATTTAGGTAGGCCAAACTCCTCGTCAGACTCTTCATCAAGAAGAGATTCCAACGAGTCCTCCTTATTGAGGCTCTTAGGATCAAAGAATTCGGCCATCACTTCTAGTATACGAGCCGTGTCAATAGTTGTTACGAATTTCTTGCAGTTCACTTCTTTGATCAAGCGCCATCCAGCAGCCTAAAAGTAGTTAGTCAGATTTTTATCTCAGACAATGTGCAACTGAAAAAGTTCCGGCTGCTAGTCGTCTAACCCCATAAGCTTCACTGCCTTTTCAAAGTCAGGCACCTTTTTTTGAAGCTCCTTGAATGTTCCTTCGGCGATGATTTCGCCTTTATTCATGTAGATGATCTTGTCGGCATTTTTGACGGTGGAGAGCCTGTGAGCAATCAACACAACCGTCATTTGACCCCTAAGGCCGTCAAGCACCTGATTGATTTCAGATTCTGTTTCGGCATCTAGAGCACTGGTTGCCTCGTCCAGAAATAGAATGCCCGGGTTTCGATATAGAGCACGGGCTAGGCCGAGTCTTTGTATTTCTCCGCCAGAGAGCTGACCTGAATCTGGCCTTACCTCCATAGACATGGACTCTTTGGAAGCGAAGTGAGACAGTCCTGCCAATGACAATCGATCAGCTACCGCGTCGAAGTCGGTATCTTGCAGTGGTGCTAGTGACACATTCTCAGCTAGGGTCCCAGAAACTAGGTGGGGTCTTTGCGGGACAATACCGATTGCCCCTTGACCATTTTCTAGTAGCCACCTAGGTGACACTCCACCAAGAGAGATTTCACCAGAGTCGGGAAGTCTGAATCCCGTAGCAAGTTCAAGCGCTGTCGTCTTCCCTGCCCCAGAGGGCCCAACAATCGCCACTTTCTGACCGGGTTCAACACTAAAAACCAAGTCCCGGACAACCTGGACTCCAGAAACAAAGCCGAATGAAACGCCTTCAACTTTCAGCGAAAGTGGAAAGTCGTCAACGGTCTTATCGACGTCGACAACAAGGGAGCCCTCGCGCTTAGAAATAGCTGTGAGCCGCTCAAGAGCCAATGCTCCCCTGTTCGCCCCATCCACCATCGAGTTGATTGCAGCTTGCAGCGGAAGCAAGGAGGCAACCAAGCGCAATCCACCAGCCATAAAGACGCCGATGGTGACAGCCTGAGAAGGAAGGTCACTAAAAACTACAATCCCAGCAAGAAAAGCGAAGATGCCAAGAATCAGTGAAGTCTCAATTACGTATCGTGGGAGGCTGTTCAAGGTGTAGATAAGTCCGGAGCTCGACGCAGATTTTGACCTACCGTCAGCGAATACTTTCACCCACGATGCTAGCAACCCTGAGGCTCTCACTTCACGCCGCACACCAAACAGATCCCTGCTTGAAGTCAGCGCCGTCTCTGAGCCCGCCAGTACAAGTTTGCCATTAGCCCGGATTTTTCCTGTGACCACTTTGCCAAGGGCCCAGAGAACGCCCGCCAAATAGACAAACATTGCGACAGTTGCGATTGGATTCACAAGAATAAACGCTGCGGCCATGGCGACCAAGAGTGATGCTTCAGAGATCACAGCAATTCTTGAATTGATAAACGCTGATAATGACTGCGTCGAGAGAATGGAGACATTTTGAAACTCAGAGAGGCTGTCGGAAAAACCTTGCTCGCCCTCGCTGCCGCCGGTGAAGTAGTCCCTGGCAAGAGTTTCAGAAAAGTCAGCTTCTAAAGAAGCGACAAAGAGAGCAGTTTTTAAGTTCAGGAAAATAGAAAAAGCTGACTTTAACAAAAAAGTCCCCACAATTGCCAGAGAGATGACAACGGCAGCTCGTTCGTTGATGACAACTTCGCCGATAACTGGAATATTTAGTGGCGCTACCGAACCACCACTTGTGGCAAAGGCGCCAAATGATGTTGCCAGCAGAGCAATTCCTGCTAAGCCGATGACGTCCAAGAGGTTTGCTGCAACTCTTGCAGATGCGAAACGATAGATTCTGAATTTTGCCTGCTTTGAGATAACGCTGCCAACAGCGCGAAGCGACATAGAACCTTGATTGGCTTTCATTGCAGATAGCCTATTGGTAGATATAGCTAGAGTTAAGTAGTTCTGAGTGAAGGGTCTGGATAAATCATGTCTATTGCAGTTGTGATTCCTTCTTTTCGCGTTACCGATCACATTCTTGAAGTTTTATCAAATATCGGCCCTGAAGTTGACCGCATTTACGTAATCGACGATGCTTGCCCGGATAAGTCCGGGGAGTTTGTAAAGAAGCACTCAAAAGACAAGAGAGTGCAGGTCTTATTCCACGAAACCAACCAGGGTGTTGGTGGCGCTGTTGTCACTGGTTATAAAGCAGCCCTTGCAGACAATGTGGATGTGGTCGTCAAAGTTGACGGCGACGGGCAGATGGACCCCAGTCTTATTTTGACAATCGCCAAGCCTGTCCTTGAGGGCAATGCCGACTATTCAAAGGGCAATCGGTTTGACTCTTTAGAGAACTTATTCTCTATGCCAAAGACCAGGATTTTTGGAAATGCTGTTCTTTCACTTTGGTCAAAACTTTCTTCTGGCTACTGGAACATAACTGATCCAACAAATGGCTTTACTGCGATTCACCGAAAAGCATTGGAAGCAATCCAACTTGACAAGCTTCGCAAAACCTACTTCTTTGAATCAGACCTTTTGTTTCGCTTAAGCATCGTGAATGCAGTGGTGATGGATGTCCCAATGGTTTCGGTTTACGGAAACGAGAAGAGCAACCTAAAGATTCGCAAGGTCATCTTCGAGTTTCCATGGCGGCACACCGTCAACCTGCACAAGCGGCTGTTCTACAGGTACTACCTGCGGGAATGGTCGGTTGCCAGTTTTGAGCTTCCAGCAGGAATCGGGTTGACAATCTTCGGTGCTTGGTTTGGTTTGGCGAGGTATTTTGAGGCTTCTGGTGCAGGGCAAGCAACTACCGCTGGTCAGGTAACCCTCTCGGCACTTGCGCTGATTCTGGGTGTTCAACTGCTACTTTCGTTCTTGGCATACGACGTTCAATCGGAACCAAGGGTTCCAAGACAAAAGAGATAATCGGGGTTTGACATGAAAGCAATTTCCAAGTTTTTCAAGGACTGGAGAAGCTACACGCTTATTGGAAGTCTGTTGGCAGTTGCAGGTTGGGTCTTTTCTCGTGTCAGTGCAGTAAACCCAGCAATCCTCGGTGATGAGTACCTTTATTCAATCAACGCTCGCCACGCTGACCCTTGGGACCCATCTCCTGCTGGAGATTTCTCGAACTACCTTTTCAACCTTGTCTATAGCTCAACGAATCTTTGCGGTGAGGCTTTCTACACCTGCGGCAAAATCCTGAACCTAATCTTTTTTGTTGGATTTTTGATTGTTGTTTTCATAATCGCCGTTAGGTTTCTGAACTACTGGGTGGCACTTGCCTTCACGGTTGCAGCTGGTCTCTCACCGATTTCTGTCTACACATCAATGTTCTTGCCGGAGTCAATGTATTTCTTCATGATCAGCCTTGTTTTCTTGGCGGTTCTTAAAGCAGCTGAGTCATATGCCTGGAAGGACTGGGCTTTGGTTGGTTCACTTATCGGTGTCGCCTCGCTTGTAAAACCACACGCATGGCTATCAGCTATTGCCATCGGTATCTTCCTGGTGGTGCTTGGCTTAACCCAGGCAAAACACAGATTCAAGCCTCTATTCAAGGCAGTTGGCGCAATTTCAGCTGGGGCGATTCTCGGTCGCATCGTGATTGGATTCCTTGTTGCAGGTCCCAGAGCGCTTGATTTCTTCGGTATTTATCTGGGAGCGGATGTCCTGGCAACGGTTGCCGACGGCGTGCCCGCTCAGGCTGCTGAAGCAACAGAAATTGTCGGCAGCTCATCAATGAATGGTGTGATAGCGCTTTTCGGCACACAGTTGAATGTTCACGTTCTCACCCTGGTTGCTCTGGTCGGTATTGCCTTTATCGGGCTAGTTGTTGGCCTGGTTGAGCTGATTAGAACCAGGCAGCCATCTCCTGTGACAGTGCTTTCCCTGTTTATGTTTATCTGGCTTGTTAGCATGACAATAGAAATCATCATGTTCACCGGCTGGATTACTGGTGGCGGAGACGACCACACCGGCAGAGTCTTGTCCAGGTATTACGACTTCTTATTCGTCTTTGTTCCATTGGCTGGGCTCTCGGCCCTGAGCTCCAAGTTTGCAGCTGAGACAAAAATCTGGATCAGGTTGCCGTTGGCTGGACTAATGCTTCTGTTGCTGACCCCTGCCTTCACTGGGTTCTTCGGAACCCTGGAAATACAAATTGCTGACGCACCTAACCTTGCTGGTCTTGTGGTGAACCTAGACGTTTTCAACGCTGTTGCCATGATTGGTTTCTTGGGGCTATTGGTATTTGCCTTCCAACCGAAATTCACACCATGGGTTTTCGTATTGCTATTGCCAGCCAGCATGGTTGCCACCGGCTACACGATCCAAGGTGAATACGACCGAATCCGTGGCTACGAAAACCCTCAAGACATAGCCGGTAAGTATCTAAACCGAAACTTGTCTGCAGCTGAAATTGATGCCACGTGGATTATTGCAACCTCAAGGTTCGAAGCAACAAACGTTGCCATATGGGCAGATTCCCCGACAGTTAAATACGATCTGTTTGCTCCAGGTGGCGTGCTAGATGAGTCGCTCATTCCAGAAGGAAGTCAATACATACTTGCAACTGGAAACCTGTCATATGCAGGTGAAGCAATCGAGACAATCACCGGTGATGGTTACATCCTCTACAAGCTCAAATAGGAGCACTCCTTGAGGATTCTGTTTTTGCATGAGGTGAACTACCTCAAGAAGCCTATTTTTGAAATGCACGAGTTTCCAGAACATCTGGCCGCCCTAGGCCACATTGTTGGTTTCGTTCAATTTCCTGAGGGCGAGAGTCGTGCGTCGCTGGTCAGGACTCCATTCAAGCTGCAGATTCAGGGGCGAGTTCTGACCAATCAGAACCTCACCCTCTACACGCCAAAATCATCATCAGGTGATTACCTGGGCCGACTACTGGCGGTATTCACTTTCAAAGCAAGCCTCAAAAGAATCGTCCAAGACTTTGAACCGGATGTTGTTGTGAGCTTTTCAGTTCCAACATCTGGATGGCAAGCTGTTCAGGTTTGCAAGAAACTCAGAGTCCCTTTGATGTTTAGGGCACTTGATGTGAGTCACAAGATTAGGAAATCAGTATTGTCTCCGTTGATTAAGATTGCCGAAAAATACATCTACAAAAACGCTGCTTGGGTGTCTGCAAACAATCCAGCGATGCTGGACTACTGCTTGTCCTTGGGGGCTAAGCGAGCAAAAGGGTCCGTGGAGCTTCCACCGCTAGATGTCAGCCACTTCTCAGTCACCAAGGCGAACACAACCAGATTGAAAGCTCAGCTTGAGATTCCAAGTTCCGCCAATGTCTGTCTCTACATGGGTAGTTTCTTCTACTTCTCTGGCTTGCCCGAGCTAATTACTGCCTTCGCCAAGAATCGACAAGGAAATGAATACCTAGTTCTGGTCGGAGGCGGTGAACAAAAAGCCGAGCTTCGAAACCTAACTGCCAAGCTTGAAATTGATGCCTGGGTTAGGTTTGCCGGCTTTGTCTCATTTGAAGAGCTTCCTAATTACTTAAGTCTTGCAACAGTTGCGGTAAACCCAATGCACCGATCAACTGTTTCAAATGCTGCTTTCCCAAATAAAGTTATTCAATACATGGCAGCGAAGCTGCCAGTAGTTTCAACACGGCTCGATGGCTTAGTGCAGACATTTGGTGAGGACTCAAGCCTTGTTTATGTCGAGACCAGCGGAGAGGTTTACCAAGCCGCACGAAAACTTTTTTCAAACCCTGGACTAGCGAAGATCGGAGAGAGCAACTTGAAGATAGTGAACGAGAAGTTCTCGATCCACAATGCCGTGAAAGCTATGGAGCTCAGATTAGAACAGCTGATTGGGGCCTCAAGGTGACCCGGGTATTGGTTCTCGGCAGCACAGGAATGTTGGGTTCTGCAGTAGAACATGTTCTTAGAGAATCTGTAGTTGAAGTGATAACGGCGTCTAGGACTCAAGGGGTTCGCTTCGATGCCGAAGACCTCGGCGCGGAGGCGCTAGTAACGGCAACTGGCCTAAGCACCGGTGATTACATAGTCAACTGCGTTGGCCTAACAAAAGCAAGGATTGACGAGTCGAGCCGCGCTAGCAGAGACTTGGCTGTGAAGCTAAACATTGAGTTCCCATCAAACCTCGCGGGAGCGGCTGAGCAAAGCGGCATAAGAGTTATTCAGGTTGCCACCGACTGCGTATTTAGTGGAACGGCTGGTAATTATTTCGAAGTCTCTTCTCATGATGCATTAGATGTTTACGGCAAAACAAAGAGTCTAGGTGAAGTGCCTTCTGAAAACGTAATGCACCTGCGTTGTTCTTTGGTGGGGCCAGAAATTGGAAGAAGTTCGCTGTTCTTTGAGTGGGTTAGACACCAGCCCCAAGGAGCCAAAGTATCTGGCTACACGAATCACATTTGGAATGGACTTAGTTCAAGAGCATTCGGCAAGGTTGTCAGAGGAATTATTGAAAAAGATCTTTTCAGTGCTGGCGTGCAGCACCTAGTTCCCGCGAATCAAGTGACGAAGGATGAGTTGGTTCGGATGGAACTGGCGGCATTAGGCAGGGCTGACGTATCGGTTCAGTCTGTGGCTGCGGACATAGCTGTGGACCGAACTCTGAAGACAGAAAACAGCAAGCAAAATCGTGAACTTTTCCTAGCAGCAGGCTATTTAGAAATACCAACAATTGAGCAAATGGTTCTAGAAGCCTGTGAAAATCTGCCAAACTAGAGCCGACTAAGGGGTTACATGGCTAACAAAATTAGTGGTTCTACAGTGGTGATTACCGGTGGCACTGGTTCATTCGGTTCAACCATGGCGAAGCACCTGCTCAGCAAAGATGTTGGCGAGATAAGAATCTTTAGCCGTGATGAAGCTAAGCAAGACGCCATGCGTCACTCAATCAACGACAACAGAGTCCGTTTCTTCATTGGCGACACCAGGGATGCAGATTCAGTAAACGGCGTGGTGAGCGGTTCTGACCTTATCTTTCACGCTGCCGCTCTAAAGCAGGTGCCCTCAGCAGAGTTCTTTCCACTAGAGGCAGTAAAGACCAACATAAACGGCTCTGCGAATGTTCTTCGGTCTGCGATTGCTAACGAAGTGAAGGGAGTTGTTTGCCTCAGCACTGACAAGGCCGTCTACCCAATCAACGCAATGGGCATGACCAAGGCACTAATGGAAAAAACAGCACAGGCTTTTGCTCGAGACAGCATTGAATCTGCAACAACAATCTCAGTCACCCGCTATGGAAACGTGATGTATTCACGAGGCTCTGTGATTCCGCTGTTCATTTCTCAGATCAGGTCTGGAAGCCCAATCACCATCACAGATCCCACAATGACCAGATTTCTGATGTCATTGGCGGAGTCTGTTGACCTGGTGGAATACGCCTTTGAAAATGCCGAAACCGGTGACCTTTTTGTTCGAAAGGCTCCAGCATCAACAATTGAAGTTCTGGCAAAAGCTCTAACTGAGATGTTTGGTGGTAGTGAGAATCAAATCAAGACCATTGGCTTCCGTCATGGAGAGAAGTTGTTTGAATCTCTCCTCAGCACCGAAGAGCGTGCCAAAGCAGAAGACCTGGGCGACTACTTCCGTGTTCCGCTGGACACAAGAGACTTAAACTACTCCGAGTATTTCGAAGAGGGCGAGCAAAGAAAGCCTGACCTCGATGCTTACACTTCTCACAACACAGACAGTTTGGATGTTGAGGGGGTGAAGAAGCTCCTGATGGCAATCCCAGAAATAAGGCAGGAACTAGGGCTGTGAAGAAACTCAAAGTAGTAACAATTGTTGGCACCAGGCCCGAGATTATTAGGCTCTCAAGGCTTATTCCAAAGCTCGATGAATATACAGACCATATCTTTGTCCACACCGGCCAGAACAGCGATCCGAAGCTGAATGAAGTGTTTTTTGAAGATTTAGAGCTCAGGGCACCCGACTACTATCTCAACGTTGACACATCATCCATGGGCTCCGTTATGGGCGACACTTTGAAAAAATCTGAAGAGATCTTCCTCAAGGAAAAACCGGATGCCGTGATGATCCTGGGAGACACCAACTCCGCCATCGCCGCAATCGTTGCCGAGCGACTGCATATCCCCGTCTATCACATGGAGGCTGGCAACCGCTCTTTCGACAACAACGTCCCGGAAGAACTAAACCGCAAGATGGTGGACCATGTGGCGAGCTTCAACCTGCCGTACAACGACTATTCAATGAGAAACCTATTGGCTGAGGGGATCCACCCAAGGTTTATCCAAAAAACCGGATCTCCGATTAGAGAAATCTACGAGCACTATAAAGAGAAGATCGCGGCCTCAACAGCAGTTGAAGACCTGGGCCTAACTGCAAATGGCTACTTCCTAGTTTCTGTGCATCGACAGGAGAACGTAGACCTGCCCGAAAGGCTTGAAAAGGTCCTCGATTGTTTAGTTGCAGTTCGGGACCATTGGAATCTTCCAGTGCTCGTGTCCACTCACCCGCGAACTCGAGTCAGATTAGAAGCCTTAAATAGATCAGGGCTTGAAGGAATAACGTTTCATGAACCCTTTGGGTATCTCGACTACAACAAACTTCAGCTAAATGCTATTTGCGTTATTTCGGATTCGGGCACGATTAGCGAAGAGTGTTCAATTGCAGGATTCAAAGCCGTTAGCCTCAGAGACTCAAATGAGAGGCCGGAGGCCATGGAGACAGGCTCGACGATCATCACAGGATTGGACTCCGGCACTTTGATAAATTCAATTGAGCTTGAAATCGCGAGCAAGCCAATCGTTCTCATGCCTGAAGGATACGATCCATCAGATTTCTCTGAACGAGTGCTCAAGTTTGTTTTCTCTACCGCCGCCAAACACAGGAATTGGAAGAACTTAATCTAGTGCCCCAGAGTACAAACTTCTCTTATTAGAAATAATGTTTGACCTAGCCCCAAGTGACTAAATTCTCTTCAATCAATTCAAGCGCTTGAAGCCACCATGCGCCAGAGGGCCCTCAAGTCGGGAATCCAGATCTCCGTCATTCTTAAGTTCAATAATTTCCTGGAAAACCTCATCGAAAGCTTTGAAGTACCGTTGCATGTTTTCATCAGAGTGTGAAGTGGATGAGTAGAACGCCGATGTGGCCAGCATCCCCTTTCTCAGCATCTCCTGTGTGAAAAGCGTTTTCATTGAATTCCAAGCTGGGTCAGCCGAGGCGAATGTGGCGAGGGCATCCAGCCCTCCAACGTTCACTTCCAGACCGAGTTTTGAGAAAGTTTCACGCCAGTGATTTTTTATTTTGGCTCCGTTGGCACTTATCTTCTCCCAGCTTTTTGTTTTCTCCATAACGTCGAGCGTTGCGAGAGCTGCGACAGGACCCAGCCTCTCGGTCCAGAAAGTGCTGCTGATGAAGGTGCTTTGGGCAGCCTGCATAACAATCGCTTTGCCGACAACGGCCGTAATAGCGAAGCCATTGCCGAGAGCTTTGCCAAACATCGCCAGGTCTGGGTTAACCCCATATTTCAAGTGAAGCCCCCCGAAGGTCTCTCTGAATCCTGAAGTGCACTCATCAAATATCAACACAGCGCCATGTTTAGTGCACAAATCTCTGACCGCCTGCAAGAAGCCCTCTTGTGGGCCGAAGTTCCTTGAGACTTCCATCTTGACGGCAGCGAAGTCTCCACTAGCAAGGAGCTTCCTAAGCCCATCAATGTCGTTGTATTCAAATGGAACAGTGGTGCCAACAAGGTCTCTAGGTACGCCCGCCGGTTCCAGGCCAGGGAGAAGGTGGCCATCTAAATTTGATTCTGAAGAAAGATTTGCAGATAGGTACCAGTCGTGCCAACCGTGATAACCACAGATCGCAATTTTGTCTTTACCGGTTTTGGCGCGAGCTATTCGAACTGCGATGGCATTCGCCTCTCCTCCAGTCCTTGCAAAGCGCACCATATCGGACCAAGGGTGGAGAGCCACAAGGCGTTCTGCAAGCTCAACTTCAGCTGGTGAATTCAAAGTGGACATCACGCCATCGTTTACAGCATTTTTGACTGCACTGTTAATGGAATCTACGCCATACCCAAGACTGCAGGTGCCAACGGACATCATGGAGAAGTCTAGAAACTTACGGCCATCTAGGTCGGTTATCTCTATTCCTTTGGCCTTTGAGTAATAGGAAGGCCATTGATCCGGCAGAAACATTTCTGACCTCTTAGATAGGAGCATTCCCCCACCAGGAATAATCTCCTTCGCCCGATTCCAAAGTTTTTGACCTTTTCCCATAAAAATGCCCTCGTTTCTTTGCTTGTCTGACTGTACGCCCAGAAATCCACTGTCCATCAATTCAAGCCAAGACATGTTGTGAAAATCCTCTGGAAGTAGGTACTCGATTTGCCTGAGGTCGTCCCGATAATCGACGGTCCAACGTAGGCCAGAGAAGTCTGAAGAGTGGGTAAAACTCTTGGCATTCAAACCTTGACTCAAACGTAGCTCATAAGTCACATGCTCCCTTCCCAGGGGTGAGTCATGGATTTTTCTTGCTTCGAGCAGTGATGCAAGGCTGAAAATCTCGACGTCTAGCCCATCCGGAAACGTTGGCTCTATTGTGTTAGAGGCATAATCCACGCCACTCTCTAGAAAGAGTTCCGCAACCGCATCAACTATGCCCCAGTCAATCAATGGGCAGTCCGCCGTGATTCGCACAATGTTCGTGGCACCGAAGAGCTCTGCGCACTCGATAAACCTCTGTTGAACGTCATCGAGCGACCCTCTGAAGCACTTATGCCCAAGACGATGAAGCTCCGATGCCACTACGTCATCGGATGCATCTTCTGAAATTGCGAATACTAGCTCGTCGATGGCTTTAGACCTCGATAACCGCATTCCCACTAGCTCTAAGAGGCTTAGCCCTCTAATTCGCTCAAGTATCTTGCCTGGAAATCTCGTCGAAGACATTCGAGCCTGCACAATTGCAAGAGTTTTCATTTGGACCAATTCCGAGGGTCGATTATGCCTATTTCTTGAGAAGAGTGAACGTTATTTAGACTTGGCTTTTCCCCGTGAATTGTGAGTGCATTTGCAATTTCTACCAGTTGAGACTCTTCATTGACGCCAACAACGACAGTGTCTATAGAAGGGTGGAGAGCAACTGCAAGCAAGGCCAGCTGAAGTTTTGAAACTCCTAAACGAGAAGCTTCTTCAGCATGCTGCGAAAAGAGTGCCTGCAGGTTCTTGAAGCGTCTGGGTAATTCGGAGTGGCCCATCAACAACAACCCCTGCAAAAAGATAGACCTAGCTTGAAGGCGAATCCCAGCACTCTCCAACCCCCCAAGGAAAGACTCCGAGATGAACCTTCGATCTAGGAGGTTTACGGGCGCCTGAAAATAGTCTGGCCGCGCTAAATCTTTGATTCTCATAGCTTCATTTGGCTCGTAAACCGAGACGCCCCACGTCGAAGCAAGCCCCTCTTCCATTACGCGTTTTATAAAAGCGCTAGCTTGCTCAGGCGCCCTCAAGAAAGAGTCCGCGGAATGAAACGTGATACCAGCCAACTGCCTAACTTTGAGCCTCCTGAGTGATTCGTTTAGTTGAGCATATGCTTTGTCTGCACTGCTGAGCCAAGAGGCATCCACTTTCGAATAAATCACAAAGTCGCTCACATCAGCCGAGCCGATTAGGCTTTCTGACTCCCCATACGCTGGAGCAGTGTCGAGTCCAGAAATGCTCATCTTCCTGGCGGAGTTAAGAATATGTTGGACATCCTGTTGGTCTGGAAATCTGGAATTTAGAATTCCATAGGCATTTCCCCAAGAAGCCGTTCCAATAATTATTTGGCTCTTCAGCCTAGCTAATTCAGAGGATGCGGATGTCGAATGCTTTTGCTTTGATTTTCTCAAATTCACCCAAAAAATTCGTTCGTGGTTGTTTTTGCTTGTCGCTAAGCTGGCGTGCTTCGGGGTTCATCAACGGCCCTAATCCCCACGATGTTTGAGCTGCCCAAAAGTGAGGGTAGTTCCGATCAGAAGACCAGAAGAAAAGGTAATGCCAACAGAATATTTAACCGACTTGCTTATCATTCTAGAGCCTGGCTCATTGACGCGAAGATCGTTTCTAGTCACTGGCTTAACCGCACCATAATGTTTGCACGCATTAAGCTTAATGTCTAATGATTACCCTGTTCGTAGTTGCAAGCGGTTCGAGATCGATTGGAACTGGCCACCTTTCAAGACAGCTTGAACTTGCAAGCTCGGCCAAGGCCTACGGCTTTGAAGTTTTTTTGTACGGTTCATTTTCTGACCTTTGGCTTCATAGGTTCACCTCCAAAGGGGTGAAATGCATCCCTGGAAGCTCTTTTCCTACCCCGGAAGATACGATTGCGGAGATTCGCGGGCTGATGCTTAGTCCGGAGACCACCTGGCTTGTGAGAGACAACTACGGACTGCGCGAAGATTTCAACGAACACGTGTCTGCTAATTATGAGCACCTCGTAGAGTTTGACGACACCTCAAGAATGGGAAGGACTTTTGAAATTTTAGTCAACCCTGCCGTGTCCGAAGAGGAGTACACATTTACGGGCGATTGTCGGCTGAATTCAGGGACCACGATTTTAGGTGCAAATGCTTCGATCATAAGGTCCGAATTAAGAGAATTACGGTCGACTTTTAGCAATTTAAAATTCAATGGTGCCCGTAAGGGGCTTGTTTCCTTCGGTTTCAGCGACCCGACCGATGAATCCTCGCTAATTTGGGGTTCGCTTTCATCACCAGCGAGTTCTTCTTGGGAGTTTTTGCTGGGGCCAGACTACTTGGGTGTTTTGAGGTTGGGGATGGATGCTGACCAAAAAAGGACCTTCTCTCTTGAGGGGCTTTTGGGAGTGGAGTATTTTGGCTTTCAACTGGGAATTGGAGCAGGTGGGGTCAGTTCTTACGAAAGAGCATTTTGTGGCATTCCAAGCATTAATTTTGCGCCTCTTGAAAACCAGATTGGTGCGGCTAGTATCCTTGAGAAAAGCAACTCGGCCTTGTTTCTTAGAAATACAGACTCAGACTCGATAAATAGTGCGGTTGACAAACTTCATGATAGTTCCGTCTGGACCTCTCTCAGAGATGCGGGAATGGACCTTGTGGACGGTCTAGGCGCAGAAAGATTGCTGGTTGAAATAATGGAGAGAATGCGATGAAACTTACGTTGCTAGGCGATGAAAAAATCTCCAGCGTTAGAGCGACGCTCGAGTCTCTTACTGCATCTCTAGGCTCTCAAGGCGTGGAAATCGTGACAGATCATGAGTCTTGTAAGGGAGGGGCGTTCTTGTTTGCCTTGTCCTACGCGAAGATAGTGCCTGAAGACACAAGGCGGCTTTACGATTGGTGCTTCGTATTGCACGGTAGCAGCCTGCCGTTCGGGAGGGGTTGGAGTCCTATTACCTGGCAAATTTTAAGTGGTGAGAGAAATTTCACCATGAGCTTGATCCATATGTCAGACCCAGTGGATTCAGGTGACATCGTTGCTCAACGAGAATTCGAAGTCGGAGAGGATCTTCTCTTCGAAGAGATCTCCTCAGTAATTGGGCAGGTGCAGTCTGAACTGATCGAGAGCTGCTTGGGAATGACACCCAGCCAGCTGCTGGGAGTTAGGCAGGATGGTACAAAAAGTTACTATGGCAAGCGCTCGCCAAGTGACTCCGAAATTGACCCCTCTAAGCCCTTATCTGATCAGTGGAACTCTCTAAGAGCAGCGGACCCGGTCAGGTACCCGTCTTTCTTTACACTAGGGGGACGCAAGTACGTCCTTAGAATCGAAAGGCTTGAAGAAAATTGATAATCGATAACAGAAAGATTGGAGCCAACGAAAAGCCCTATATTATCGCTGAGATTTCAGCCAACCACAATGGATCTTTAGCACGAGCAAAAAGACTTATAATCGCGGCTAAAAAAGCCGGTGCAGACGCTGTGAAATTGCAAACTTACACGGCTGAAACTCTCACTCTAGAGTCCACGGAACCTGATTTCATGATTTCAGGTGGGCTTTGGGATGGTCGATCTTTGTACGAACTTTACGAAGAAGCACACACTCCTTGGGATTGGCATGAGGAATTATTTAAAACCGCCAAGGATCACAAAATCACCATCTTCAGCTCCCCTTTTGATAGATTGGCAGTAGATCTTTTGGAAGCACTTGATGCTCCGGCATACAAAATTGCGTCTTTTGAAATAATCGACCATGACTTAATCGCCTACGCAGCTCGCACAAAAAAGCCCATGATTATTTCGACAGGGCTTGCAAGCCTCCTAGAAATAGAGGAGGCCGTGGAGGTTGCAAAATCAAACGGTTGTGGAGACCTGGCCCTACTTCACTGTCTCTCTTCTTATCCCGCACCTCCAGAAGATTATAAACTTAACACGATCCAAGCCCTTAGAAAGAAATTTAGCCTTGAAGTTGGCCTTTCAGACCATACAATCGGCAATGCCGTGCCCACAGCTGCGATTGCTCTAGGGGCGACAATAGTTGAAAAACACTTCACGGAGAGCGTGGCTGGGGGTGGGCCCGACGATAGCTTCTCCATGGACTCAAGTGGTTTAGTTGATCTCCGAACTGGGATAGATATCGCCTGGGCATCATTGGGATTTGATGACTTCAAAAGGCAAGAATCTGAGGTCAGCAACTTGAGATTCCGTCGATCGCTTTACTTTGTAAAGGACATTCAAGCTAATGAATTTATCTCTCAAGAGAACGTTAGGTCCATTAGGCCTGGCTATGGAGTAGCACCCAAAAGACTCCATGAGATCTTAGGCCACAAGATGCCATTTCCTGTAACTCGTGGGACGGCAGTCACCCAAGACATCTTCGATCAAATAATTAGCAACAGTTAGCTTTCTCCGCATGAAGTTATGAAGTCGCTCTTGACTTCACTAGGGAGTACGCCAGCAAACAATCAAGCCGCTTCCAATTGCCATTGAGTCTCAGACAACCGCTAAACTTGCCTTCATGACTCTTAACGGCAAGACATCACGATGATTCCATACGGCAGGCAAGAGGTAGATGAACAGGACAAACAGGCCGTACTGGATGTACTGAACTCTGACTTCCTAACTCAGGGGCCGATGGTGCCGGCTTTCGAAAAGGCTCTGTGTGACAGAGTTGGTGCGAAATTTTCTGTGGCAATGAACAGCGCGACTTCTGCACTCCACGCCGCCTGTCTCGCCCTAGACGTAGGACCTGGAGACTTAGTTTGGACGTCGGCAATCTCTTTCGTGGCTTCTGCAAATTGTGCCATTTACTGTGGGGCTGAGGTCGATTTTGTTGACGTCGACCCCAACACGGCGAACATGTCATTGGAAGCACTTCGCACGAAGCTGGAAGCAGCCGAACAGAAGGGCCGTCTCCCCAAAGTACTGATTCCCGTTCACATGGCCGGCCAGCCCGTCGACATGAGTCAGATAGCAGTTCTCTCAAATAAATATAACTTTAAAGTGATCGAAGATGCTTCCCATGCACTTGGGGCTGAGTACGACGGCAAGCGTGTGGGTAGCTGCCTCTATTCTGAAGTAACGGTCTTTAGCTTTCACCCGGTCAAGATGATCACCACCGGAGAAGGTGGTGCGGCGATGACAAATTCGCCCGACGTGTATAGAGCGTTACAGCGCATTCGCAGCCACGGGATAACACGTGACCCAATTGAAATGGAAGCTCCCTACGAAGGGGGCTGGATGTACGATCAAGTGACTCTAGGCTTCAACTATCGGATGACCGATCTCTACGCCGCATTGGGTCTATCCCAGCTAAAAAAATTGGACGAGTTTCTGAGAAAACGCAAAGAAGTGGCTTTGTTTTACGGCAACGAGTTCAAGGACATGCCCTACAAACCGCTTCTTATGGACGCCCTAGCAGAGAGCTCATGGCACCTTTACGTGGTCCTAGCGACCTCGAATGAAGATCGAAAACTGATGTTTGACGCCCTCCGTCAAGATGGTATCTTCGTGAATGTCCATTACAGGCCGATTTACCGGCAATCGTATTTTGCGAGAACTATGAAGTACTCGCCCACAGACTTTCCTGGCGCAGAGATGTACTATTCAAGAGCCATTTCTCTTCCAATTTTTGCAAGCATAACCTCAGGCCAACTGAACCGTGTGGTCGCTTTAATGAATCACTCACCAGGGTATCAAGCGCTGTTCTGATGAAATCCGAGTCAAACTGAAATTGCTTTTTTGGAATGTAAGCACCTCGGGGGAGGGATAAGAGCACCAGACTCGTAGGTAGGGAAAGCCTCAAAGCCGGAGGTCTTCGGAATGGGCTTGGGCACATCGATTTGACTTCTGAGCGTGCGAGCTTCTGTTACCCTTTGTCAACTGCAACCCTGCATAAACTAAGGTTATCAATTACTTGAAACAAGTGATTAGGAACGATAAAAACAAGAAGGACAGCGAAATGCCAAAGTTAGTTAAGTGCAACAGATGCGGTCTTCCGGAGACTTATGAAACTATAGAGTTCGACTCGTTTGGTGTTTGCAATATTTGTGAGGCAACAAAGTTTAAGACCGAGGAAATTGATTGGGACCAGCGCCTCCAGATGCTGACCGCTCTTACAGAAGAGTTCAGAGGAAAGTATTCGTACGATTGTGTCGTCCCATTCTCAGGGGGCAAGGACTCTACGTTTACACTCTGGTATCTTGTCAAGAAATTGGGGTTGAAACCCCTTGTCGTTCAATTTAACCATGGATTCATGAGACCGAACCTAATAGAAAACAACGAACGTACCTTCAAGAAGCTCGGAGTAGACGTCATAAGCTTCACGCCTAAATGGCACGTGGTGAAATTACTTATGAAGGAGAGCTTCCTCAGGAAGGGAGACTTTTGTTGGCATTGCCACACTGGTATCTTTTCTTTCCCGATGCATATTGCTCTGAAGTTCCGCACACCACTGGTTTTCTGGGGTGAGCCGTCAACAGAGTACACGGCGTACTACGACTACAAGGCCAACCAAATTGAAAACGTCGACGAAGAGAGGTTCAATAAGTTTGTAAATCTTGGACTAACTGGGGAAGACATGAGGGAGATTTTGTTGGGCTCGGAAGGGCTCGACCCTAGGGACTTTGATCCATACATTTACCCTGCTTCGGCAGACCTCAAAGAAGCCAACATTAAATCTGTCGCCCTGGGCTCTTTCATCCCTTGGGACACAAGATCGCAGTCCAAACTCATTGAGGAAGAGCTTGGCTGGAAAGGTGATGAGGTCGAGGGGATGCCTCCGGGCATTTACGACTACGAGAAAATAGAGTGCTACATGCAAGGCTCTAGGGACTACATAAAATTTTTGAAAAGAGGCTATGGCAGAGTAACCCAGATGACGGCCTTAGATCGACGGCGTGGGCTAATGTCTCCCGATGAAGGGGACGAGCTAGTAGAAAAATACGAGGGAAAAAGACCTGCGTCAATTGAAATTCTTCTCGAATTTTTAGACATGGATGAGCAAGAATTCGAGGATTTGGTTTCTAAAATGGCAGTCCCGCCGCAAAAACCCTTCTTTGAAAAGATAGAGATTGGGGTGCGGACTAAAGACTTCAGCTCTTGGTACCGGGAGAAAAAGTGAGTCGAGTCGGCATAATTACAGTCGGGCTCAGCAATGTGTCATCGCTCACTGGAGCGCTGAGCCGAGCGGGGGCCTCGGGAGTAGTTGTTGACTCCCCTATTATGCTGGGAGAGGTAGACAGGCTTATAATCCCTGGAGTAGGTAATTTTTCCCGGGCGATGACTCTGCTAAAAAGAGCTGGCCTCGTTTCAGCCATCAAGGACTTTGCCTCAAGTGGGAGACCTGTTATGGGAATTTGTTTAGGAATGCAACTACTCGCATCCAAAGGCCAAGAGGGCGACGGTTCTGATGGCCTAGGGTTAGTAAGCGGAAACGCCGCACTTCTTCCTTCATCTCAAAGATATCGCGTCCCGCACATGGGCTGGAATTCTATTGACATACTGAGACCTCATCCAGTTCTCGAAAGCATAGCCTCGGGAACCGACTTCTATTTCGTGCATAGTTACGCAGTCTCCGAATTCAAACCTTGCGAAGAGTTGGCCCGAACAAACCATGGCAACTCTTTCATGTCCGCAACTTCAAGAGAGAATGTGGTTGGGTTTCAGTTTCATCCTGAAAAGAGTCAAAAACAAGGTTCTCGAATAATCAATAACTTTCTAAACTGGGATGGAAAATGCTAAAAAGAAGAATTATCCCATTACTTCTTTGGAGCGAGGGAAGACTTGTTAAGACTGTTTCGATGGATACCCGCAAGGTGGTGGGAGACCCGGTCAGAACAAGCAAAGTTTACTCTGACCAAGACGCTGACGAAATTATTATTATTGACATAAGCCGAGATGAACAATTCAGACCAGCATTTTTTGATAGCCTTCGTAAGATTTCCAAAGAGGTTATGATGCCCATTACGGTAGGTGGTGGCGTTGAAAGTCTGGATATAGCTCGACAAATGTTTGATTCGGGTGCAGACAAGGTTCTGGTGAATAGTTCCGCGTTCTCAAACAAAAGTCTATTGGAACAGATAGCAACGGACTTTGGATCTCAGGCACTTGTGGTCGGCGTAGATTTTCGTCGGAAGGATGAGGGTCAAGTTGAACTCTATTCAAGTGCTGGATCAAAACGGCAACTGATATCAATGCGAGAGCACCTCAAGGCCGTTGAAGAATTTGGGGCTGGGGAACTATTTTTGCAATCTAAAGACAGGGATGGTACGGGAATGGGGTTAGATCTTGAGGTGATCAGAGAGGCCCTTGAAACGTCATCGGTTCCAGTTGTGGCGTGCGGTGGCGTTGGCACCTTCACTCATCTACTGGAGGCTTTTTCCTTGGGGGTGGACGGAGTCGGATGCGGAACTCTGTTTAATTTTGGTGACAATAACCCAATACGGGCAAAAGCGTATTTAAGAAACTTCGGAATAAACCTAAAGAAGCAAAGCTGACTCAGAGCATGTTTTCTGGCTTACGCACAACCATAGAATCCGAAAGATTGACTCTCAAGGTCCTGGAGGCAGAAAACGTAACTCCTGCATACGTTGAATGGCTAAATAAGACTGAAGTCAACCAATTTCTCGAGTCAAGGTTCATAGTTCAATCAAAGGAGTCTGTCATGTTTTTCGTCGATAAAACATTCCACTCTCCCGATGCTTTACTTTTCGGAATTTTCGTTGGACCCGAACAACTACACATCGGCAACATAAAACTTGGGCCTGTCAACATTAACCACTCCAGCTCGGAGATTGGATTTATTATCGGTGACAGCTCGTTTTGGGGTTTTGGGTACGCGTCTGAGGCCATATTGGTTTTGTCGTCTTGGGCGTTTTCTCACTTAAATATTTTCAAACTCACCGCAGGATGCTATCGCGAAAATATCGGCTCCAAGAAGGCTCTTCTAAGAGCTGGTTACTTTCAAGAGGCCTGTTTAGAAAATCAAGTTTTGGCAAATTCGGGACGGCGACAAGACTTGTTGAGATTCTGCAAATTTGCAGCGGGTCACTAGGGAGCGGGGGTGGGTTCTGATTCAGTACATGCAGAGATATATTTGGTAGCTCCGCCCAGAGTTCGATTCCCTGAAAACTGCCTAAGCAGCTTGGTTCAGCGTCTTGAGAGAAACCGATAAACCGATTGCTTCACTGGTAATTGCGGCAAAAACCTGGCTGTCACCCGTGAGGTAGGATGGAATCGCACCGCCCCGTCGTCTAAGCTCGAAGAGATAAACTCTCAAACTCTGAGGATCCTTAGGGCGAAACAAGAATAATGATAGAACTGGAGAACTCTTGGTACGTGAGGTTAATTTGTTCTTCTTAGATAAGCGAACCCAGATAACGCTAGACCTAGTAGCCCAAATTCAAGAAGACTCTCCAGAATCGCGTCTTATCGTGGTGGATCTTAGTTCTTTTCATTACCCCCTTCAGCCACCATGGAGGGTTAGAGGCCATTTGTGTTCTAGATCCACGAAAGTGCTTGAAATGTTTAATAAGCTCGGGGTGGATTATGTAAACGGCGCTAGCCGGTTGCCAAATCGGAGGGAATTTTCCTCCTCGGAATCCGTCAAAATTGGTATAGCTATTCGAAGCACGATTATGAGTTGGCATTCAAGGGGCACAAAAAAGAACAGTCGACGCGGACTCATCGAAATTCTCATCAGCAGAAGGCTGTCTTCTCAAGCCCTGAGAGTATTTTCCCTGACAAAAGATCTACTAAGCGAGTTCTCCCCTACTTCTGTCTTTGTAGAAAATGGGCGCTTCGCCTTGCCCCATGCAACGTACTTGGCAGCGCAGAGTTCACAAGTGAAAGTCCTTTTCTACGAAGCATCGCAGTCTGACAGGTCCGTTTACATGCACTATTTTCGAGTACACGACCGCATCGAGATGCAAAAGAATGCTCTGGAATCCACATCAAGCCTTCCGAACAGTTTGGTCAATGTGATCGCAAGTGATTTCATGCAAAAACAGGCGAAGAATAACTCTTTCAAGTCACTGTGGTCCGCGTCTGAAGACGCATGGAAGGGGCCTCGAGAATCACTTGCACTATTCGCCACAAGCTCGTCGGACGAGAATTATTCAATGGACCTGGATTGGAATGAAGCCAGTTGGGAAAGTCAGTATGAAGCTTTTCAGGCAATTTGGAATCAGCTCAAACCACTGAACTTGACGCCAGTTTTGCGCATTCACCCGAACATGCTGAACAAGCGCCCTTCAGCCGCCAGGACTGAAATAAGAGAAATCAAAAGATTCCAATCACGGAATCCTGAATTTCAGTTGGTCTGGCCTCAAAGCCCAGTTAGCACCGATAGTTTGATTAGCTTTGCTAATGTCGTCGTGGTCTCAAATTCGACCGTCGGACTAGAAGCATCGCTCAAGGGCGTCCCAGTGATCTGCGCTGATTCGTGTGCGTATGACCTAATTGCTGATGTCGTGAGGGTTCTTGGACCAAAGGACTTGATTAAGGTCGCTGCGTTGTCGAAGGCTCCTGACCCACTTGGCGCTCAGAGGTATGTTGCCTTCCAGCAAATCAAACTTATGCATGTGCCAGAGAACAAATTCGGCGTGGTCTTGTCGAATTTGTCCAAATCTCGGCTGTTCATAGCATCGATTGTTGACGGCTCTATAGTCTCCATTGTCTTCGAGCTTCGTTGGAAAATTTACCGCTGGATTTTACTAAACACATCCCTGAGAGCAAAAAACTAGATAGTCGGCTCCATTTACATCAGCTTCACCACGAGTAATTTCGAGCAGTCGTTGCGGACATGGTGCAGGATAAAAAAATAGAGGTTCTTACCGCATTACTTGGATAATCAAAAAAGAGAGTGATTAGGATTTTAGAAAAATTGTCACAAGATTCGCAATCCACAAGGTGGAACTGGGCCACAGGACCTAAAGCCTTTTCCGCAAATCACAAATCTGAATCATGACGTGTTAAACTATTATGATGAAAAAAGTTTTTATCACTGGTCGAACTGGACTTGTTGGCTCTGCGCTGATCAGAGCGTACGAGTCAGACTCAAGCGTGGTAGTTATTTCCACAACCTCATCTGACCTTGACCTTCTGGATTCCAGGGCGGTGGACATGTTTGTTGCTAGAGAGAGGCCAGATGTTGTGCTGATGGCAGCCGCACGCGTAGGTGGAATAAAAGCAAATATGGATGCTCCGGCCACCTTCATGGTAGATAACGCATTGATGCAGACAAACCTAATGGCGGCGGCAAACAAATCCTCTGTACAAAGACTGGTATTCCTCTCCTCAGCCTGTGTCTACCCTGCGGCAGCAGCATTTCCTTTGAAAGAGTCAGACCTGTTTTCTGGAGACATGGAGCCAACAACGAAGCCGTATGCAGTCGCTAAACTTCTGGGCATGGAAATGATAAAAGCCTACGCCGCTCAGGAAAAAAGGGATTGGGTTTCGGTAATACCTTCAAACATATACGGACCGGGAGACAATTTCGCAGAGCACAGCAGTCACGTGATGGCATCGCTAATGTTGAAATTTTACCTTGCTATTCAAAATGGGCAGTCATCTGTGGAGGTATGGGGGACCGGCAAAGCAATGAGGGAGTTTACCCATGTAGACGACCTGGCAAGAGGCATAAAGCTGGTTGAAGATAATTACCACAGCCCGGACTCTATGAATATCGCCTCAGGGCAAGAAATATCAATAGCAGAATTGGCGGAGATGATACTTATGACTTCCGGTTTCAAGGGCCGCCTGTTGTTCAATTCTGCGAAACCTGATGGAGCACCTAGAAAGTTGCAGGATTCGTCACAAATAAAGAACCTGGGGTGGTCACCGAAGATAAACCTCGCCGAGGGAATTGCTTCGACTTATTCTTGGCTGGAGAAAAATCTTCCTCTTGGCAAAGTCAGAGTTTAGATTACCCAAAAACACGAAAAACCTCGCTTCAAATCCCTATGGAGAAAGCCTTCAGAGCCTTTTCCAATAAGGTAAATTCTTCATTCATCTCGTAGTGGTGATTCCCTACAAACAGCCCGTTTTCATGGACCGCATCGGCGTTAGGCAGGGCAGGAATAGGGGCGTGTGTAAGGTGCTTCAAGACAGGGTTTCTAGTGAAGTTACCGGCAACAATTGGACGGCAAGCAATTCCATGCGTAGAAAGAACTTGAAGCAATTTGGACCTGTTTCCTTCAAGTCTCCCTCTTAAAACCAAGGAGAATCCAAACCAAGAGCTTTCTCCAGTCTCAGACTGGGTCATAATGAGAGGAAATTCTTCCATTATTTTTGCAAACTTCAAATAATTGGCTCTTCTTCCCAAAATAATCTGGGAAACTTTTTTAAGCTGTTCAGACCCCACCGCTCCCTCAAGCTCCAAGGGCCTCAAATTGTACCCGGGTAGGACAAAACGGAACAAGTCATCAAATTGTTTCCCAGACTTGTCCAGGACGTGATTCTTGTCTGGCAACTCTCGAGTCCAGCCGTGAGCTCTGAGACTAGTCATGACTTGTGATAGCTCGAGGTTATTCGTTACTGCCATACCTCCTTCCATTGTAGAAATGTGATGACTGAAAAATGAACTAAAGGTGCCGATGTCACCAAACGTTCCTGACATCTTGCCGTTTAGCATTGCACCCAAGGATTCACAGTTATCTTCAATTAAGAAAATTTGATGATGATCAGCAAGTTGTCTCAGTCGGTCTAATTGAGAAGGGTTACCCAGTAGATTTACCGCAAGAATTCCGGCAGTTTTGTTACTGATTGCCGCTTCGATGTTCGCTACAGAAGCGTTTAGTGTGTGAAGGTCGATGTCGACAAATTTTAGCGTATAACCCATCTGGGTAACTGGATAGTAGGTTGTGCTCCAAGAAACAGCGGGCACTATCACTTCATATTTCGAAGTGTCCTCTCCAAGTGATGAATAACGAATTGCCCCAAGTGCTAAGAGATTTGCAGAGCTTCCAGAGTTTGACATAACTGCATGATCCGACCCGAACTTTTCTGCAAATTCCGATTCGTACCTTTGTACCTTTGTACCCATGGTGAAACTTCGGTCCGCAATTACTTCCTGCATGGCATTTATCTCTGCGTCGTCCCAGGTAGTAGTGGCCAACGGATATTTATATTCTGTCATTTTCATCCCAGTTCTCCAAGAACCATCTGTACGTGCGCTCTAAGCCAGCTTCAAGATCTGTGCCTGGCTTCCAACCGTGATAATTGCGGGCCTCAGAAGAGTCCATTAGTTTCGACTTCATACCCTCCGGCTTTGATAGGTCGTGAACAAGGTTCAACTCGACACCAACTACTTCCATAACTGCAGTGTAAAACTCATCGATTGAACAGTCTGATCCGAAGCCCAAGTTCAGTGAGGCCGGCAGTTTCCCCACTCTGTCGATACTCGCTGCGACCCAAGATGCTAGGTCTCCTGAGTAGGTGAACTCCCTCCGAGCCGACCCTGAGCCCCAAACCTCAATCTCTGACGCCCCCTCCAATTTAGCTTCGTGAACTTTGCGGATGGCTGATGCGATGAGATGACTCGACCCATTCCTGAAATTATCCCCTGGACCATAGAGATTAGACGGAATGAGCGTTCGGTAGTTTAGACCGAAGGAGTAAGACGCGTACTCGCACAGCTTGCTACCGGCGATTTTAGCTATAGCGTAACCTTCGTTCGTAGGCTCCAGGGGTGCAGCGAAAACATCTGACTCAAGCAGAGGTTGGCGGTAGTTTTTTGGATACATGCAGCTACTGCCCATGTAAAGCAAATTGGGTACAGCCTCCGAAATGCAGGACTCGACAACGTTTGTGTCCATAGCGATATTATGAGCAAGGAACTCGAAAGGGTTGTTAATGTTCGCCTGAATGCCTCCGACTTTGGCAGCAGCGTGAATCACAATGTCAGGGTTTTCTCGCCTGAGAATGCTTGTAAGAGCACGAGAGTCACGAAGATCCAGATCATCTCTCGTTAATCCGACCACATGATGCTCTGCCTTCGAAGACAGCTCTCTGAAAAGACTACTCCCCACCATTCCAGCCGCGCCTGTTATCAGTACCTTCAAAACCTTGCCTCCAAAACTAAGCGTCGATGCGCTAAGTTTAGGTGGAGAAGTTAGGAAGAGACTTGAAAAAAGCACTCATTACCGGAATTACTGGGCAAGACGGCTCTTATCTTGCAGAGTTTCTGTTGCAGAAAGGTTACGAAGTTCACGGAGTCATCCGCAGGGCCTCAACTTTCAACACTCATCGAATCAACCATTTATTCCAGGACCCACACACCGAAGGTAAAAAGCTCATTTTGCACTATGGAGATATGTCAGATTCATCTAGATTAACGACTCTGTTGGCGACAATCCAACCTGATGAAATTTATCACTTGGCCGCCCAGTCACATGTGAGAGTCTCGTTCGACGAGCCTGAGCAAACAGGTGCTGTCACTGGATTGGCAACAATTAGAATTCTGGAAGCGATCCGGATGGTGAGTCCGCATTCAAAGTTCTACCAAGCGTCAAGTTCAGAAATGTTCGGAGCCACTCCCCCTCCTCAGAGTGAAGAGACGGCTTTCTACCCGCGAAGTCCCTACGGGGCCGCGAAAGTTTATTCATACTGGATGACAAGGAATTACCGTGAAGCCTATGGACTATTTGCCACAAATGGAATTTTGTTCAATCACGAGTCTCCGCGGCGCGGAGAAACTTTTGTAACCAGGAAAATCACCAGAGCTGCTGCGAGAATCAAGCTTGGGCTACAGGAGAAATTATTTCTTGGCAACCTGGATTCAATAAGAGACTGGGGATATGCACCAGAGTATGTTGAGGCAATGTGGCTAATGCTTCAGTCGAACGAGCCCAATGACTTTGTGGTTGCTACCGGTATTTCGACTACAGTTAAGGAGTTCTTAGACGCGGCCTTTGGCTCACTCGATTTATCCTGGTCGGACTTCGTAGAGATTGACTCTATTTATTTGCGGCCCACGGAGGTGGACGCCCTGGTTGGAGACCCGTCAAAAATACTCCAATACACCAACTGGACTTCTGAGACTTCGGCGGTACAATTAGCTGAAAAAATGACGAGAGCCGATTTGGCTCTTTGCAAAAATACAGACTACCTGGACTCGTTCATTTGGAGATTTTAGGAAAAGGTTAGAAAATTGCGGACTCTATTGAGACTCAATTTCACCCTCAGCTAATTTCAATAGCGACTCAACAGCTCCTTGTAAATTCCATGACTCTTTCACACCAGGTCTATTCATCCATTCCCTTGCTTGCTCTTTCCAATCCTCATGATCGATTTCGCCCGCCTGGATCAGTGCTCTACTAATTGCCCCGACGCTTGGTTCTGCTGTAACGACTAGGTTTTTAGGGATGCCGAATATTTCAACTTGTGGTCCGACATACACTGGAATCGTCCCCGCGAATATGCTGTCCAGAAGTTTCTCAGTCATGTATCCCAAGGTATTTTCAATCACCAAGGAGACTTTATATCTTGAAATTGCCTCCAGCTTGTTATGAACCGGCCCCATGAGATTGAGCGGCCTAATTCGTGAACTATTGATGCAGGCAAAAGACATCGACAAACTACTGCTCGTCAGTGCAAGCTGAAACTCCTTTAATAGCTTCAACAGATTGTTGATTCTTGAATTGCCCCATCCAGTCCCAAACACATCTAAAGAATCGACAACTCCATAGACGCTCGCTCTCAAGGAATACAGCTCGCCGCGCATAAATGAAAATTTGTTGCCACTAACCGCTACCGCACGATCAAACCTCTCATTATTATCAAAATATTTTAGGTTCCAGTTTTGGGGCCAAAAGACAGGTGTGGCCGAGTTGGCCCTTCCTACCTCAATTACCCTGGCAAACTTCGAGTCTATTTTCGGATTTAGGTGGTCTTTGATGACTACGTGAGGTTCAAATTTCAGAAGAATGGCGGGTATTTTAAGAGCCTTGGCTTTTCTAAGAATGGGTTCGTGGGACTTTTTCCAATCAAAGAAAATGATTAGATCCGGAATCTCTGAAACCTTGTCGGCCAAACCGTGCCCCAGTGCCAAAATGCTTAGCCGGAGAGTGTTGTCTCGCCTCTCAGTGTTTTGTCCCGCTAACAAAAGCAACATGAAACTCTCCCAGCCTGAATTTCTAATAACTTCCAAATTCTGAATCGTTGCTTTTCAATCTCTTTCTTGCAAAGATTGGGCTTCAAGCGATGGATCCCGATCTGTGAGTAAAAGAGCACTCTTGCCAGCTAGATGGAATCGTCGGAACTAAAATTTTGGGGTCCATGAACCAAGGATTGGGGTATAAAACTGTTTTGTCAGTTGGACCTAGAATTGCAGACCAATAGGAGAAAGTTGAATTGGCCATAATAATTACATCAAACTGCGACATCGCGAGCAAGTCTTCTATAGGTTTTGAATCTTTGCCCGGCTCTGATAGAACAAACTCAACTCTTGGAAAACGTGCGCTTAGGCGAAGACGAAAGTGTTCTGCATCCTCTGGGCTATCACTAAAGATGTAGAAAGCTTCTACTCGAGCGTGCAGCCTAAACACACGCTCGCACGCTTGCTCAAAATATTCAAAGGGAAGAGGACCGTATCCCGGTTTAGTCTTGTACTCGCCAAATCGCATGTGGATGCATGCGTGCTTTCCTGGTGAATCGGCTTTCGAAACTTTCCAAGCCTGCTGACTAGCACCAGAAGTACGCTCAATTACTCCGGCACCGATTGACGAAAGATAGTTGAAAGGTTCTGGAGTCTGAAAGTAGCCCCTGACCACCATACCCGCCTTGGGGTGGAAGTTTTCGAAAACAAAATCTGATTCATGAGCGCTGTTTACCAAAGCCCCCAGTCCACATTGTGATAAAAACAGTCTCGTTCTCTGAAAAAAAGTCAAGCTCTTTGAATGGACAGGTTGGCCAAAAAGAGACATGTGTCTAAGGTTTTCCCCGTGATTGTTATTTTTGGATATGCTTTCAGATCGCAAAAATTCCACCTCGAAACCAAATTTATGTTCTATGTACCTTCCGAAGGCAACTCCAAACAGCTGGTTACCCAACCCTCCAACCAATTCTACTTTGCACTTTTTCTTCATCTTTACGAGGTTACACTAAAGGCGTGGCTCTTCCAGATTCAGATAATGATCATGTTCTAGTAATTTCCCCTGTGAGAAACGAAGTAAGCCGCGTTTATGAGATGTTCGTCTCCTTGCGCGATCAAAGTCATACGAACTGGACTCTATGTTTCGGTGACAATGCTTCTGAAGATGGCACATCAGAGGTAATCAGAAGAATTGTCAGAGAAGACCCTCGCTGTAGAGTTATGACGTTCAGCGTCCCTGTCCCCATTCACGAAAATTTCAATCGCACAATAGAGTGGGCCCTGCAGTCGTGTAATCATGACTTTGTCCAATTCCTAGCTGCGGATGACAAGCTGGGAGGAGAGCTTTATTTTAAATCCGCGCTGAGGCTCCTAAAAGAGTCCTCTGCTCTGATGGCTTGCGGTTTGGTCAGGGGATTCTCAGACGCTGGGGAACTGGAAACAATCGACTTTCACAATTTTGCGGGTCTTACAACTTGGCCACAAAGGGAGCGCTTCGCATCCAATAACTACTGGGTTTGCAACTTATTGTTTGGGTTTTTTTCAAGCGGTCATTTCAAAAAAACCGTTTCAGCATCCGTTAGTTCCTTCACATCCAACCTGTCCTCAGACTGGTGGTTCGCATATGGGGCTTCCATGGAGACCCCTCCCGCCTACTCCAGCGACCTTTTGTACTTGAAATATCGCAAAGATATTCCTTACAGTTCAGTTCATTATTCCATTCGAGAGAATCGTGCATTTGACCTTCCGTCTTGGGCCCATGTTTTCGTGTTTCCTTGGAAGCAACTTGGCGATAGAGTCTCGAGACAGCCAATTTTTAAATCCCTTCGACTCGTCACGATGTTCCAATTTCGAGAAATCAAGACGTTGTTAAGTGTTCGCAGATGAGTGCTCTTCTATTTGACTCAGCGTGACCGTAAGCGCGTTCTCACCAAATTGCACTCTTCTGTGCCAGTCGCCAGTAATTCGTATGGCTTTAAGAGACTCCCACTTCGGACTCCAAGCTAACTCCTTATGAATTTGTTCAGAATCGAGCCTCAGGAACGCAGTCTCCTTTTGAAACGACACTGATTCAACTATTCCTAAATTCACACCCCTGGCCTCTAGGTAAAGTGAAGCAAACTCAGCAGTCGTGCGCACAGGATCACCCACGGATGGTCCAACATTCCATGTGTTTAAGGAACCAGATGCACTTGACACAATTTTGAGGTATCCATCTAAGCAATCAAGAACGTGCTGCCAAGGCCTCACCTGGTGGGGGTTTCGCAATTGAACTGGGTTGCCACTTGCAATCGACTTTTCAATGTCTGGCACAAGCCTGAATTCAGAATCATCACCACCGCCAATCACGTTTCCGCCTCGAGCCACATCCACTCGCATTTCATCGCGATGTAGCTCAAGCCAACTTTGTGTGACAATGTCCGCGGCCGCTTTGGACGCGGCGTAAGGGTCCCAGCCCTGGAGGGGATCCTGCTCAGAGTAGCCCCTCCTCAAGCCAAGGTCCTTGTAGACCTTGTCAGTCGTTATGATTAGAACTCTCTCGCAACCGGCGTCAAGACTGGCCTCTAGGGTGTTAAGGGTCCCATTTATGTTCACTTCGAATGTGTCCTTGGCGTTCTTATAGCTCTCAAGGACAATTGGTTGAGCTGCAAAATGGATGACAAGTTCAGCCTTGGATTTGGCAATTGCATTTTGAAGCCGTTGAAAATCTCGGACATCGCCGAACTCCTCGCTGGACATTAGCCCACTCAAGTGTGCTATTTTGAAAAGAGAGTTGGGTCTGACTTGATTGCTAAAGCCATGGACCTCGAAGCCTTGATAGGTTAGGAGAGCCGTCAACCAGGCTCCCTTGAAACCGGTATGACCAGTAAGAAATACTGATGTCAATTTCTATCCGATACTTCTCGCTCAGTATGAGCTCGGTCGCACTTCAGTGCATCAAGATTGGGATCCATGAACCAGAAGAAGAAAGCCCAAATGCCTCTGCATGAGGGCATTTTCGACTTCAGCTCATTTGAATTTGGCTGCCCTCTAAGAAAAAAAATAGTCAAGCTCCTTTTATATATTTTCCAGTCATAAGGATACGGTACCTTTGAATGCGAGAACGAAAGGTGAGAATTTGAAGGCGGTTATTTTTGCAGGGGGGCTGGGTACTCGAATGCGTGAAGAAACAGACCTGAAGCCCAAGCCAATGGTCGAAATAGGTGGAATGCCTGTTCTGTGGCACTTAATGAAGATTTATAGTCACCAAGGTATCAAGGATTTTGTCATTCTTTCTGGCTACAAATCCGAGGTGATTAAGTCTTATTTTGCAAATCTGAACTTGCATTCTCGAGATTTCACAATAACAACTGGTGAAAATTCAAGTATTGAGTACCTATCAGGGCACTCCGAAGATTGGAGGGTCACTGTTCTAGATACAGGCATGGAAACGCTCACTGGCGAGCGACTCCTTCGGGCAAAAGAAGTTATTGGGAATCAAGCTTTCCACTGCACTTACGGGGACGGTCTTGCCCAGATAGATTTGGCCCTACTAGAAAAAGCCCATCGCGACTCGGGTAAAGTCGCCACAATGACTGTCACCAAACCTTCCAACAGGTATGGGGTTGTCGAATTTGACAGCCAAGGTCTTGTTCTCGCATTCCGAGAGAAACCAAAAATGGAGGATTGGATAAACATGGGATTCTTTGTGTTTGAGCCTCAGGTTTTTAACCACCTAAAGCGAGGAGAAATGCTTGAGGATGGTGCGCTGCACCGGCTTGCAGGTGCCGGTGAAATGAAAGTGAATCCTTTCAGTGGGTTTTGGGAACCGATGGACACATTTCGAGAATACAAAATGCTAAATGGGCTCTGGGACGCGGGAGAGGCTCCTTGGAAGATCTGGTAGGCGCTGTTTTTTAAATGTTGAGAGTTCAAGCTGATGCACAGGCGAACTGGGGGTCAATTAATCGCTCTACCTTCATCTTTTACCGACTAGAGTCGAATTTCTCTGGTTGTATTCTTGGAGGTATGAGCAAAGTTTCGCTAATTGGAAAGAACAGCACTCTTTCTGGCTACCTGACGAAGCCAAAGTTCCGGCCGAGAAGGCTCCTGCAAAGGCTCCCGCTAAGAAGAAGCCAGTAGTTGCCAGAGAGAAGTCACAGATCTTGCGTCTTCACCACCTTCGTCCTGCCAAGGGCGCAAAGAAGGAAAAGACTCGTAAGGGTCTTGCTGAAGGTTCAAAGGGTAAGACTGCGGGTAGAGGTACCAAGGGTACCGGTGCTCGCACAACTACTCGTCTGGGCTTTGAGGGTGGTGGCGTGAACCTAGTTATGCGCACACCGAAACTTCGTGGATTTAAGAACCCGTTCAAGATTGAATACCAGGTAGTGAACCTTGAGAAGCTATCCGAGCTCTATCCAAAAGGTGGAGCAGTAACAATTTCTGACCTAGTAGCCAAGGGTGCTGTTCGCAAGAACAAGCCCGTCAAGGTTCTGGGCAATGGTGAGCTGTCAGTTAAGCTTGAGGTTAGTGTTGACAAGGTTTCCGAGTCAGCCAAGACCAAGTTCCCGTAGATGGCCTCAAGTCCCGCGAAGTCACCTCTCCTCCAGTGAACTACAATCGGCTTGTCGGCCCGTATTAGTCGGTGCCAGCGCAAAAAATTGTCATTTTTATTGCAGACATTGTCAATCCTCGCAATCAACAAATCCCGAGAGTGTTTGGCAGCCATCAGACTGCACAGAGTAGTTGATCCACTGACCGCCACTCGCTAACGCAGCGTCAAAGACATCGTTTCGGAAATCAAAATTTATCCACGTGCTTACAGGCAGTCCCAGCCTTTGCCTAAATTTGCCAAAAAGCGTGTCGATAGACGAGGCCCCTGAATAGCCTTCTAGTCTCTTGGGAACTGCTGGCGGCCAATATCTTTCTTTCCGGGGCCAACTCTTTGACGTAGCTCGGCCATGCGTAAATACCTTCCCGTCCATAAATGCGTCCTGGAGGGAGTTGCCATTCAAAATGATAAACGTCCCCCCCCCTTTTTTTTGATCTTCTAGGTAAAGCGCAATGGCTAGCTGAAGCAGCTGGTTGCCTAGACCGCCATTGGTCACAACAAGGGCTCTATCCCCTAAAGAGCCTCTTCATCAAATCAAAGTCCTCAAGGGGCTAATAAAGATACCAGTTTCCAGAAAGAGCAGGGGATCCTTGAAAGATAGGTTTCTTCTATATTTAGTGATGCCGATTATCGGATCCGTAATGTTCTCTTCACGGGAGCCCAAAATCGAGATTCTGTTTTTAGTGAGGTGACTTAGGTGTCCCTCACCTTTTGCATCCTTTTTCGATAGAGACTGGCTACCCATTCTGTAGAGGTTTACGGGCATCCAGTGCCTAAGAATGCTTTTTCCGTTCAAGACGGCCCTAAGCCAAAGGTCGTAATCTTCAGCCACCACATCACGGTACTGGCCAAGTGCCATCAAAGTGGATTTAGTAGACATCATCGTCGGGTGGGCTAACACGCAGGCAAGGCCGAGAGCCCTTTCCAGAGAGCCGGGGCTGGATCTGGTCACGTAAGTATGAGGAATCAAAATGGGGAAGGTTTTCGCCAAGAGAACCTGCGAACCAAATAAAAAATCCGGCCTTTTGCGATCAAACAACTTTCTCTGGACTCTGAACCGCCATGGAAGACATACGTCATCTGAGTCCATTCTCGCAATGATTCGATTCCTTGCGGCCACCAGCCCCAGGTTCAGGGACCGTGCGAGGCCCAAATTCTCGCTGTTAGTCAAAATTCTAACTCGTTCGTCAGTGAAGGACTTAGCAACCCGTCCTGTCCCGTCCCCGCTCCCATCCTCGATTATCAACAGCTCGTCAAATTCGGTAAGTGCCGACAAGGTGGACAGCACCGCTCTAGCGAGCGTCTTTTCGGCGTTAAAGGCTGGCATTATTACGCTTATGGCTTCCATGAGTCGATTCTAATATGTAATAGACTTTGCGTCGCCTGAGTAGCTTCGCCAGTAACGATAGGAATCCACTTGAATCGATGTAGATACGCTCAGTATCCTAGGTGAGATTCCACCACGCTAGCCAGAGCAGGCGCGGCTAAAAAAGTCATATTAGTTTTGCGCCCCCCATAGGTGGCCTGGCGCTATCTTGGAGCACGAGTGTGGGGAAATTCAAGCATTCCGCCTTCTGGCGGGAAATGTCGGCGCGATTTGGCTGTTCCGGCCAACTGAAGAAGAGTTGAACTTTCTCCTGCCCCCAACACTCCAATTCGAAGAAGTCGAGCTTTTTGGTACTTCAAATTCAGGTCCTGTTTGTGGGTCCTTCGTTAGGACTGAAACAAGTAATGCAAACGAATGGTCACCAGTTGCGAAAAGGATGTCCCTTGGTTTTTTAAGTTTCCCAAGCAAAATGGTGATTTGAGCGGAACTCGGAGCTACTGGTCGTCAGCCCAATCCAAGAGCAGCTTAGAGCGAATTCTTACTAAAAAAATCAGTTTCATTGAAGAAGTAAGCCTCAGTTTGGCGAACTGGGGTGCGATTGTGTGGACAGAATTTTACTTGTTTCTTGTTTCTTATTTCCTATCCCTTATTCCTTTGAAGTGAATCTTGCGAGTAGCGAGGCCCTCAAGTGGTCGTTTTCTAATCTTGCAGATCCGCTTTGATCTTGGCAACGCCAAAATTACCCTGAAAATCAAGTTGGACGTCAAGTCTCCTGGCAAGTCCCTGTTGACACACAAATCACTCCTCGGGATGTTGTCAGAAACAAATATTTATGTAGGCCTGTCTAAAGGTTAACTAGCAAATGCGCATGATCACAGTCCCAGAAGCCAGAGCTAGAATGAGGAGGGGCCGGTAGGCATATTATAAGCTGGCGGACGCCTAACGGATTAAGAAAAATGGCCTCGGGCTATGCTAACCGCTGATGTTGTTATAACTTTCAATGACTGGACAAACCTTGTTCGGGTTATAAACCTGCGCTCATGAATAGATAAGTATCTCCAATGAATCTGGCACCTTTTTTGTGCTGAGGATAGGAGAACGCTTCGTGGATGTGGGATGATTATTTAGACGGATGTGAAAATAGTAATAAAAGACAGAAAGTGTCGCATCAAAGTTGAGCTCATCAGAATCCCCGGAGGAAATTTTGGAGCATTCAAAACCGTATGACGCACCAACTGATTACAACAGAGACGCCAGAGGCATGTTGGCAAAACTAAGAATTTCTTCGAGCCTTGAAATTTTCCCATCTGGTGTTCGAGACGAGTACATTGCGTACTCATCCGCTAACGTTTTCAGGGGCTTCCACCGACAAATTGATCCGCATGATGGAGTCAAGGTGTTCTTCGTAATTTCCGGGAATATTGAGCTATACACTTTGGACGCTTCTCAAGTCACAGAAGGCAATCACCTCATCGAAAAGCACATTATGTGTGAGGCTGGGCAGGCGTTGGTAGTTCCTCGGGGATACTTCACGGGTTACCTTGTCAAATCGGAACAGGCAATTGTGATGGTCAAGTCGAGCTCTTCATACGCCCCCAGTTTCCAAATGGTCATCAGCCCTAATGAAGTTTGGCCAAATGCGGTGACCAGAGATTGGCTGCTCTCTGACCAAGACAAGGGGACCCATGCGTAGCTGGCTCGTAATTGGGGGGAGTGGGTACATTGGACGTAGCCTGGTAAATGCAATAGGGCTTAGGTTCCCTTTAGAAAAAATCACTGTTCCCAAAAGGAGCGAACTTCGAAGCGTCTTATCAATTCCCAATCAGCTTGTCAATTTGCAGTCGGGAAGGTTGAATGTCGTCATACTCGCGGCAGCAGGAGTTAGCGGTCCGATGGATACCTTCGATTTTGATTTCAACGCTTCATGGATCCCCAGTGCTGCCATTGCCTTTGCACGAGAACCCGATGTATCTGTCCTAGTGGCAGGCTCGTCTTTTGAATATGGGGTTTCCGGCTTGGTTGAGGAGAGACTCGACCCTGCTACTTCCATGTTGGAGCCAGTCGAAACTTATGGCATTTCCAAAAGGGCTGGGTTCGAAGCCCTCAAGCCTGAAATAGCTGCTCTTGACTCACTTGGGTACGCGAGAATTTTCCAGGTCTGGGGTGGTTCTGAGCATCCCTCTCGCTTAGCACCGTCCCTCTTCGACAACGCAAAGCGTGGCGAGACGACGTATTTAACGTCAGGCTCAACAATTCGAGACTTCGTACATGTCGAAGATGTCTGCAATCAAATGATTGACTACTTTGAATTTCCAGGCAACTACCCCAAGGTTTTCAATATATGTAGCGGTGACGGCATCACTGTTGCCGAGTTTGCCAAACAACTACTCATCTCGAAGAGTTACGATCCTGCAGAGCTTTTGCAATCTTCCGATTCTTCAAGCCACCCCTACTCCAAGCTCGTCGGCGTGCGCCAGCCAATTTCTGAAGACCCGACTAAGGGGAGGAATTAGACCCTAGTTTAAATTCGCCCGACGCGTTGTCTAAACACTTCTCGGTGATTTACCTCCTCTCCAAATTGCTTCTTTGGCAAGGTAAATTTTATGGAGTGAGTTGCTTTTGATTAGGAAGTCCCCTTCGCCGTGTACGTCCTTTCCAAACATTGCCTCCTTAGAACACTCAAGAATTGGAGCTTCTTCGAATACTCTCTGTGCAAAGAGACAGACGTGAATTGCTGTGCTGAGACGTGTTCGTGTCATGCAATTTTCAGGCTAGCCTTTTCTATCGATCTTCGACACACTGGAATCATGCTGATTTGGTAAATGCCATTGACATTTCAGCCATCTTCAGATTGGAGGCATTGTTTACTAGTCAGCGAAACGGATCTTAAAGGGGACTTCTTGCCTCGCAGTTGTCGCCCGGCTGCACTTCACAGCACGACTGGGATGACATCAGCTGGGCTATCGGACTTTAAGTTAGAGACAGTAAGGTTTCAATGCAAAAAGAGACCTCTGAGTGAAAGGTGCTTGCTCGCTTTACGTGTCTGAATTTCCTGATTTATTGAACATCAATAAGTCGGGAGTTGGGACCTGGGTGCTGGAGCAAAACTTGACAAAATTAGGGTTTGGGCTTTTTTATTTAGAGTATGACTCAATCAATGCCCATTTTTAGGTTTAGCAGAGTGAATCTAGTATTTTGATGACTCAGCTCGCTGGATCATCGTAATGAGACGTTAACCTAAACCAACCAAAAGAGCGATTGAGGATAGGCTCGAATGATGGACTCGATTTCTAAAAAAACGGTAGCACCTGTCTGCATGCTCGACAGCATCCACTCCGCACGCTGGCTTGAGCAATTCAGTGATCAAGAAATCGATTTCGTCCTGTTCCCCAGCTCCCCAAACAGACGAATCCATCCTCAACTAAGGGCCTTGCTGGAACGCAACACAACTGCCAACTACAAGATTGTGCCCCTCGGCAGATGGTTTGGTCTGCCGCTCTGGATACTTGATAAGTTCACAAACAACTTCTTCAGGGGAACCCTGCTTCGCTGGACCATCAGGAAGTACAAACCGGACATTCTGCATGCACTTGAGCTTCAGAATGCCGGTTATGTGAGCCTTAGGGCACTTTCAAAGAACAAGCCAAAGGGACTCCGCCTCATTGCCACAAACTGGGGCAGTGACATCTTCTGGTTTCAAAGATTCCCCAAGCACAGGGCCAAGCTGCATGCTTTGCTGAAATTGGCAGATGCCTATTCGGCAGAGTGTCACAGAGACGTGACGTTGGCAAGAGAGCTTGGGTTCATCGGCGAAGCATTGCCGGTAATTCCAAACGCAGGCGGGTTCTCAAAAGCTGACCTCTCGATCCCTCTACCACCGCCAGATAAGCGCAAGACCATAGCCCTCAAGGGCTACCACGGCTGGGTAGGAAGAGCCAAAGTGTCACTGGAGGCGGTCAGAGAAATGGCCGAAGAACTTGGTGACTATAAGTTCGTTGTCTATTCTGCAAACAGATCCGTTATCAAGCTCGCCAGGAAGGTGGCAAAGGAAACTGGGCTTGACATCACCGCTCATGCCAAGGGCGCACTTAGCCACCAGCAGGTGCTGGAGCTATTTTCCAAATCAAAGATTTATGTTGGTCTATCTGAAAGCGATGGCATCAGCACCTCAATGCTGGAGGCCATGGCTATGGGTGCTATTCCTGTTCAAACCTCAACAGCTTGCTGTGATGAATGGTTTAAAGATTCAGGGGTTGCGGTGAGAGAAATCACTATTCAAGCAGTAAAGACTGCCATTCAACAAGGGTTGGTATTGGCAGAAGACCCTGAAAACGCTGTCACAAACCGCAAGACCATAGAGCTCAAGGCCAATGCAGAAGACGTGCAGAAGATTGCTCTCACCTTCTACAACTGAAGCCTGCCTAATCGAAACAAGGGTAAGCACATCGATTTCTTCAACTTTCAAACCCGAATGTGAAAAGATTACGCATGGTCTCATCCACTGCAGCAACCCCAGTAGAGTACTTATCCTCGCTGCCTGAGGACAGACGTGAGGTGATGGTGGCTGTCAGGCAGCTGTTGCTAGATAACCTCCCGGAGGGGATTGAAGAGAGCATGAACTTTGGAATGCTCTCTTATGAGATTCCCCTTGCCACCTACCCCATTACTTATAACAAAGAACCTTTGATGTTTGCTGCCCTGGCTGCCCAGAAGCACTACTTCTCCCTCTACCTGAACTCCATTTATGGTTTTGATGAGATCCGAGATCAGTTTGAAGCTGAATACTTAGCAACAGGCAAGAAACTAGACATTGGCAAGGTGTGTATTAGGTTCAAGACCTTGACTGATCTGCCACTTGATGTTGTTGGCCGGGCTGTGTCGGTAATAACAGTCAAAGACTTCATTGCCAACTACGAAGCACTTAGGCCCAGGCGCAAATAACCAGCAGTAACAGTCAGTAACAATGCAATTTGTTAACTCACGCTGTGTTGGGGTAGTAGTAATCACTGGAGGCCTCACATAGGTTGCTCCAACTTCACAACAACAAAAGGAACTAAATGTCGGTCACAGACCAGCTACTTCAAAACAACAGAGAATATGCCAAGAACTTCAGCGGCCCACTTCCGCTACCACCTGCCAAGAACATCGCAGTCTTGGCATGCATGGATGCACGCATCAATGTTTATGGCGTGCTGGGTCTTGAAGAGGGTGAGTCTCACGTTATTCGCAACGCCGGAGGCGTTGTGACAGCAGATGAGATCAGGTCTTTGGCAATTAGCCAGCGATTACTAGGCACCAAAGAGATTGTTCTTATCCACCACACCGACTGCTGCATGCTGACCTTCACAGACGATGAGTTCAAAGCTGGCATCCAAAAAGAGACTGGTCTCAAGCCAGAGTGGGCTGCTGAAGCATTCAGTGATCTTGCAGAAGATGTCAGGCAGTCAATCCACAGAATCAAGTCATCTAAGTTCATCCCACACACCGACCAGGTTCGTGGTTTCATTTTTGATGTTGCAACCGGGCTGTTGGAAGAGGTTCAGTAGGACCAGTGCCTCTTTGAGCAAGGTTTTTACCACTTTGCCCTGAGCATCTTCGAACGGGTCATTTCCGTGCCCTGCAACAGAATGTGAAGCAGTTTTTTTGGAGCTCTACATTCTGTTGCTTTGAAATGCGCGAGATGCCGAAAGAGCTGCCGGGAAGGTAGTGTTCAAGAACACCTTTTTCGAGAGCTAAGGGCTTGTCCAAATGACCACAAAGATCGCCGTAGTCGGATCTGGGTGGAGAGCGCACTTCTATTTGAAGTTAGCGCTTTTGATGCCAGACAGATTCGCCGTTGTCGGGTGGGTGGTGAGATCAGGCTCTAAGCAA
>Ga0209491_10001658_pt1 | contig 42377 bp, 17 predicted proteins | sample BON02_FD_187213 | JGI IMG/M metagenome (GOLD analysis project Ga0209491, IMG submission 187213) | Freshwater microbial communities from Lake Bonney liftoff mats and glacier meltwater in Antarctica - BON-02 (SPAdes) (version 2) | ecosystem: Environmental > Aquatic > Freshwater > Ice > Glacier...
ATGAAAAAATGTGTGCGGCAAAGGGGGAAAGGGCGGTGGAGAGGGGGGAAACGCAATGGTCGGTTGTTTGGGTTCGGGGGAGGGCAAGAGGGCGCGAGGGGCCGAGGGCGGGAGAGCGAGGCCGACCGCCCGCCTTGTCAGACCCTCCTCGTCAGGAGGGGGAAGGCCTTCAAGGGCGGCGACTGCGGCCGCTGCTGCTGCTGCGGCTTGGCCTCATGCTCGCGCTCGCGCTCCGCGCGCCGCAGCTCCTGGTGCTGGCGCTGGCGCTCGCGGCGGCGGCGCTGCTCCTCCGCGGGCGACGGCAGCGCGGCGACCACGCGCCGCCGGCCGCTGCTGCCGCCGCTGCCGATGCCACCGCCGCCGACGGCGAGCGCGATTGCCCCCGCGGCCAGCACGGCCGCGGCCGCGCGTCGCCGGCGCACCGCGCGTGCGTCCTCCTGCTCGTGGCGCTCGGCGTCGGCGGTGACGGCCCGCTGGTGGGCCATGCGCGCCTGCTGCTGCTGCTGCTTCTGCTGCTGCTCGGCCAGGGAGGCGCCGCCGCCGCCGCCGGACCTGGCCGCCCCGAGGCGCGCAAACGAGACGCTCCGGCCGCCGAGCGACGCGCCGCCGCCGCCGCCCCCTCCGGAAGAGGACGGGCCCGGCCGGACCGACACAAACGCGTCCGGTGAGCCCAGGCCGCCGCTCTGGTCGCGGCCGTGGCCGGCGCGCCGGGACGGCGTGTCGGCGCCGCCGCCCTCGCCGCCAAAGTCGACGACCGAGTCGGTGCCGTCGGCGTCGTGGCCGGCGCCGGCGCCGCCCGCGCCGCCGCCCGCGCCGCCACCCAAACCGCCGCCGAGGCCGCCGGCTGCCGAGGCCGCCATCGCCGCCAGGCCCGCGCCAAAGCTGCCCACGCGGGCGATCTTGGACCACACCATCGACGGCACGGTGGCGAGGCCCGCGACCGACGCGTTGGACAGCGAGTGGTGGATCGACACGGCGCCGGGCGGGGCCGACGGCAGCGCGCTGCGCAGGCGCGCGACCACGGGCGCCGAGTGCGCCCACGAGACAAAGGCCGGGTCGGCGGCGCCGGCGGCGGCGGACGACGCGGCCGCCTCGCTCGCCGTGGTGCCCTCCGAGGACGCGACCGAGAAGGCCTGCGACGGCGTGCGCGCGATCTGGGGCGGGGTGTCGGCCGAGGCGCCGGCGCCGTCGTCGTCGGCCGAAGCAGCGGCGGCGGCGGCGGCGGCGGGCAGCAGCGGCGGCAGCTGCTCCGACAGGGACGACTGCAGCGACCCCTGCCGGCTCGCGCCGCCGCCGCCCTTGCCGCCCTTGCCGCCGCTGCGCCCGCTCGCCGCCGCCCGCGCCAGCGCCGCCTCGTCCGCCTCGGCCCGCGCCACCTCCTCGGCCGTCGGCGGGTCCGGCGCGCACCCCGCGCCGTACGCCTGCGGGTCCCGCGCGTCCGGGGGCACGCGCTCGCGCCGCGCGGCCACGAACTGCGCCGTCTTGGTCGACAGCGACCGCACGAACCCCCACATGCCGTGCCGCACCGCGAAGCGCGCCAGGTTCTCCGGGATCTTGAACTGCTCGTGGTGCAGCAGCACGGACTCGCACGCCATCCTGCCCGTGCCCCAGGGGCAGGGCACGCCGCGCGAGCGCCAGTGGGACCAGAAGACGTCCATGCGCACCACGCGCGTGCGGCGGTCCTCGCGCGGGTGGCGCACGCCGCGCGTCAGGCCGTAGAGCACCTGCGACGAGAGCGTCGGCGCGTCGAGCGAGGGCGTGGCGGCGCCCGGCGTGCGGTCGGCCGACGGCGACCACGCGGACGCCGGCTCGCGCACCATGCAGCGCCCAATGGCGTACTGGCGGTCCGACAGGAAGGCAAAGGGGAAGCGGCGCGTCCAGCGGACCACCTGCTGCCGCCGGGCAAAGTCGCCGTGCTCGAGCACGCCGTGCTGAGTCACCATGCCGTCCCACTGCTGGCGGTAGGCGTCGTCGAAAAACAGGTCGTTGGCCTCCTCCGGGTGGCTGTCGGGCGCGACGGTGATGCTCTTGTACTCGGTCTTGCCGTCGGGCAAGGTGCGGCGCCAGGCCGTGTACCGCAGCCGGTGCGGCAGGTCCTTGTCCATCATGAGCTCCCACGCGCCGGTGCCGGGCTCCTCGCCGCCGTCGATGGCGCGGTGCTTGAAGAAGGCGAGCTCCTTCTCGGCGCTCAGGACGCGCCGGTCCCAGTCCGGGTCGGGGTGGGCGCCAAAGTAGGTCGGGTCGGCGGCCTCGGACTCGGCGCCGGCGTCCTCGGCCTCGTTGCCGTCGGCGCCGTCGCCGCCGGCGCCCGCCGCCTCGTCGTCGTCCTCGGCCGAGGCCATCAAGGCGCCCCCGCTGCTGCTGCCCGCGCGCGACGCCGAGAGGGCCGAGGCGCTGTGCTGCAGCGCGCGGCCGTTGGCGGCCCACCCGGGCCACGCGAACGCCCAGCCGCCGCCGCCGCACGCCGTCGCCACCGCGCGCACCAGCGCGTGGAAGGTGCCCGGGTGCGTCAGCAGGCGCCACACTTGCCTGTCGTTTTTGGTTTGTTGTTTGTTGTTGTTGTTTGTTGTTTTCGGATGTGTTTGGTTGTGGTCGTTGTGATGGGTTGGTGAACAGGCGAGAGCGCGTGAGGGCGGCGGGCGAGACGACAAGGGCGCAGCGGCGGCGGTCTCGCGGGAGCTCAAGCGGAGGCGGCAGGCGGCGGCGGCGGCTCGAGCGGGAAGCCTCGGGGGACGGAACGCGCCGCCGCCGACGCCGACGAGGACAGCATCAGGCCTCGGCCCGGCGCGCCGGGTGCGCGCGGCCATTGGTGCGCGGCTCAATTGTCTGACGATGGGGCACGCGCACCCCGCGCACTGGTCGCGCGGGCCGGGGACTGGACCGGTCGGGAGGGGAGGCGCGCAAGAGGGGGACGCCACAAACACAAAAGTTCGGTTCGCCTCCTTCCGCGCCTCCAGCAGAATCGGGCTGCCCGGCGCGGCCCGCCACGTCGCCATGCGCAGCGCGTCCACGCGAATCTCGCGATGCGGCCACGCCGCGCGACGGGTTGGCGGCGTCGCGCGAGGGCAAGGGCGCGGAAGGAAGAAGATGCCGCTCCTTCTTTTCCTTTCCGCGAAAACCCACCTGAGGAAAACGACGGCGTAGACGACGACCGCGCCCCGGCGCAGCAGCACGGACGTGCCGAGGCCGACGGTGCGGGGACGGGGGAGCTGTTGGGGTGCGGTGTTCGGGCGGAGGCGAGAGGAAAGAGTGAGCGAGAGAACGGCGGGCGCGCGCGAGAGGCCAATCGATTTTCCAAAGAGGAAGAGAGTTTCTCCATGCGTCGCCCCCATCTCACCAGCCACCCGACGAGCGCGCCCAGCAGCCACGGCAACAGCACGGCACCGAGATCCTCGAGCTCCATCCCGACGGCCCGCCCGCCTCCCAGAGGGGAGGAGGGCAAGGAGAGGGGGAGGCGCTCCGTTTGTGTTTCGGTCCGAAGGGAAGAGGCCGTTTTGAAGTGCGCGGGGATTGTTGTTGTTGCTCTATATGTTGTGTGTGTGTGTGTGTGTGTGTGTGGTGGTGGTAGCGGGGTCGGTCAAGTCGTTGTTCTGAACGGGAGGAAGGTTCGGGGGTCGGATGATGAGAGAGAGATGGAGAGAGGGCGCCGCGAGATGCAGGAGGGGCGTGCGTCGATTGTGACGGCGCCGGCGACGACGCCGTCAACGGCGCGACGAGTGCGGCGAAAATTCGGCTCCCCCGGACATCCCATTCTCTCGACGCCAGCTCCTCGCTCCACCTCGGCGCACGACACTCAAAGTCGCCATGATTCAATCATCAAAGCTATCCGCGACCCGGCGGCCGCGGCGGCCTCGGCAGCCGTGAGAAGCGAGAAAGACCGCCGCTTGTCGTCGGAACGCAACACGCCAAAAGGACGATGGCCTCTAACTTTTGGCACTCGTCCCACTCGCGGTGGCTCATGCCCAAGGCCCGCGCCGACGCCGCCCACCGCGACGACCTCGCCTCGGGCCTTCCCCGCGCGCACCTGGCCGCGCTGCACGCCGCGCTCGCGCAGTGGGCGTTCGACGTCGCGCACGCGGCGCGCCTGCGCCAGCGCGTCGCGGCGACGGCGCTCGTCTACTTCCGCAGGCTGTACGCCTCGGGCGGCGGGGGCGGGAGCGGAGGGGGCGGTGGGCTCTCGGGGCGGGGGGCGGGCGGAGGGGCGGGTGCAGGCGCGGGAGGAGGGGGAGGGGGAGGAGGAGGAGGGGCGGGTGGCGGCTGGGGCGGAGCAGCAGGCGGCGGCGGCGGCGCGACCACCGCCCCCCGGGGCTTTGGCGCGCACGACCCTCGCGTCGTCGTGCTCGGCGCCGTGTGCCTCGCCGCCAAGGCCGAGGAGTCGGCCGTCGCCGTGCGCGCCCTGTGCGCCGCCGCCCGCCGCCTCCGCCCCGGATGGCCGCACGGCGCGCGCGCGGTGCTCGACGCCGAGGCGCTGCTGGTCGACGCCCTCGGCGCCCGCCTCAAAATTTTCGACCCTTACGCCCCCCTCGAGGCCTTGCTGCGGCGGGACCCGCGCCTGGCCGAGCTGGGCCAGAACGCCTGGGCCGCGCTCAACGACGCCTTCCGGTCGCCCGACCTGCCGCTGCGGCACGGGCCGCACGCGCTGGCAGCGGGGGCGCTGTACCTGGCGTGCGTGGTGTGCGGGCGCGACGTCGACGGCGGCGCGTGGGTGGCGGCGGAGGCCGGGTGCGACCTGGACGCGGTGATGGACGTGGTGGCGGGCCTGACGGAGCTGTACGAGGCGCAGGGGCAGGCGGCGCGGCTGGAGGGGGGGATGGCGGGGGGCGCGGGGACGCTGGCGCCGGACGAGGTGTCGCGGCTGCTCGAGGTGGTCCGCCTGCCGCCGCCAGACGTGGGCGGGGTGGGGGGCGGCGGGGGCGGCGGCGGCAGCGGCGGCGGCGGCGGCGGGTCGAGGGACCAGCAGCAGCAGCAGGGGCCGGACCTGAGGCTGCTGGACGAGGCGATCGACGCGGCGGCCGAGGCGGCGGACGCGGTCGCTGGAGCGGTGGCGGCAGCAGCAGCAGGACCGGGAGGAGCGGCGGGCGGCGGCGGCTGATGTCGACGAACGATCGCGCCGCCGCCCGGCGGTCGCTCTCTCGCGCGACTCTGCGCGCGCCGCTTTCGATTTCATTTGGCGCGCGCAGCACAAGCAGCCGCACCAAGACCCGACCTCACGCTCTAGGGACTCGTAGCTAAGGTTACCTCATCATCTACAAATAACTGCGCACAGAGAGAGGCGCGCAACATCCAAATTTTTTCGTCTCGTTGACAGAATCAACCTACAGACAACCACTTGCAGCCCGCGCGAAACGCCCCCCACATTGCGCCGCACGCGCGCCGCCTTGAAGCGCGAGCGCTGCCATCACCCGACCTGCTTTCGCGGGCGGGCGCCTTCCCACGTGCGCACAAGGACGAGGAGGAGACGTCTCGTTCCTCCTTTGAACATCCACACAGGCACCCGCCCGAGAGACGTCTCGTTCCTCCTTTGAACATCCACACAGGCACCCGCCCGAGAGACGTCTCGTTCCTCCTTTGAACATCCACACAGGCACCCGCCCGAGAGACGTCTCGTTCCTCCTTTGAACATCCACAGAGGCACCCGCCCGAGAGACGAGAGACAGGAAGAGAGAGTCTGAGCGCTCAGGCGCGCAAGCCCGAGGTGGGGAGCGCCTGCGCAGGCCGGGTTCAGGCCTCGCGCGCGCCGCTGCGCGAGGGACGCACAGAGCAACACAGAGGGACGCATCAGAGCCTCGGCGATGGCCACGCCGACGGCGGCCGGCGGCGGCGGCGGCCCGCCGGGCAGCGGGAGCGGCGTGAAGCAGCGCAAGGGGGGGGCGGGCGGCAAGACGAACAAGAACGACTTTCAGCTCGAGGCGCTCGAGACCACGTACACGCTCATGCAGAACCCGACCCTCGAGCACCGCCGCGCCCTCGCCAGCCAGCTGGGTCTCACGGAGGACGCCGTCAACGGCTGGTTCAAGCGCCGGCGCGCCAGGGCGGTCAAGGACGAGGCCGCCGCCGACGGCGGGCGCGCAAGTGGCGGCGCGGCCGGGGGCGGCGATGGCGGTGGTGGCACGGCGTCGGGCGGGGCCACGCCCGCGGCGCGCACAGGCGCAGCCGCCAGCAGTGAGCCGGGCGACGACGAGCAGGGCGGCAACGGCGGCGGCGGCAACGGCGGCGGCGGCAACGGCGGCGGCGGCAATGGCGGCGGCGGCGGCGGCAACGGGGCCGCCTGGCAGACCAACTCTGGCGCAAGAGGCGGGGCAGGCGGCGGCGGCGGCGGTCACACCAGCGAAGAGGAGGGCGGCGGCGGCCCCTCCGGCACGCCCGGCTCCCCCTCTGCAGCCGCGGCGGCGGCGGCGGCGCGCCTAGCATCCCGCGCCAGCGGCCGCCGCCCGTCCGCGCCTCCCCGCCCCTACTGGGCGCCCGCCGTGCCCGCCGGCCACCAGCAGTACGCCGCGCTGCTCGAGGCGGCCAAGGCCTCGATCCCCGGCCACGACGACGCCAACTGCCCGCCGTTCAGCTTTGTGTTCGACCTGATTCCAGGCCTGGCCGCAAAGCGGGGGTCCGGCGGCGACGGCGGCGGCCCCGGCGGCGTCGCCCCGCTCGGCCCCGAGGAGCGCAAGCGCGCGGCCGAACTGCGCGAGCAGGAGAAGCTGGACAGGCAGGCCGCGCGCGAGCGCGAGCGGCTGGACAAGCAGGCCGCGCGCGAGCAGGGCAGGCAGCAGAAGCGGGCCGCGCGCGAGGCGCAGCGCCTCGGCAGGCAGGCCGAGCTGGACCAGCGGCGCGCCGAGCGCGAGCGGCTGCACCTGGACCGCCAGGTGCAGCAGGAGCAGGTGCGGCAGGCCGGGGCGGCGGCGGCGCGCGAGGCCGCGGCCGAGGCGCAGCGGCAGGGCATGTCCGCGGCCGCGGCGCTGGCCCACGCGGCGGCGGCGGCGGCCGGGGTGCCCGCGGCGGCCATGGCTGGCGCTGGCGGCGGCGCAGACGGGGGCGGCCTTGCCCACCACGCCCCCCTGCTCATGCTCACCGCTCCGGGCAACGCCGGGACCGCCGGCGCCATGCCCGTTGCCGCCGTCGCCGCGGCCATGCCCGCCGAGCCAGAGACGCGCATCGCGCTCGCGGCGCAGGCGGCGGCCGCACGCCCGGACGACGAGGAGCTCGAGCGCAGGCAGCGGCGGCGGCGGCGCGCACGCGCGGCGGCCGGCGAGGCGGTGGTGGCGGCGGGCGACGAGGGCGCCGACGCGCAGATGGCCGAGGCCACGCCGGGTGCGCCGCAGGGGGCGGGCGGCGCGCCGCCGCCGCCGCCGCAGCAGCAGCAGCAGCAGGAGCAAGGGGACGAGGAGGAAGAGGAGGCGTCGGACGAGGAGCGGCAGCAGTCCCTCCCGCGCTTTCCGCCCGCGTCGGTCGGCCTCGCCCCGGCGTTTGTCTTGCGCGACCCGGGCGTGCCGCTCGACGATGGCGAAGACGACGACCAAGCCGGCACCGTCGCCGCCCCGGACCTGCTCGCATTGCTGCGGCCGCCCCCCGCGGCGGCGGCGGCGGCGGCAGCGGCGGCGGCGACGGCCTCGACCGCTCAGCAGCGCAGCGGCGGCGCCGCGGGCGCCGGCGCCGTCGGCGAAGACCTCGGCGCCGCTGCCGGCGCCGTCCCCGGCCCTTCCGCCGTCTCCCTGCTCTCCGACTCGGCCGCCCGCCTGGCCGCCGCCACCGCCGCCGCCATGACCGCCGAGGACGAGCGCCGGCGCGCCGAGGGCCGCCGCCGCCTGGCGCTCGAGCTGCGGCCCGGGCGCCTGGCCGCCGAGCAGCGCGCGGGCGGCGCCGTGCTGTCGGCGTGGTCGGCCTGCGCCGTGCTGCGCGAGGCGCTCGGCCTCCCGCGCTTCAGCCCGGACGACCTCGCGCGCGCCCTCGCCGCGGGCACCCGCAGCCGCCTGCTCGCGGCCGCCGCCACCGCGCTGCTGCGCGTGGTGCAGGCCGACAGCGAGGAGGCGCACGCGACGGGCGCCGGCGAGAACGCCGTCGGCTACGGCTTCCTGGACCGCGCGGTCGTGCTGGCCGCGCAGCGCCTGGACGACGCGCGCGCGTGGGGCTACGACGTGGACGCCTGGCGCGCGCACGTGGGCGCCGCCACGTGGCCCGAGGTGCTGCGGCAGCTGGCCGTGGTGGCCGGCGCGGGGCCGCGCCGCCGCCGCGACCCGGGCCGCGCCGTCGCCTTTGCCGGTTTCGGCGGCCGCGGGCAGCGCGCGGGCGGCGGCGGTCACGGCGGCCCGGGCGGCGCTGGCCCGGGCGACTACGGCGGCGGCGGCCCCGCTGATGAGGTCGCCGTCACGTACGACGCCAGCGCCGAGGTCGCCGAGGACCTGGCCAACGCGCCGGCCTCGGTCGCGTGGCTTGCCGAGATCGGCGCGCTGCCGCGCGTGCACGAGGCGGCCGTGCTCGGCGCCGAGGGCGAGGATGCGGCGGCGGTCGACGGCGACCTCGTCGAGCTGGCCTTCCCCGACCGCCTGCGCCGCAGCACCATCAAGACGAGCGCGTGGCACGTGCTCGCGGCCGCGGGCGCGGCGGGCATGCGCCCGCTCGACATGCTCGACGAGATCCGTCGGCGCGGACTTCCTGACAACGCGCACACCAACCAGCCGGCCAGCAACCTCACAGGGGCCATGTCCAAGGACCGCCTGTTCTTCAAGGTCCGGCCGGGCGTGTGGGCGCTGCAGACCCTGGTGGCGCACCGGCTGTGGCGCGCGGGCCGGTGGGCCGAGCCGCCGGTGGTCGGGGCCGGGGGCATGGGCGCCGAGGCGCGCGGGGGCAGGGGCGGCGGCGGCGGCAGGAAGAGGCGTAAGGGCGGCGGAGGAGCGGGCGGTGCGAGCGGGCGCGGCGGGTTGACGCCCGCCCGCGCCGCGAGCGCAGGCGCCGGCGATGGCGCCGCCGCCGCCGACGCCGCCGCCGATCCCGCAGTCACGACCGCGGCCGCAGCCGTCAAGCCAATGGACGTGGAGGGCGGCGCCGGCGGCAAGAGCCCCCAGCAGCAGCAGCAGCAGCAGCAGCAGCGCGAGCCGGACGCCGCGCCGCCGGCCGACGCCGCTGCGGCCGGCCCCTCGCGCGACGCAAGCGCCGAGCCTCCCTCGCCGCGCGCGCGCAGCCCCAGCGCCGAGCCCGGCGGCCGCACAACCGACGACGCCGGCGGCGCCAGCGCCGACGAGGACGAGTCGCGCGGCGCACACGCGCCCAGCGGCAGAGGCGGCGGCGCCACCTCGGACGAAGGCGACGGCGACCACGACGGCAGCGGCAGCCCGGGCCCGGGCGGCGGCGGCGGCGGCGACAAGCAGCGCGTCGTCGGCGGCGGCCGCGACCGCGACCGCGACACGCTGCCAAACCCCTCTGGATTCGAGCCGTGGGTCGCCGCCCTCGCCGAGCGCGACTTTGACGCCCTCCCCCTCGCGCAGCGCGCGCGGGCCTTCGGCTGGCTCGCCGGCCTCGCCATGGAAGGGCCCACCGCGCGCGCGCGCCTGGGCTGGCGCGAGGCGCAGCGCGAGGAGGTGCGGCGGCAGCACCGCGAGGAGGCCGCGCGCGACAAGGCCGTGGCGGACGCGCGCGCGGCGCTGGCGCAGGCGCGCGGCGCGATCGAGGCACACCGCGCGGCGTCGGAGCGGCTGCGCGAGCTCAACCGGCGGATGGCGGCGGGCGGGGGCGGCAACACGGAGGACGGCGAGGACGGGCAGCAGCAGCAGCAGCAGCAGCCGCAGCACCAGGAGCAGCAGCATGAGCAGCAGCAGCAGCAGCAGCAGCCGCATGGCGCCGCCGCCGTGGCCATTGCCATTGCCGCCGCCGCATCCGCCGCCGCCGCCGCCGCCGCCGCCGCCGCCGCCGCCGCCGCCGACCCCCCGGGCCCAGCCGCCGACCCCGCTGCGCTCGTCGCCGAGGTCCGCTACTACAGCGACCGCCGCGACCACGCCGTCGAGCAGGCCCTCTATCTGCTGCGCAGCTCCAACGCCGGCCTCGGCCGCGCGGGCCAGCGCGAGTTGCTGCATCGCTTTGGCGGCGGCGGAGGCGGCGCGGCGGGCGGCGCGGCCGACGGCGGCGGGGCAGGGGGCGCGGCAGCGCCCGAGGCGTGGGCGAGCGCCGACGCCGCGACGGCCGAGGAGGCCACCGACTTCGCCGCGCGGGAGGAGGGCCGCGCCGCCGCGCGCCACACCGTCCTCGCCCTCGCCGACGCGGCGCTCGTGGCCGGCCAGCAGCCGCGCCCGCTGGGCGAGGACCGCCGGCGCAACCGCTATTGGCGCCTCGGGCACGGCCTCGCGCCGCCGCCGGCGGCGGTGGCGGCGGCCGGGCGCGCGGCCGGCGCGGCGGCCGAGCGCGCGGCGCGCGGGGGCGCGGACCGCGCGGGTATCGACCAGGCCGCGGCAGATGCGGCCACCGAGGCCTTCTTGGAGGCCTCGGGCGCGCGGCGCGACGCGCGCGTGTGGGTGGAGAGCGTCGGCTCGGTCGACGAGGACGATGGGGGCCGCTGCGGGGGCGGCGGCGGCGGGAGCGGCGGGAGCGGCGCCGGCGCTGACCCGTCCCTGCGCGGCGGTTTTTTCCGCGTTGCGTCGACGCCCGAGCAGGTCGACGCGCTCATCGCCGCGCTCGACCCGGCCGGGCGCCGCGAGCGGCAGCTGAGCGACGCGCTCGGGCACGTGCGGGCGCTGGTCAGGGCCGCCGCAGGCGCCGAGACGCCGCCGCTGGGCGGCGGCGGCAACGGGGCCAACGGCGAGGGCGGGGGCGGCGGCGGCGGCGGCGGCGGCGGCAGGCGGCCGGGGGATTTCCCCCAGTCTCCTCCACCCTTGCTGTCGGGACCGCTGCCTCTGGACGACGCCGCGGGCGCGCTGACGTGCGACGCCGAGGGCGCCCCGCTCTTTGCCGACCACGGTGGTGCGGTTGTGGTTGCGGTTGCGGCCGCCGACGGCGGCGCCGGCGACCGGCTGCCCTCGGGCGGCGCGGCCGGCGGCACGGGCCCGGCCACGCTGGCCTGGATCCAGGGCGCCCTGCTGCGCGTGGGCGCGGTGACGCAGGCGCGCGTCGAGGCGGCGGCGCGCGAGACCGAGCGCGAGGCAAAGGAGCAGGAGATGCGGAAGCGGCAACAGGAGGCGGCGGCGGCCGAAGCGGCGGCGGCGGCCGAAACAGCAGCGACGGCGGCAGCGGTGGCAACCAATACGGAAGCGGTGACGGGAGGCACTGCCGCCGCTGCCGACGGCATGGACGTCGACCACCCGGCTCCTGCTGCTGCCGCGGGCGGCTCCCCTCTGCCAGCCATGCCTGCGCGCAAGGCCGGCGGCAGCCCCGCCCCGGCCTCCGCCCGCGCGCGCCCGTCTTCCCCGGCCCTCGCCATCCCCGCCCACCCGCCGGGGCCCCACCCGGGCGACGCAGGCGTAACGACAGCGCGCGCTCACAGCCCGGGGAGCTCCAGCCCGGCCGCCGCCGCCGCCGGCCTCGCGCCGCCCGCGCCCCTCGACCACGGCGCCTGGGCGGCGCGCGTTCGCGGCGCGACCGACCCCCTGGCCCTGCGCGCTTGCCTTGCCGAGCTCGAGGCGGCGCTCGACGGCGCCCGCATGCTGGCCCCGGGTTGGTCGCGCGGCCCGCTCGTCGCCCTCCCCAGCGCGTGGGGCGCCGCCGCCGCCGAGGGCGCGGCCGCCGCCGTCGCCGGGGGTCCTTCCGCCCCCGCGTCGCGCGGCCCCACGCCGGCGCCCGCGCCGCCCGCCGCCGCCGACCCGGGCCACACCACCGAGCCGCTCTCCCTCGGCGGCGCCGCGCGCCCCGCGACGGCCCAGCGGCGGCACCACCACCACCTCCACTGGCTGCCGCCTACGCTCGCGTCGCTCGCGCTGCGCCTGCTGCACATGGACGCGTGCGCCCTGTACCCCGCTCCCCTGCCCGCCGCCGCCGCCGCCGCTGCCGGCGACGGCGACGACGGCGACGCCGCCGCTGCCGGCAAGGACGAGGCGCGCGCGTCCCCCGCCGCCCCGGACGCCGTCGTCCTGCTGCTCCCGCACGCGCGCGACCGCCTCGCCGCCTACCGCTACGTCCTGCGCCCCCGCCCCCTGGCGCCGCAGGTCCCCCTGCGCGACCTGATGGCCGCGGCGGGGGGCTTTGCGTCGCCGGCAGAGGCAGAGGCCTTTTCGGAGCGGCCGGGCGGCGGCGGCGGCGGCGGCCCTGGCGGTGGCGGTGGCGGTGCGGGGGCCGGGCGGCCCGGGTCTGGGCGCGGGGGTGGGGAAGAGCCAGAGGACGAGGAGGCGCGCGACGTGAGAGAGGAGGAGCAGCAGCAGCAGCAGCAGCGGCAGCAGCAGCCGAGCGACGACAAGGACGACGACGACGACGAGGAGGAGGAGGACGGCGACGACGACGCCACGAACCAGGCCGCCGCCGCCGCCGCCGCCGCCGCCCTCATCCCTCGCGAGCCCGCCCTCGCCGCCTTCGTCCCGCTCCCCCCGATGCTCGGCGCCCCGCTCGTCGAGCTCCCCCTAGGCGGCGGCGGCGGCGGCCGCGTCGCGCACCTGGGCGCCCGCGGCGCCGCGCCGCCGCACCTGCCCGACCTGCTGCTGCTGGAGGGCCACCCGCGCGCCGTCGGGCGTCCGTTCGGCCTGTGCTCGCGGCGCGACCAGGCCGACGCCGAGGTCGCGCGCGCCCTCGCGAGCGGCGCCGTGCGGGCGCACGTTGGGCGGGCGTACCGCGAGGGCGACTGGGACTCGGGCGAGGACGAGGCGTGGCTCGGCGGGTGGCAGCGCGGGTGGGACGCCGTGTGCGCGTCGCCGGTTGCGCCACCAGCGCGCACGGCCGAGCAGGACGCGGCGCTGGCGCTGCGCATGCAGCGCGAGGAGGAGGAGCGCGCGGGGGCCCGCGCGCGCCTGCGGTCGCGCGCGTCTCCCGGCCCGGCGGCGGGCGCGGGCGCGGGCGCGGGTGGCCCACGCGGTCGGGGCCGGCCGCTGGGCGGCGGCGGGGCCGGGGCCGGGGGCGGCGGCGGCGGCGGCGCGGCCGCCGTCGCCGAGAACCGCGCGCTCCAGCGCGAGCGCGAGGAGGAGCAGCGGCGAGAGCGCGACAGGCAGGAACGCGCCGCACGCGTGATCCTCCGCACCCTGGACTCCGGCGACCGCGGCAAGGCGGCGCGCCTCCTGTGCAAAGAGCCGCAATCCCGCGGCGGAAAAGGCGCAGGAGGCGACAGCGGCGACGACGACGACGACGACAGCAATAGCAAGAGCGAGAGCGAGGAGGAGGAGGAGGAGGAGGCGCGGCCCCGCAAGCGCGGGCGCCCCGCAAAGCCGGCACCGCGCGGCGGCGGCGGCGGTGCGCGCGGCGGGCGCGGCAGCGGGCGCGGCAGCGCCAAGGAGGAGGAGGAGGAGGAGGAGGACGACGACGACGACCGCGCGCCGGAGAGCGACGGCGCGTATGAGGCCGAGGAGGAGGAGGACGACGACGACGAGAGCGACGACGACGACGACGACGACGACGACGACGACGACGACGACGACGACGACGACGAGGACTTTGGGCAGCGCCGGGACGGCAGCCGCGCCTTCGCCGCGGCGAAGAAAAAGCCGGCGGCCGTCGGACGGCGCGGCGCGGCCCGCGGCGGCAGCGGCGGCGGCCGCCGCCCGACCCGCGGTGGCAGCGGCAGCGGCGGCGGCGGCGGCAAGGCGCAGCAGGCCAAAAAGGGCGGCGGGCGCGGCGCGCCGGCCGCCCGCAAGCGCCGCCGCCGCGGCTCGTCGTCGGACGAGAGCGAGGAGGAGGAGGACGACGACGACGACGACGACGACGACGAGCGTCTTGTCAGCAGCGGCAGCGCTGGCGCCCGTGGCCGCAAGACCGGGACCCGCGGCAACGGCGCCAGCGCGCAGAAGCGCAGGCTCGTGGTGGTGGCGGCCTCGTCGAGCGACAACGACGACGACTGAGCGTTGTGGTGGGGCGGCCGGGCGCGCCCGTGCCCGCCCGCCTTTCGCTTGCTGCGCCTCGCCTCCCCTGTTTTTTCCTCCTCAGTGCCACCCGCCGCCTCCGAGCCGCAGATACCAAGAGCCTCGAATAAAGTCCTACCAGCAGCGCGCACGCACCCCCGACCGCACGCACGCACGCGCACCGTCCCTGAACAACGAGAGACGGATCCTGGCGCAGACACGAAAGCAACACAATTGCAAAAAGCATGTCGGCGACAAAACAGCCAAAATCTCGCCTCCTCAGGCGCCGCCTCCGCCGCCGCGCGCCCCCCGCCTCCGTGCCTTGTCCTTGCCGCCGCTGCCGCCGCCGCCCGGCCGGATAGCGGCGGCGAGCCCCGCGCCCTCGCCGGGACCGCACCCGTCGCCGACGGCGGCGGCCAGCGCGCCCATCTCCTCGATGGGGGGCGCCGCCGATCCCACGCGCGCCTTTTTTGGCGGAGGCGGCGCCGCTGCCGCTGCCGCTTCTGCTTCCTCGGCCACCGGCGCTGCTGCTTTTGCTTTTGACGCTGCTCTCCCTGCCCCCGCCGCCTCGTCCGCCGGCCACGCCTCCAGCCGACCGGCTTGCTCGTCGTCCGCGGCAGCCTTGGCGACGGCCGCGGCCCCGCGCAGCGCCGCCCGGCCCTTGCGCTCGAACGCCGCTGCCGTCGCCTCTGACGCCGCCGCCGCCGCCGCCGCCTCGGCCGCCTCGGCCTCGCCCGCGGCTGCCTCGGCCGCCTCGCGCACCATCCTCCGCGCCCGCTCCGCCGCCTCTGCCGGGCCGTCGTCGCCCGCCTCGCGGACGGCCGCGCCGTGTGCAGCCGCGCCCCGCGGAGCCTGCCGCACGCGCCGCACGCGCGCCTGCGAGCGCGCCGCCGCGTGCGCCCCGAGCGCGGCGTCGAGCGCCGCGCCGGCGTCGGCGGCGCGCGCCGCCGCCAGCCGCGCGCACCGCAGCAGCTGCCCGTGCTCGATCCCGACCCCGTCCGCCTTGCGCACCGCGCACACCTCCCCGAGGGCGGTCACCACCATGACCAGCGAGCCGTCCGCCGCCGCGCACTCGGCCGCCGTCGGGTCGGCCGCCAGCACGTGCCCGCCGCCGCCGCCAAACAGGCAAAAGGTCGTCGCCACGGGGCGGTGGTGCAGCGTCAGCGGCCGCGGCTCGCGCTCGCTCGTCGGGTGCACGACCACCGTCCCGGGGGCCAGAGGGGCGGGGCCGCCGCCTAGTCCACCCCCCAGTCCCTCGCCCACCACCGTCGTCTGCGGCAGGCGAAAGGCGAGCAGCGCGCCGAGGCAGGCAAGCACCACTGCGTCGGCCAGCGCGCCGCCGGCCTCGACGACGGTCGCGTCGACGCGCAGGTGCCACACGCGCCGGCCCGCGGCGACGCACAGGGCCTCGACGTCGACGGCGCCGCTGCCGCGCAGCGCGCGCTCGGCCAGCAGCGCGAGCTCCTGCGCCACGTCGGCCTGCGCGGCGCGGCCCGCGGCGCCGCCGCCGCCGCCGCCGGGCGGGCCCGCGCCGCCAGAGGGGCCGGCGTCGCAGTAGAGGGGCGCCGCCATGTGCGGCAGGGCGACGCCGAACCGCAGCGACCCCTCGCGTCCGCGGCCGCCCATGGGCTCGCCGAGCTCGGCCGTTACGGCCGCCAGCACCCGCGTCGTGCTCGGGGCGCACGAGGCGGCTGGGGTGGTGGCGGACGAGGCGGCGGAAGAGAGGAGGAGGCCGCCGCCGCCGCCGCCGCCGAGCGTGACGAGCGCGCTGCGGTCGTCGAGCGCAAACTCAAACGTCACGGGCCTGCTGTCGTAGGGCCTGCGGCCGTCCAGGCGCAGCTCCTCGTCGCGGAGCGCCTGCACGATGAACGCGCGCTCATTGTTGGAGATGAGCACGTCCGCGCCCTCGCGCATCCTGTTCGCGTCTCCCTCTCTATCCCTCTCTCTCTTTTGCGCCGACCTCTCTTCTGATCGCCCCTTCTTCACTCTCTGGCGCTGCGAAAGTCGTCGTACGTCGTGGCTGGGGATGAACAGAAAGGAAGTGCTGGGCTGGTCTGTGATGTGGTTTGCAGTTGTCTGGAGTGGCGATCGCCTAAATGTCGATGGTGGGGAACGCCGCTGTTCGTCGCGAGTTTTGACACGGCGCAAAATTATGGTACGTCAAAAACGGCTCAATAAGGGTCACGTCCCGGCCTGTCTCAGGGCTCGCGCCGCGGCGGCGCCGCCCCCCCCCTCGGCGCGCCGCCGCTGCTCCTCGGCCGCCGCGGCCGCCGCAGCCTCCATCCGCGCCCGCTCCTCGCCCTTGACGCGCCGGCCGTACTCGTGCTGCGCACGTGCCTCGTCGCGCATCTGCCTCTCCCACGCCCGCTGGGCCTCGGCCCGCGCCGCCTCGTCCCTCTCGTGCGCGCGGCGCCGGCGCTCGGCCTCCTTCTTGTCAGCCTCGGCGCGCCGCAGCGATCGGTACTCGGCGGCCGACATGTTGACAAACTGGCGGTCGATGCCGACGCGGCGCTCGGCCTCGGTGCGGCGCGCGCGGCGCTGCGCGTCCTCGGCGGCGGCGGCGGCGGCGGCGGCATTGAACGCAGAGGCAGAAGCATTATTGAGGGCGCCGCTGCTGCCGAGGCGGGCGAGGGCGCCGCCGCTGCCGAGGCGGGCGAGGGCACCGCCGCTGCCCGACCGCGGGAGCTGCAGGTGCTGCGAGGTGGAGGCGACCGCCGAGGCCGTGGCGGCAGAGGCAGAGGCCGAGGCAGCCGCAAAGGCGAGGGCCAGGGCGGGATCGCTGGGCGACGCCGCGATCGAGGCGGCGCGCGAGGGCGGCAGGGCGGCGGCGGCGGCGGCGGCGGCGGCCGCGGTGGCCGCGGCCGCGGTGGCCGCGGCAGCCCTGGCCGCGGCGCTGGCGGGGGGCGGCGGCGACATCGGCGCAAACAGCGAGGCGTTGCCGGCGCCAGCACCGCCGCCGCCGCGCCTGAGAGCGGCGGCAGCAGCGTAGGCCCCCGACGGCAGCGGCGGCCGCGCGGGCGACGACGTCGACGCCCCGTTGTTGTTGTTGTTGTTGTCGTTGCTGCTGTCGTTCTTGCCCCCGTGCGCCTGCACCTGCCGCTGCAGGCGCTGGTCGTGCGCGGCCAGCAGCTTAGCCGTCAGCTTTGGCTTGGCAGCGGCGACGGCGACGGCGCCGGAACCGGGGGCGTCTGCTCCTCCTCCTCCGCCGGCGTCGGGGCTGCTGCTGATCTCATTGCTGCCGCCGCCGCCGCCGCCGCCAGTGCCGCGGCCGTACCCGGCGACCCCACTGAAACCTCCCGACCGGCCCTCGACGCGCGGCCGCCGCCGCGACGCCTCCTCCTCCGCTTCCGCATGCGCCGCCTGCGCCGCCGCGACCGCCGCCACCTCGGCCGCCGACGCCGCCGCCGCCCGCAGCACCGCCGCCGCCGCGCCCGCGCCGGCCAGCGCGCCGCTCCGCGCGGCCGCCTCCCCGAGCGTCACCACGTCGAACCCGCGCGCCCGCAGCCAGGGGAGCGCCAGCCGCAGGGTGGCGGGCGTGTGCGCGCGGCCGTCGTGCAGCACGACCACGGCGCCGCTGTAGGCGCGGAGGGCGACGTTGGCGGCGTTGAGCAGGGCAAAGGGGGAGATGCTGTCGACGGGCCACACGCTCCCCAGCACGAGGCGCTGCCCCGCGCGGTCGGCGGCGTCCAGCATGGCCGCGCTGTACCAGCCGTGCCCAGGGCGGAACCAGCGCGGCACGTGCTCGAGGTGGCGCCGGATGAAGCCCGAGGCGGCGGCGGTCGCGGCGGCGGCGGCGGCCGCCGCGCTGCTGCCGCCGGCGCTGCCGCCGGCGCCCGGCGGCCCGTCGGCCGGCGCGCCGCGCTCGGCCGCGGCGGCCGCCGCCGCCGCGAGCGCCCCGGCGGAGATCTCGCCCGCCGCCTCCCCGACGGCCTGGTCCAGCAGCGCGCGCACGTCCTGCAGCTCGCGCTCCAGCTCGCGCGGGGAGAGCCCGACGGACGCGCGGTCCCGCCGCCCGTGGTTGCCGAGCTCGTGCCCCTCGAGCAGCGCCCGCCGCAGCAGCGCGCGCCCCAGCCCCGCGGCCCCCTCCCCCGCGCCGAGGCGGTCGCACGCGTCCACGTGGTCGGCGATCACAAAGTGGGTGGCGCGCGCGCCGTTCTGGGCGAGGACGTCGAGGATCAGCGGCGTCGTGCGCGCGCAGGGGCCGTCGTCGATCGTGAGTGCGACAAAGCGGCGGGGGCCCGCGCTGCCTTGGCGCCGCCCGTCGCCGTCGCCCTTGCGCCGCCGCCGCTGCCGCTCCCCCTCGTCCGCCTCGCGCTCCTCCTCGTCCTCCTTGTGCGGGCCGGCGCCGCCCGAGGAGGGACGCGCGCACGACGGGGACGCCAACGGGGACGCCGAGGACGCCAAGGGCGGCGGCAAGTAAAAATGCCACAGCACGCGACGGCCGCCGGGCAAGAGGCGCGCCGCCGCGCAGACGGCCCATCGAGGCGGCGCGTAGACGCAGAGGGCGAGCGCCACGGCCAGGTAGGGCGCGGCGAGGCGCAGAGCCGTGATGAGGAGGCGCGCGGCGACGGTCGCGACGGTGTAGGCGGCGACGGCCAGGGCGCGCGGGAGGGCTGTTTGTTTTTCGAGGGCGGGGGGGGGCGAGCGAGCGTCGAGTGACGGTTGGTGGCGGGCGTCGGAGAGAGTGCGTGCGTCTCTCTCTCCCCCCGTTGCCTCTCTGTTGCACGGCTTTTTCCCCCGCCCCATTGTTGCGGTCCGCAAGGATGATTGATATGCGGAGCAGCGCACCGCTTTCGGCCGCGTGCGCCGCACAGATGGGGCGAGAAGCGCGGATGGCGGTCGAGACTTTTTCGAGACAAACGCCGGGCTTTCTCCCCTCCGTCTGTCTCATGCGGAGCCCAATTGCGCGCATCATTGACTCACCCGCCAGGAACGCGCTCGTCAGGACCAGCATCGCCTTGAGCAGGCGCGCCGCGAAGGGCAGCGGCCGGTAGAGGCCGGACAGGACTGAGCGAGCAAAGAGTGTCTGCGCTCGCCCGTAGCCGAGGGCGACGGCGAGGTCGGCGTCCTGCATTGTTTGATTATTCGTGAGTGTTTGCTTGGGACTGGAAGCGTGGGATTGGTCGTCCTCCTTGAGCCGTTGGCAAAGCGGGCCTTCCCGCTGGCGCGATGCGGCCATCGGCGGATTCTTCGTCGTCCCGCCGCCGCCGCTTTTGGCGCGGCGCCCTCTTTGCTCCCCGCGCGCACTCTTGCGGCGAGTCATCCTCACGCAGACCTCGAACCTCATCACAATCTCCGCAACCATGTCTCTCCGCCAGCTCGAGCGCGACTACCCTGGCCTCGTCGGTGTGCTCCCTGAGTGAGTATGTGATGTGATGCACCACGGGTGTCAAAAACAGGGACGATTGGGGGGGGCCGACGTCACCCGTGCATCGCCGGAGCTGCATGCACGCAGGCGGGGCGACGGGTCCCGCCCCGTGGATCGTGCTCGCAACGGGGCGGCTCGTCTCGTGCCCGAGCGTCACGCCGACGACCAACATTGGAAACGAAACGCGCCGCCGCCGCCTCCCGTCGTCGTCGCCCGTTGCCCGGCGAACGCACCAACCCGCCATCGCCCCTCCGCGCCAAGAACAAACAAAACGACACAAATTCCAGAGCCGACCCTGTCGGCCTCCTGGCCGCCGGCGCTTTTGTGTTTGGCGCGCAAAAGCTCGTCCCCACGTTCGACGCCTCTTGGTACACGGCGGTGAAAAAGCCCGCGTGGACCCCGCCAAACTGGGCCTTCCCCGCCGTGTGGATCCCCCTGAAGCTCCTCCAGTCCGTCGGCCTCTACATCGCGTACAAGCAGATCGGCGGCGGCGAGCAAGGGCGCGCCAAGGCGGAGAAGGTGGCCCTGCCGCTGGCGGCGTTCGGCGCGATGATCGCGCTGGGCAACTACTGGAACGTCGTCTTTTTCGGGCAGCGGAGGCTGAAAGCCTCGCTCAAGGTGATGGCCCTGTTCTTGGGCAGCGTGGTCGGCTCGTCCGCGGCGTTTTGGGCGGCGGGGTCGCCGCTGGCGGCGCTCTTGGTGGCGCCCACCTCGTTGTGGGTGACGATCGCGGCTAAGCTCAACTGGGACATCGTCGCGCTCAACCCGGAGCTGCACGAGAAGGACGACGCCTGAGAGGAGGAGGGGGCGGGGGGTTTGTATCGAATAGCATTAGCCGCGCTGGCGGCAGCCGAAGACCAGGTCGATCCAGCGGTGGAGGGAGGCGCTGACGCTCGGGGCCTCGAGCGCGGCGCGCATGGTGGCGAGAAAGAAGGCCGGCGAGCCGCGCGCCCAGCGCGGCAGCTCGACGCCGCCGACGGGCCGCCCGCTCTCAATTGCAAAAAGGAAAAATAAAATTGACGGGCGCGCGCTCGATCTCTCGTGAATGGAAGACGCGGCGCCGTCGTTTTGGTTGGACATGCGTTTTTATATGCTCATGCGGGGCTTCGATCCCCGGGTCTAGGCATTTCTTGCCGGTGGCCTGGTTGGGGCGCAGAGCATAAGTACCTCTATCGTGGGTGGCGGAGTGGGATGGAGGATGGAGGAAGGGGGGAAGCGAGGATTAGAGGTCGAGTTTTGTCCTGGGTCGGATTCGAACGTCCAATCGGGCAAATTTTTTTTAGGGTTTTGGGACCACGACAACGTACCGCTTTGACCAGACTAAGCCACATGAGCGGTTTGTGAGTGTTCTGGAGTCGCATTCCAAGGCAGCAATGCTGGAACTATAATCATAGATTGCTATCTCTTGGCGGCGTTTGTGGCTGTGGATTTTTGCACAAGATCTCGACTTGATCTGTAAAACGCGAGCGCGCGCGCCTGAGGAACATCCTTTGGGGGGGCCGGACGTCGACGTGTCGGCCCGACGCCATTGAACTCTCGCGGTGTGCGCAGGGGACAGAGGTCGCAGCAGCAGGGCGTGCGTGCAGCGGCAAGAGAGGAGCGGCAAAACGCGCGCGCCGCCTGCCGCGCGTCGCCGACATCCTCTCTCGCACGGTCTCGGGGGGGGCACATGCGCGTGCACGGCGTCCGACAGGCGTCCGACGGGCGCGCCGCCGGAGCGCCGCCGTCCTCCGCGCAGCCGCGGCCGCCGCCGCCGCCTGTGCCGCCGCCCTCCTGCCCCGCCCTCCCCTCGCCCAGCAGCACCTCGCGCAGCGCGCGGCGGAACTGCGCCGCGTCGGCGAGGTTGCGCACCGCGCGGTCCATGCAGAGCGTGAGCATCTGCATCATCTACTCGCGCGAGTCGCTCGCGGGCGCTGGCGCCGCGGCCGGGGTCGGCGGCGGTTGGGGGGCGGCGGCGGGGACAGGGGCGGCAGGGGCGAGGCGGCGGTTGTCGTTCGAAAGATGATCCTGTCGGGCTTTTTGCACGACGCACAACCACAACCAACAGGCAACAATAAAAATAACCGCCCCCCGCACCGCTGCCCCCCTTCCCTCTCACAGCTCGCCGCCGGGCATGCGCCCGACGTCCGGCCACAGGATCGCGTCGGCCACGAAGCACACGCCGCCTGCCGCCCCCTCGAACAGCGACGCGGGCCGGTCGGCCAGGTCGTACTGCTCGGCTTCCGGTAGGCGCCGCCACGTGCACCGCTGCCGGACGCGGGCGCGTCGTGGGTTGTCACGACCGCTGATTCAAACGCTCTTCCTCCCTCGGTTCCCACCAGAACAAGAACAAAAACGACATCACAAAAGTTGACCGCATTCTCTTTTTGACCTTTCTCTTCCTCTTTGCTTGCTTGGACCCCACCACTGACCCCTGCGCGCACTGTTCAACAAACTTTTCCTCCAAAGAACTGCAAAAATAAGCAGCACCGATGAGGCGGCGCGCGGGCCGCGCGGGGGCGGCACTGCTGCTGATTGGTGAGGGAGCGCGACGCGTGGATCGATTGCCGGGAGCTGCGCGATTGAGCTGCGCGCGTATCAGCCTTTCTTTTTAAACTGGAAAAACGACTCCGACCTTTGCGCTTTGCGACGGCCATACGCCGTTTGAGTGCAGACGACTGGTGGTGGATGTGGTGCACGTCTTTCATTCGGCGTCTTCGCGCCCCTTGCGCGCGCGCGCTGTGCCGTTGACGACTGGGAAAGACGAAGAGGAAGAGGAGGGTGGCCTGTTTTCGGCCCCCCCCCCGAGACAAAGAGGAGGCTCCATCCCGCCGTCCATCCCGCCTCCGTCTCCAAACCGCCCGCAATGACCCGCCCAGGCCACATATGAACCATTCGCACCTCCCGTTGCGCCGCGCGCGCCCCCCAAATGGCGTCGCGAGTGGCCGCGGCGGGTCGCTCCAGCGCCAGCCGCCGCCGCGCGACCCGACAGACGCTCGCTCGCCCCCCGCGCCCCCCCCCCGCCCGCCTTGTGGGGCCGCCAGAGGGCCACGCCGCAAAACTTATATAGACGGCATCCCGACCGCCCCACTCACCCTGCGCGCAACCCTCCCCGACAACTCCAACCCGAGACAACAAACAAACAAACAGGCGTCGCGGCGGCGGCGGCCACGGCCACGGCGGCAGCGGCGGCCACGGCGCTCTCCGCCCGCTCCGTCGACGGCGCGGGGCGCGGCAGCAGCCCGACCAGCCGCTCGCTCCAGGGGTCGTCCTCCTCGTCCCCCTCGCTCCTCGAGTGGATGGGCCTCGGCCGCCGCACGCAGCAAGAACAACAACAAAAACAACTACCGCAGCAGCAGCCGCCCAACCTGGCAGAGTCCGTGCGCGCGGCGTCGTTCAGCGAGCGCGAGGACAACCCCGAGCAGCGGCCGCTCGACGAGGAGCTCGCGCGCGCCTTTTTCGCGGCGGGCGCGCGGCTGTCGCCCGGGCACTGGGCGGCGGCGGCGCTGGGCCAGGGGGCCGCCTCGGCCAGGGCGGCCGAGGCGGGCGGGCGGGGATACGGGCCCGACGCGTCGGCGGCGCGCGAGCGCGCGTGGGCCGGCACCGGCGGCAGGGCGATTGAGCTGGGGGCGCCGGCTCCTGCAAAGAACGGCCCCCCCGCGAAAAACGGCCCCGCAAAAAACGGCGGCGGCGGCAGCGGCGCGACCAACGCCCCCGCCCCCCCATCTGCGCCCAGCGCCGCCGGCGGCGCCATTGCCGCGCCCCGCAAGGACGGCAAGGACGCCGACGGCGGCGCGGACGCGGGCGGCGAGGCCGACGCCGACAGCGCCCTCTACAACTTTGGCACCACCGGCGGCCGCCGCGACACGACGCCGCCGCCCGTCTCGCCGCCCGAGGTTTGCCGCGCGCCCCTCCCCGGCCGCGGCCTGCCCGCGCGGGTAGCCCCGAGCTCCCTGACAGGACGGGCCGAGCCCCTGGCCTTGCCGTCCCTGCCGGACGGCGCCAAACCAAACGTCATCTTGATCTTCATGGACGATCTCGGCTTCGACGACGCCTCGTTCCGCCACCCTCCCGGCTCGCCCGGCCACGGCCGCGTCCGGACGCCCAACCTCGACCGCCTCGCCGGCCAGTCCACCGAGTTCGACAACTTCTACGTCGAGCCCATGTGCTCGCAGACGCGCGCGACCCTGCTGACGGGGCGGGACTTCCCGCGCACGGGCGCCCTCCTGGTCAACGGCGGGTGGGACGCCGTCTCGACCGAGGAATTGATGCTGCCGCAGGCCATGGCGGCAGCCGGTTACGCCACGGTCATGGCCGGCAAGTGGCACAACTCGGCCGCGCAGGGGTACGCGCCCTGGGACCGCGGGTTCGAGGACGCCTGGTACCCGACGGACCACGTGCACATGGACAACAACATGCGGCACAACGGGGCCTGGGTCCAGACGACGGGGTGGATGGAACCAAAGTTACTGGATATCCTGACCGCGACGCTGGACAAGTTTCTGCCGGGCAACGCGTCGGCGGCGGGGGAGCGGGCGCAGCCGCACGCGCGGAGCGCCGCGGGGCGGGCGGGGGGGCTGCCGGCGCGCAGGAGGAGGCGGCGGCGCCGCGCGCTGGCGCAGCAGCTGGCGTCGCTGCGCGAGGAGCGCGCGGGCAACCGCGCCAAACCCGCGGCGCGCGCGCCTACGGGGCAGCGGGCGGCGGCGGCGGCCGCCGGGGCGGTCGAGGGGGACTTTTTCGGGACCAAGCACGACGGCGTCCAGGGCCTGTATGGTGGAGGGGGCAAGACGGTGGCGACTACGGGCAAGACCAACGCGGGCGGCGGCGCCGCCGGCAGCAACGTCGCCGCTCCCGCCGCGCCCGCCAAGAACGTCGCCAGCGCCGGTTCGGCCAAGAACGTCGCCAGCGCCGCCCCGGCCAACAAGAACGCGGCGTTCTCCCAGGCCAAGAACGCGCCTGCCGCCGGCCGGGCCAACGCCACGCCGGCAGCATCGGCATCGGCAGCGGCGGCGGCGGCGGGCAAGAACGCGCCGCCCGCGAAAAACGCGGCCCCCTCGGCCTCGGCCAAAAACGGCGGCGGCACCGGCAACAAACCACCGCCCCCCCTCAACAAGCCGAGGAACGCCGGCCCCCCGCCCGCGGCCGCCGCCCCTTCCCGCCCCCACGCCGGCGTCAACGCCACCGCCGACGCCCGCCCGTTCTTTGTCTACTACGCCCCTTTTTCGATCCACCAGGGCGTCGTCCGGCCGGGCGAGGGGCCGCGCTGGCAGCGCCCCGCGCCGCCCGAGTACCTCGCGCGGCAGCCCGCGGACGACCCGCGCGTCTCCCCCGACACCCGCCAGGTGTGGGCCATGCTCGAGGCCTACGACGCCCAGATCGGGCGCCTGCTCGACTACCTCGACGCCACGGGCTTGTCGAAAAACACATACGTGATGCTGACGAGCGACAACGGCGCCGCGCTCTTCCAAGGCGAGGCGCGCCCTGACTACAAACTGGCGCGCATGCCGTCGCGCATGGCGGGCTTCAAGGAGGACGCGCTCGAGGGGGGCGTGCGCCACGCCCTGTTTGTGCGCGGGCCCGGGGTGGCGCCCGGGAGGGTGGACAGCCGCCCGCTGCTGCACATCAAGGACGTTTTGCCGACGCTCGCCGAGCTGGCGACGGGCGGCGGCGGCGGGGGGGCCAGGGGTGCGGCGGCGGCGGCGGCGGTCGGGCCCGCGCCGGACGCCCCCTGGGACGGCCGGTCGTTCGCCAACCTGCTGCGCGGCGGCGACCGGCCGGGCGGGGGCGAGTGGCCCGAGCCCACCGACTACCAGAAAAACCGGGCGCTCGTGCTCTTCGAGCCGAGGTGCGTCGGCGGCGACTTCGTCCCCGCGCTCGACCCGCGCACCCGCCGCGCCGCCAAGCCGCAGCCGATGCTCGACTACGAAAAAGGCGGCTCGGGCAGCCTGGGGTTCGCCCGCTGCCTGGCCGTGCGCCAGGGCGAGTACAAGCTCGCGCGCGGGCGGCTCTACAAGTTCCGAGACGGGTCGCACGTAGAGGCCTCCTGCAACGAGGTGTCCGACCCTTCCGAGGCCGCGGGCGTGAAGGCGCGGCTCGCGCAGCTGGCGCGCGACTGGTTCGCCGGCGTGGTCGCCGCGCCGCACGCCTTCGAGAAGATGCCCGCATTCCTGGGCCGGCGCGGCGCCAAGGAGAGCAACGTGCTGACCAACGCGGCCGTCGAGCGGCCGCTCGGGCGCGTCGTCGTCACGCCGTCGGGCCTGAAAGGGTTTTCGGCGCGGGGCGACGGCGCCGCCGTGCGCGTGGTCGTCGAGCAGGCCGGCGAGTACGAGGTCCGCGCCTACTACCAGAGCCGCGCCGCCGCCGTCATGACCGTCTCCGTCGGCCCCTACAGCAGCACCGTGTCGCCCGTCGCGCCCGCGTGGGGGCGCCTGACCGCCGCGTGGCCAGAGCGCGCCGGCGGGCGCGGCGAGTCGGCCGTGGGGACCGTTCGGCTCGAGGCGACGCCGCCGGGAAGCGTGTGGGAGATGCGGCTGACGCTCGAGTCGCCGGCGCCCGGCGGCGGGCCTGTGTTTGAGGCGCTCGACAACGTCAAGTTTGTGCTCAAGGGCGCGCAGGGGCCGGGGACGCCTTACGACCCGACGCGGGACGTCGAGGGGGGCGGGCGGTGAGAAGGGATGATTGAATGATGACGATGACGATGACGAGTTGTTTTCTTTTCCTTCGGCGGCGGCTTGAAGCTTTGGAGCGTCTTTTTGATTCCTCGCGCTTTCCTCGAGGCTTTTCTCCCCCCCTCTTTTTTTTTCTACGTACCCGGAGCCTCCTGAACACCCCAAACACAGATCCTTTACCTACTTAATCCTCTATCTAACGGGGCGGGCGGGAGGACAGGCGGCGCTGGAACAATGCGCCCCACCCACCGCCCCCCCCCACCGCCCCCTCCCTTGCCGCGCCCTTCCTCACGCTTTTGGCTTTTTTTCCCTGTCTCGTGTCTCGCGGAACAAGGGATCGAAAACGGCGTCGCAACACATTTTCTAATAAGCAAGACAGACCAGTAATGAGTATCACACCGCCCTCGCCGCCTCGCGCCCAAACACCAGCCGCGCCAGCGACGCCAGCAGCAAGACGAGCGCGACTGCGCGCTCGGCGCCCGCCCAGCCCTCGGGCAGCAGCCGCCCGCCCAGGCCCGCCAGCGCGCCGACGGGGCCGCGCGCCAGGTCGCCTGGCACGAGCGGGTGGCCGCGGCCGTAGTGGTACCCGCCCGCCTCGCCCATGCCAAAGGCCGAGTAGGCCCACGCGCCCGCCAGGACCACCAGGCTCGCGTCCAGGGCCGTGCCGCTGCCGCCGCCGCCGCTGGCCGCCGCCGCCGCCTCTTCCGCCGCTGCCTCTGCCGCCTCCTCCTTTGCCAGCTCCGCCCGGCACAGCGCGACCGCCCCCTCGACCGCCCGCTGCGTCGTCCGCACGCGCTCCAGGGCGTCCGGGATCCCCAGGCCGCCGACCACGGCCGGGTCCCCCGCCTCCACCGCCGCCGCCCGCGCGTCCGCCTTGGCCCGCATCGCCTCGAGCGACCGCAGGAACCACTCCAGCACGCCGCGCAGCGAGCCGCAGGCGCCAAACACGCGCGCCGTCTCTCCGCGGCGCATCTTTACCACCCCCTCGAACACGCGCCCGTTGTCGTAGCACGCGCTGTAGGTGGCCAGGGCCATGACCTGGGGGATGGCGCAGAAGCGGAACACGTCCGGGTGCCGCAGCGCGCGCAGGTAGGCCAGGCAGTGCGGGAGGTGCCGCAGCGCGTCCGTCACGAGGTCGTCGAGCGCGCCCAGGGCCCGCGGCCTGTTGCAGGCCTCTTTGAGGTCGGCCAGGTCGTCCGCGTAGCGGCCCCACACGTCCCGCGGCCAGAACATGCGCGGGGCGGGCTCCTCCTCGATGTCCTCGAGGTAGTCGCGGATGATGTTTGCCTTCTGCAAAAACAGGCCCATGTGGTTGGAGAGCGGCTCGGAGGCCGGGCGGCCGAGCTCGGCGCGCTCGAGGCCGCACGCCGCGAACAGCTGCGACAGGCCCACGCCCACGAGCCCCGCGACGTAGTGGCAGTAGAGGTCGTACTCGGCGACCGTGCGCACCTCGCCGCGCTCGGCGACGAACTCGGCCATGCCCGCGCCCATGCGCCGCGTGACGTCGGCAATCACGGAGCGGAAGCGAGGGCCGAGCGCGAGAAAGGCGTCGACGACGGTGGCGAAGCGCTCCATCAGGCGCACGTACTCGCCGTAGCCCACGCCGACCATGTGGAAGCCGCTGTTGTGTTTGTTTGGTTGTTGTTTTGTCGGTGGGTCCGGTCGGTTGGCCGGGTATGCGTGCGAGGGAAAAAAGGAGAGGACGCGAGGCGGCGGCGTTTGAACGGCGAATACGGCGGCGGCGGGGGGGGTTTGGGGCTGCGCGCGCGCGACCCGAAACGTAAAACTACCATTTCGAAAACTCACGGCTCGAAGATCCGCTCGTGGAACGACAGCAGGGCCGGCACTTTCACGCTGTCGTCCAGCGCCATGTCGTCCTCCACCGTGTCGAGGCCGCGCAAGACCAGGTAGAAAACGCAAACGGCGTCGCGCAGCGGCTGCGGCAGCTGCTGGATGACGACGGCGAAGGAGCGGGACACGCGGTTGAGGACGTCGTAGCAGAAGGCCAGGCTGGGGTCGCGGGGGAGGCGGGTGGCGCGCCGGGCGGCCACGTACATGCGGGCCTGTTCTTGGGTTGGGATGGTTGGGGGGGGGGGGGGGGGCGGGTTTTTTTTTTTTTTTGTGCGTCGAGATAATCAAGAACGACGGGACACGCCGGGGCATGGGCGCGGGGAGTGGGACAGGAGAGGGACGCAAGAGAGAGAGAGGGAGAGGGAGAGAGAGAGAGAGAGAGAGTGCGAGCAAAAGACGCTTTGGCCCCGGTCGAGCACAAAAACGCCGCCGCAAAAAAAAGGAACAAAAACCGACGACGAACAAGAGAAAAGCAAAGAGAAAAACGACCCACCGCAGGTGCGTGTTGTTGACCACGCGCTCGATGCCGCCCATCAGCAGCAGCACCAGCCCCTGCTTCACCAGGTCGTGCCCGTAGATCGACGGCGCCAGCGACCGCGCCAGCAGCTGCAGCGCCCAGGGGCGCGCCGCCACCGCCCGCACGTTGCGGACGTCCCTCGCCTGCCACCCGACCTTGTCCTGCGTGAGGCGCTCTGCCGCCACGCCGACGACGGCGCTCTTGTACACGCCGCTGATCACGCCGTTGGCCGCGCCCGCCAGGGGGCGGAAGACGCCGACGATGGCCACGCGGTCCCCCGGCTTGACCGAGTCGACGAGGTCGTCCTCGAGCACGACGTCGACGCCGTGCGGCAGCTGCCCGGGCGGCGCGGTCTCGGGCAGCTCTTGCAGCGTGACGAGCTATGGGTTTTTTTTTGTATTTGTTTTTTGTTAGAAAGTATTTTAGGGGGGGGGAAGGGCCATAAAGAGGGGCGGTCGTGTTGATGCGTGAGTTTGGGACGTGACAAGGACAAACATGGATCCCGAGCGCGCCGATCGTCGCGCACGGTCCGACCGAGAACGAGGCGGCTGCGCCCCCGCCCTTTTTCGTCCCTCTTGTCGCGCGCGCGCTCGCTCGCCGTTTGTCCTCTCTTTGTCTGATTGCTCGCACTCTGTTTCTCACCTGGTTGTCGCGGTAGCGGCAGCGGCCGTACTCGGTGACGAGGAGGTTGCCGTCCGTGTCGCGCGTGGGGTACGAGGAGCCTGTTTTTTTTTTTTTGGAGGTGGTCGCGCGGGGATCTTTAGCCTTTTGAGCGGAAACGACGACGGAGAGAGACGACGGAGAAAAAGAAACAGAAGACCCCCCTCGCCCGACAAAAAACGCCCCACCCAGCCCTCGGCCCTCACCCGTCGGCAGGCCCGTCAGCGCCGTCACGTCCCGGTACTCCCGGCTCGACGTCAGGCCCGTGGCCGGGCAGTAGTGCACGCTCTTGACGATCTTGGGCCGCACGAGCGAGCAGCGCGTGACGATGCCAAACACCTTCACCAGCTTGCCAAGCTGCCGCGAGGCGAGCTCGCGCGGCGACACCTCGGCGGCGCCAAAGTCGCCGAGCAGGCCGACGCGCACCTCGGCGTCGGGCGCGATGAGCTTCGCCAGGCTCGGGCTGGCGCGTGCAAAGTCGCGCACCGCGTCCTCGAACCCGGGCAGGACCTCGGCGGGCCGGTCGAGCAGCTCCTGCGCCAGAGAAGGGTTCCACGCGCGCAGGCGGTGGAGCTGCACGTTGAGCCGCCCTGTTTTTAGGGCCACGGCCTCGCCCGTCTTGGGCGAGTGCTCGACCATGTCCTGGGCGATCTGCTCGGCGAGGGACCAGCCGTCGGCCGGGTCGACGAACTCGAGGAAGTCGGCGAAGGCGCGCTTGCGCGCGAGGCGGGCCTCGAGCGCGTCGTCGAGCGGCGGAGCAGCGCCGGCGGCGCCCGCGGCGGCGGCCATGTTTTTTTCGCTCTTTGTTGGTTTTGATGCGCTGTTGCCGCGCTTTGGGGGCGGGCGGCTGGTGCGAGCACGATGCGAGGCTGATGATCACGCGCGCTCGATGGCGGAGGTCGGGAAACGGCGACGCTGTTTTTGGGAGGGACGCGTAAGAGGAGAGTCTCTCGTCTTTTTTGAAATCGATTCGAGTTTGGGTGTGTCTCTTCTCCCACGCGCGACCCGCGAACGACGGCGTAGAGCAAACGAGGAGCGCGTTGGTACGAACGCGACGACGCGCGAGAACCCACGCGCGCGGCAGCACAATCAGGGGTTGATCGGCGCTGCGCGATTCGCGGAGGAGGAAGACAAAAACGTTTTTTGAATTTTCGTTCTCTCTCTCGGCGCAGACGAGTCGCTATCCGCCGTGCTTGGTCAAGGAAAAGGGTCAGGGTGTGCGTCGCGCACGGTCGTATGTGTGGAGTAGGATCTGGTCGCGCGAGTGCGAGAGATAGCCAACAATGAGGGATGATGGGAGTGGGCGGACATCCTTTTGTGCGTTTTTTGGCGGCGGCGGCGGCGGAGGGCACAAACAGGGCAGGCGGCAGGCGACGTTCTTCGCCCGCTCTTTGTTCCCTCTCGAGACACAAACGCCCTCAGCGTCATCTCGTTTGTGCACGCACATCCTAGTCACGTCGCGGCGGCCGTCCTTTTCGCTGCAAACATCGACACCCGCTGCTGTGTCGCGAGGCCGCCGGCGATCGGTCTCGTCCGATGGAGCGCGCCACTCCGCCACGCGCACGCGCCCGCAGTGACGGCGCCGCTTTTGGCTCGTTGCCCCGCTCTTGGTTTGCCCGTCTGCCCCCTCCCTCGCCCTTCCCGCGACGCGCTCCTCCTGCGATCCCTCGCCGACGGCTTGCCAGGCCGCAGTCTCTTCGACGCAGCAGCAGCTGCTGCTGCTGCTGGTCTTGCACGGCGCGGCCCCCCCCCCGCCGCCCGCCCCCCACCCGAGCAAGCGAGCGAGCCGCCGCCGTCGGCGCGCGGCGGCGGCGGCCGACGAGAGAAGCCCCAAAACGCGACCCCCCTCTGGCACGCCTGCGACACTTCCTCCTTCCGTCGTGCGTCATCGCCTCTTTCCCGAGAGCGAACAACCCGAGCAGGTGCGAAACGAACGCCCACCAACGATCGATCGATCGATCGCGATCGCGAGCGCGCAAAAAAAAAACTCGGTGCTACCGCCCCCCCTCTCTGGTCCGCGGCGCCCTTCCCTCTGGCTGGCTCCCGCGAGCGCCGATGCTCCGACCGACTGCGTCTCGGATTAGTCCGATCAGGCGTGTTGCGCGTCCTCCCTGGCGCGTTGAAACTGCTTGGATCGGCGGGCGGCGGGGCAGGAAGCAGCAGGGAGGACGAGGAGGAGCAGGCGACGGCGGAGACAAGGAGACGCCGCTCTCTTTCAGGCCGTGATCCGGCGCTGGCGCGCCGTTGGGCTGCCTCGGGCCGCCGATTGCCTTGTCTGCTGGGTCCGGCGGCGTGCAGAGAGAGATGGAGGAAGCGAGAGACGTTCCCGTCTCTCTCTCTCGCCCTCTCCCCTCCCTCTCTCTCTCTCTCTCCTCCTTGAGAGGACGGCTGCAGCCCCTGGAGCCGTCGCTCGGTCGAGGCGCCGCTTTGCGGGCGGCAGCACGACGCCGCAACAAGCTGGAGCAACGCGCGCCCCCATCCGATCGCGCGCGGCAGCCCAGCGGGGGCGCACGCCGCGTCACGAGCAGCAAACGCGCCGCCGACGACCTTTTTTTCCGCCCGCCGCCGACGCCGACGCCAACGTCCGCCCGTCTCCCCCTCATCGCTCATCCCCCCGCCCAAACCCCCAAACGCCCGCTCCATCCCCTCCCCGCGCAGAAGGCCGCCCAACAAGGCGCCGTCCGACGACGACCAACAACCACAGAGACACAGACAGGCTACAGGGAAAAAGAAGGAGAAAGAAGAAACGAGAAAATGGGCCGCTACTCTGCCGAGGTCGGGCCCGCGGCCAAGGTGGCCAAGAGCCGCGGCGCCGACCTGCGCACCAGCTACAAGAACATGCGCGAGTGCTGCGCCGCCGTGAGCGGCCTCGAGCTGGGCAAGGCCAAGCGGTACCTGCAGGCCGTGCTCGACCGCACGCGCTGTATCCCCTTCCGCCGGCACACGGGCTGCATCGGCCGCACGGCGCAGGCTAAGAACGAGAACACCACCACGCGCCAGGGCCGGTGGCCAGTCAAGAGCGTCGAGGCGCTCATGGGCCTGCTCGTCAACGCCGAGGCCAACGCCGAGAGCAAGGGGCTCGACACGGCGGGCCTGCGCATCGCGCACGTCCAGGCGCAGCGCGCGACGGGCATGCGCCGCCGCACCTACCGCGCGCACGGGCGCATTAACCCCTTTGCGTCGCAGCCCTGCCACGTCGAGCTGGTGCTGTCGGAGAAGTCGGCGCCCGTGGCCGGGCCCGAGGGCAAGGCGCGCAAGCTGACGGCGCGCCAGGCGGGCAAGGCGCTGCGCTCGGGGTCCAAGTCGCTCGCGGCGTGAGAGGAGGATGAGGACGAGAGGGCGATGTGCAGACCCGATTCGAGGAGAGGGAAGAGGAGAGCGTTTTTTCCGCGTTATCTTTCGCGCCTGTTTTTGAGGGTCGGCGGCGGGCGGGCGGGTGGCACGGGGGTCGGCGACGCGTCCTTTTTGGCGTCATTGCTCCTCCATCTCGTTCCCGGCCCGTGGGACCCTGGCGCTCGAGCCCCGTCGCGCTCTCTCTTCCCCTTGTAAGCAACGATGAAAAGCACTGAGAAGAAAAGGGGAGGAACAAGGGAGGGCGCGCGAAGCGTCGTTTCACAGAGAGCAACGGCCGAGCGCGGCACTTGGGCGACCGTTCCCCCGGCCGCCGCGCCAGCGACGCCGACCGCGCGCGTTCCTCTGGGATCAAAAAGCCGGCGCCCTCGCGGTCGACCTTCCACCGCTCACATGTTGTCCTGACACTCTCATCTCTAGCGCTTGCACCGCCCCGACCTTTACTACCATAGAAGACCCTTCCTCCGTCGACGTCCTCCCCTGTGGTGCGTCCCTTGCCTCTTTGATTCTGCATTCGTGGTTCCGCCCGCCCACTCTCTCCCGCGTGCGTCGCGTCTCGGACCATCGGGATGTAGCTGGTCGGCGGGTTTCGACGTGCGCATCTGGATTATCCGGTCGCGGCGGGACAGAGGGAGGCTAGGGGGCCTGCGTCCACGAGACAGCCAACGCAGGGACGCGAAACGCCGCGTCGTCCCCTCGGGCGCGCGCGCGCGATAGAGACCCCTCCTTCATCGACTTAGTGGCCAGCAAGACCGCCGCCTTGCTCATGTGTTGCCACGCTCTGGTCACAGAGCGCGCCGAGCTTGCCGCCGCCGTTGCCGACGCTGCGCGCGAGCGCGACTCGCCGGGGCCCAAAACCAGTCCTCTCGGCGTGAAAAAAGGGCCTGCGCTGTGGAAATTCTGCTCACCGGCCTCCCTCCTCCTCCGGGTCGCCTCAAACCTCGCCTCCAACCACAACACCAACAGAACCAAAAGAAGTCGTCAAAGAGCACCCCATGACCCCGTCGCCGCGACTGCAGGGGGAGCGGAGGCGCGCTCTGGCCGGCGGGGCGCGGGCCGCCGCCGCAGCGTGACACCGCCTTGAGACCCACCCCCAGCCGACAGCAGCAAATATACTACACGCGAACAACGACGACAACAACAACCAACCCACCACGGCATGAAGGCCTTCTTTGGCCTGGGCGGGCCCGGCGGCCGGAGCGGCGGCCGCAGGCGCCCCGGCTTTGGAGCTGACGACGCCGACGACCCCCGCGGCCGACGAGGACGGGGCGCGGCCGGCGACGGCGATGGCGGCGGCGACGACGACGACGACGACGCCGACACCGACGGCGGCGACGCCGCCGCCGCCCGCGGCGAGAGCGGGTTGGGGTTTGGCCCCGACCGGCCAAACACGGGCGCGCCCTCGTTCCTCGCGTCCCTCTACCACCAGCGGTGGCAGCAGCAGCAGCATCTCCGGCAGCTGCCGCAGCGGCGGGAGGGCAGGCGGCAAGCGGCCGCCGCCCCCGGCAAGCGCGGCGGCGGCGGCGGCGGCGGCGGCGGCGGCGAAGCGAGCGACAGCCCCTCGCCGCGCCTCGACCCCCTGGCCAAGCGATCTTCGGCCTCGCTCGGCCGCGACGACAGCCTGCGGTCCGGCGCCCGCGACCCGTCGGCCCGCAGCGTCGGCGGCGTCGCCCTCTCCTCCGCCTCCGCGGTCCCGGCCGACCTGGCCGCGGCGGGCGCGCAGTTCTTGCGCGAGGAGCTCAGGGCGGCGCGCTCGGCCGTCGCCGCGCTCGAGCGCGCCCTGTCGGGCGCCGGCGGCGGCGCGGCGGCGACGACATCGGCGGCGGGCGCCTCTGCCGCCGCCGCCTCTGCCGGCGCCGCCGGCACGGGCCTCCGGAGCGCCCCCCAGGCCGCCGCGGAGCGCTGCGCCGACGAGGCCTCCCTCGCGCTCGGGCGCTTGGAGCACGCCGTCGCCACGCGCCAGGGCCCGGACCTGATCGTCGCGGCGTGCGAGGTGAAGGTTCAGGCGCGGCGCGCTCTCCAGCTGCTGCGGAGCAACGCCTCGGCCTCGGCGCCGCTGCTGCGGCGGCTGCTGGCGGCGGCGCGGCCGGCAAAGCTCGCCGCCAAGTTTGACGCGGCCGCGGGGAGGCTGGCGCGCATGGTGCCCCCCATGGCGCTGGCGGCGGTGGCGGCGACGGCGACGCCGACGCGTCCGTCTTTCGAGGCGTCGCGCGCCGGCTGCGGCGCGGGGCAGAGCGGCGGCGGCCTCGGGCGGGCGCCCGAGGCGGCGGCGGCGGCGGCGGCGGCGGGACGGGACGGCGGCGGCGGCGCAGCGTTGGCCGAGGGGGGCGCGCGCGCGTCGCCGGCTGCGCTCGCGCTTGGAGCAGGAGTCGCAGCAGCCACAGCAGCAGCAACAGCAGCAGCAGAAGCAGCAGTAGCAGCGGCAAGGCGACCGCCTGAGCCGCCCGCCACTGCCCCGGCGACGACGACGATGACGACGACGGCGGCGGGGACGGTCGCTGCTGCCGGCCCCTGCCGCGGCGCCATCGTCCGTCGCGGCCGCCACGGCGACGGCGTCTGCGGCGTCTCGTTCGTCCCCCCCGGCGGCGCCTCGGTCGACACGGGCCTGTGGTGGGCCCTCAGCGGCGCCCTCGAGCTCTACTCGCCGGCGTCACAGTGCACGACGACGTTCCAGGGCGTGGCCGACGGCGGCGGCGGCGGCGACGGCGGCGGCGCGGGCGCGGCCGGCGCCTCGGCCGACGCCTCTCGCGGCGGGCGCAGGGCTTCCGCCCCGTTCCCCGCCGAACAGGACGCCCTGACCGCCGTCGCCGCCGACGCTCAGGGGCGCGTGTGGGCCGGCTCCGCGCGCGGCGTCGTGCGCGTGCGCCACAAGCGCGCTTGGGACGCCGCGGAGGCGAGCCTGGCGCTCTTTCCCTGCGAGGCGGCGGCGGCGGCGGCGGCGGCGGCAATGCAGGCGGCAGCGGCAGGGGCGACAGCGCCGCTGTCCGACGGCGGCGGCGGCGGCGGCGGCAACGGCGGCGGTGGCGGTGGCACCGCCACCTCCCGCGCCGCGGGCGCCCTCGCGCGCCTGCTGCACCAGCACCACCACAGCCCCTCGTCCTCGCAGCAACACCAGCAACAGCAGCAGCAGCAGCAGCAGCAGCAGCAGCAGCAGCAGCAGCAGCAGCAGCAGCAGAACCCCCACCCCCACCAAAACCACCCTCTCGGCGCGGGCGGGTGCGCCATCCGCGCCATCGCCTTTGATCCCTCCCGCCCCGGTCGCGCCTGGGTCGGCGACGAGGCAGGGCGCGTGCGGATCTGTTTCTACGACGACGCGACCGGCACGCTCGCGCGCCTGCCCGGGCCCGAAGAGGCAGAGGAACGAGCCGACTCCGCCGGCGACGACGCCCCCGCCGCCGCCGCCGCCGACCCGGCCCCGTCGCCGCCGCCGCAACAGCCGCAAGCCCCCCCCCTCCAGCGCAAGAAGAGGACGGCCTCGGGCCCCGTCCGCTGCATCCTCGTGCGCGACGGCCGCGCCTGGGTCGCCGGCGGGCGGCGGGACGGCGGGTGGATCGCCCTATACGACTCGGAGTCTCGCGGCCGGCTCGACCGCTGGACCTGCGGCCCCTCGCACGGCCCCTGCCACGCCATGGCGGCACTCGAGTGGGGCGGGGCGGAGGCGGCGCGGGCGCGGAGGCTGCTGACGCGGCGGGCGGCGTCCCTGGCGGCGGCGGCGGCGGCGGCGGGCGCCGGGGTGCCCTTCGCGGAGGCGACGCCGCCGCCCGCTGCCGCCGCGACGGCCAGCGGCGGCGTCGCCGCCGGAGGAGCCCCCGTCCCCTGGCAGCTGCTGACGGGGCACGACAACGGCCAGGTCCTCGTGTGGCCCGCCGGTCCCGGCTGCCGTGCCCTGTCCGTCGGCCCCGGCGGCGAGAGCAACGGCGGCGGCGGCTACGGCAGCGGCGGCGGCTATGGCGGCGGCGGCGGGCCCCTGATGAAGCTGGCGCCGCACGAGGGCGGCGGCGGCGTCGGCAGCGCCGTGCGAGGGCTGGCGACCTTTGACGACGTCGGCCGGGGGGCGGTGGCCACGGCGCACGCCAACGGCGAGATCCGCATCTTCCAGCGGCCGTGCGAGGACATGGGGTGGGGCCTGCTCGCGCCCGCGCCGAGCGCGGGGGCGGGGCCGTCGCTGGGCCCGCGCTCGGCGTCGGCGCGCGCCGCGTCGGGCGCGCTGCCAGCGGGCAGCAGCGGCGGCGGCGGCTGGGGCGCGGGCGGCAGCGGCGGCAGCGGCGGCGGCGGCGGCGGCTGGAGCGCGGGCGGCGGCGGCGGCCTGCTCGGGCCGCGCTCGGTGCCCGTGCTGCGCCCGCGCCACGCCGTCGTGCGCGCGCACCGCACGCCCATCGCCTACGCCGCGGCCTCCGCGGACGCCTTCGCGACCGTCTCGTCGACGGGGACCGTCCGCCTGTGGCCGGCGCTTGAGCTCGCACGAGAGGCGGAGCGCCGCGGCGTCGCCATGGGCCTGGCGCTGCCGCTGCCGCTGCCGCTGCCGCTGCTGCTGCCGCCGCCGCCGCCGCCGCTCGCGGCCGCCTCCGGCCCCGCCGCCTCGGCCGCCGCCTCCGCGGTGGCGCGCCAGGGCTCGGCCGGATCGGGGCGCGCGGGCCACGGCGCCAAGCTGCCGCCGCACCGGGCGCGCTGGTCGTACGACGGCGGGGGGGGCGGCGGGGGAGGGGCCCCGTCGGCCGCGCCGGCGCTGCCGCCTGCGCCGCACGCGCCGCCGCACGCGCCCGGGGCTGCGGCCGCGGCCGCCGCCTCGCCCTTTAGCAGCGGCGGCACCAGCAACTCGCAGCAGCCGCCCGTGTCGACCCCGCGCGCGGGTTACATGGCCAACACCAACACGGGGTCGTTCTCCTACCCGGCGCTCGCCGGCGGCGGAGGCGTAGCGGCAGCGGCGGCTGCGGCTGCAGCGGTTGCGGCAGCGGCGGCGGCCTTTGGCGTCGGCGGCCCGCCCGGCGGCGCCCTCGTCGGCAGCCACGGCGGCAACCAGCCCCCCGGCTTCCTGCCCGCCGGCAGCCCGCCCATCGCCATCTTCCCGCCCGTCCTGCGCTCCATGGTGCCCGTGCCCGAGGTCATAACGGCGCCCCGCCTCCCCCGCGCCCAGCGCGAGGCGGCAGCGGCCGCCGCCGCCGCCGCCGCCGCTGCCGCGTCCGGCGGCGCCACCTCGGCCCCCGGCGCCGGCGCCGCCCCGCCCCCCCCCGGCTCGGGCAACCCCCACCTCGCCGCCGCCGCCAGCCGCGAGCGCCGCAAGTCCGAGCGCCGCATGTCCCACTCCGCGGCCATCAACTTTGGCACGTGCCAGGTCATCGCCGGATCCGAGCTGCGCCTAGTCAGCATGGTCGGCGCCGGCGCCTACGGAAAAGTTTGGCTGGCCGACTGGGCCGGCACGCAGGTGGCCGCCAAGGAGCTCGTGTGCTTCCACGACAAGGCGCGCGACGCGGCGGCCGCGCGCAAGGCGGCCGCGCGCAGGGCGGGGCGCGCGGAGGGGCTGCTCGCCGCGGGCAGCGGCGGCGGCGGGCGCGGGGGGCCAGACGGGCGGCGCGGCGGCTCTGCTTCCGCCTCCGTCGCCCGCCCCGACGGCGGCGGCACCAACGGTCGCGACGGCGACGCCTCTTCGGACGGCGAGCGCGTCGATCGCGGCAAGGGCGACGGCGACGGCGAGCGCGGCGGCCGCGACGCCCACGGCAGCGGCAGCGGCAGCGGCAGCGGCGGCGACGGCGACGGCGAAAGCGGCGGCGGCGGCGAATCCGAGGACTCTGTCGACGAGGAGGTGCGCCTCGAGCTCACCGAGCTCATGAACGAGGTCTACCTCCTCGGCAGCATGTCGCACCCCAACATCATGCGCTTCTGCGCCGTGTGCGTCGACCCGCCCATGATCGTGACGCAGTACTACCCGCACGGGTCGCTCTTCGATCTGCTGAGGCGCGCGCGGCGGGCAGAGCGGCGCGCCGTCGCCGAGCTGGCGTGGCCCAAAAGGCTGGGCATGCTCCGTGACGTGGCCGGCGGCATGGTGTTCCTGCACTCGCGCCGCCCCGCGGTGATCCACGGGGACCTGCGCTCGCCCAACCTCCTGCTGGACCTGGCGTTCGGGGGGGAGGCGGCCGGCGCGCGCCCCCGCTTCCACGTCAAGATTGCTGACTTTGGCCTCGCGCGCTTTTTGCCCGGCGGCGGCGGCCTGGGCGGCGGCGGAAACGGAAACGGCGGCGGAAGCGGCGGCGGAAACGGCGACGGCGCCGCGTCGATGAAGGTCTCCCGCGTGACCAACCCGCGCTGGTCCGCCCCGGAGGTCATCCGCGAGTCGTCCATCAGCCGCGCCGCCGACGTCTTCTCCTTCGGCGTGGTCATGTGGGAGATGCTGACGTGGCAGCAGCCGTTTGAGGACATGATGAGCGTGCAGGTGCTGTTCCAGGTGACGGCGCTGCAGGGGCGGCCCGAGCTGCCGGACGACGACGCCGAGCTGCCGGGCCGCCCGCCCGCGCGCGCCTTGCCTGGGTACAAGGCCCTGATGCGGGCGTGCTGGGAGGACGCGCCGGCGGACAGGCCCACGTTCGACCGGGTGGTGGCGCGGCTGGACGCGCTGCTGGCGGCCGAGGCGAGCGCGGCGGCCGAGGCGAGCGCGGCGGCGGCGAGTGCGGCGGCGGCGAGCGCGGCGGCGGCCGGCGCGCCGCCGCCGTCGCCGCGGCAGCAGCAGCAGCAGCAGCAGCAGCAGCAGCAGGCCGGGGGGTGGTGGCCCCCTCCCTCCCCCGGGCCCGCCCTCCCGGGCGTCCCGGCGCGCGGGGATGCGCCGCCGCCGCCGCTGGCGCCCGCGGGCGGCAGCGGCAGCGTGGCGACCGGGTCGCAGCCGGGGTCGGGCGGGTCGGGCCGGTCGCAGCCGCAGGCAGGCGGGGCGGCGGCTGCGGCTGCGGGCGTGGGCGCAGGCGCGGCGGCGGCGGCGGCGGCGGCATCGGCCGCGGCCGCCGTCGGCTGCTCTCCCTACCCCCCCGCCGCCTCCGCCGCCGCCGCCCCCGCGCCCTGGTCGCCCTTTGCGGCCGCGTCCGGCGCGCGGCCCCCTCCCCCTCCCCCCGCGCCCGCCTTCTCGCCCTTTGCCGCCGCCTCTGCTTCTCCTTCGGCTGCCGTATCTGCTGCCGCTGATGCCGCTGCGCCCGGCGCGCCCGCGGCGGGCGGCAACGGAAGCGGCGGCGGCGGCGGGCATGGCGGCGCCCTGGCGGCAGTGCAGCTGCGCTCGGCCGTGGGCACGGGCGCGAGTTGCACGCTGACGCAGATGAGCTCCGTGCCCAGCACGCCCGGCTCCATGGCGGGCGTGGAGCTCTCTTTCGCGCCGCAGCAGCAGGCCGTCGCCGCCGCGGGGAGGGGGGGGGCGTTTGCAGGCGGCGGCGGCGGCGGCGGCGGCGGCGGCGGTGCTGGCGCCTTGAGCGCGCCCGCCGCCGCGGCCGCCGCCGCCGCGCGCTGGCACGCCGAGCTGGAGCAGCAGCGGCGCGAGCGGCGGCTGGTCGAGGCCGTGATGGGCGGCGGCGGCAGCGGCGGAGGAAGCGGCGGGGGAGGCGGCAGCGGCGGCGGCAGCGGCGGCGGCGGCTTTGGCGGCGCGATTGTCGCTGCGGGCGCGACGGGGTCGACCACGCCGCGCAGCAACAGCGACGGCGGCGGGCCCACGTTCGCTTTCGCGGCGGCGGGCGACGCCGCCGCCCCGATGGCGGCCGCCGCAGCATCGCCGCCCCGTCCACCGCTGCCCCCTCTTTTCGTCCCCCACGGCGGCGGCGGCGGCGGCGGCGGCGGCGGCGGCGGCGGCGGCGGCGGCGGCGGCGGCGGCGGCTTCCCGAGAGGCCCCCTGGCGCCCGGCCCTTCGCCTCGGCTGGCGGCCCCCCGCAGCCCCTTTGCGGCCGCCCAAGGCCCCCCGCCGCCGCCGCAGCGGAGCTCCAGCCCCTTTTCGGCCGCGCAGCAGCAGCTTCCGGCGCCCCCTCCTCCTGCAGCGCCGGCGCCCTACAGCCCCTTTCTGGCTGCGCAGCAGCAGGGGCCGCCGCCGCCCGTGGCGCCGGCAGCGGCGCCCGTGGCTTTTGCTCCCCCCGCCCTTGCTGCTCCTGCGGCGGCGGCGGCGCCCTTCAGCCCCTTTGCCGCCGTGCAGCAGCGGCCCGCGGCGTCGCTTCCTCCGGCGCCCTACAGCCCCTTTGCCGCCGTGCAGCAGCCCGCGGCCGCGAGCCCCTTTGCCGCCGCGCAGGCGCCGCCGCCCGACGCGCCGCCCCCGCCGCCGCCGTGCCCCTCGGCCGCCGACGAGCAACCGTTCTGACCGCCGCCGTGAGAGGAGCATCGTCCCCCTTCCCTCCCCCCTCCTTTTCTTGGAACAGCGAAATGCTCCTCGCCATCCCTGAATCTTCATGCTTGCTTTTGCTGCGGAGACACACCGCCGCCCAAGTGTGTGTTACTGATTCTGGCATTCTGAGATGAGACGACCACGAAATCATGCCGAGCGGCGGCGACGAACGTCGCGACGGCGCGCGCGCAATGGCTCTCGCTCTTCGAGCCCGCAACGGTCGATACAAGTGTCGCTCGCTCCTTCCCTTAGTCGCGCGACCAACGCGAGATCCCGACGACCCGGGCCATTGCAGCGATCCCCGCGCGCCAAGCTATCATCCAAACGAACGCGCGCACCATCACAACAAAATACGTCCATCTCTTCTTGCGCCCAACCAACAACAGTGATGCGCGCCACGGCGATGGCCGCGCGGCAGGCGTCTCACCTGACCGCGAGCTCCAGCCGGTGCGGCTGCCCGCCGCCCGCGACCCGCCAGCCGCGTCACCCGAGCGCCGTGCGCGCGTCGTCGTCGCCGCCCCAGTCGCCGCCGCCCGCCTCTTCGGTTGCCGCGCAACCGCGCCGCCCAGGGCCCGGCCCCCCGCGGCCAGGCGCGCCCCCTCTGCCCCCCGGCACCATCATGGGGCCCGAGGGCACGCCCCTGACGGTCGTCAAGGTCGAGGACACGGGCGCGGACGCCTGGGCGTCCGTCGCAGCCATCGACCGGGGCGAGGACGATTCCGCCGGCGCCGGCGCCGCCGCCCCTGGCCGCGCCGCGCTGCTGGCCGGCGGCGACCTCGCGGCCCTGCTCGCCTTCGCGGCCGTCGGCCGCGCGTCGCACGGCGAGCCGCTGGACCCGGCGTCCTTGCTCGCGACCGCGGGACCCTTTTTGGCGGCCTGGTTCCCGGCCGCCCTCGCGCTCGGCGGTTACTCCGCCCGCGCGGCCGGCGGCGGCGGCGACGGCGGCGGCGGCCCCGGCGGCGCGGCCGTCGCGGCCCTCAAGGTCTGGGCCGTCGCGGTTCCCCTCGGCATCGCGATCCGCTCGGTAGCGCGCGGCTACGCCCCGCCCAACGTGTTCGTGGCCGTGACGCTGGGCGTGACGCTCGTCGCGATGGTCGGGTGGCGGGCGGCGCTGGCGGCGCTCGCGCCGCCGCCGCCGGCCTCTGCTGCGGCGGGCGGGGGCGCCGCCGCTTCGCCGGAGCAGCGGCTGGCCGCGCGCGGGGACCGGCGGGGCGGGCCCATGGAGCTGGTGCAGGTGATCATGTCGCTGACGAAGCGGTGGTGATTGCTGTCGCTCTTCTTGGGCGAGGTTTGGGTGGGCCCTTCCGGATTCGGCCGAACGAGAGAGAGAGAGAGGGGAGTGGGGTGGGGTCGTTCCCCCCTTGCGGCAAGGCGCAAAACGCCGCCAAATATGATTGTCGTGTAATAGGAGAGGCCGATGAACGCACATGTGACAGGATAACAACACAAGGAGGCGGTCGCACGCGGCGCGCGCGATGCGCAAACACCTCGACACGCGCACTAGGCGCGCGCCGAACGAAACAAAGGCGAATATAAGCGGCGCCAAACGAGAGGGAGCGGCCGAGACGGAAGCGCGAGAAAAAGAGACGCAAACACAAAAAACAAAAAACAACGGCGCGCCCCCTCTTGTCCCCCGCTCGCGCGCTCTCATCTCTCCTCACCGCCCCCCCCCGCCCCCCATCAAGCCCCCCAGCCCGCC
>Ga0209491_10001659_pt1 | contig 42370 bp, 39 predicted proteins | sample BON02_FD_187213 | JGI IMG/M metagenome (GOLD analysis project Ga0209491, IMG submission 187213) | Freshwater microbial communities from Lake Bonney liftoff mats and glacier meltwater in Antarctica - BON-02 (SPAdes) (version 2) | ecosystem: Environmental > Aquatic > Freshwater > Ice > Glacier...
ATAATGGTCTCCTTTATCTATCGCAGTAGTTTTTTGAGAAGTAGCATCACTGCCAGCCTCAGGCTCTGAAAGACAAAAAGCGCCAATAATTTCTCCAGAGGCCAAACGAGTTAAATACTTTTGTTTTTGTTCTTCATTTCCATAGGTATCTAAACCCCAACAAACTAATGAGTTATTGACCGATACGACAACCGAAGTTGAGGCATCAATTTTAGATAACTCCTCCATAGCAATAACATAAGACATGGTGTCTAAACCGCTACCACCATATTTGGGGTCCACCATCATCCCCATAAAACCCAAGTCTCCTAATTTTTTAATTTGTTCTTTTGGAAATCTTTGTTCGTCATCTCTTTCTATGACGCCTGGTAGTAACTCATTTTGGGCAAAATCTCTTGCTGCTTGTTGAATCATTAATTGCTCTTCTGATAATCTAAAATCCATGTAATTACGATATAATTAAAAACTGTTGCAAATATAATTCAATATAACTATATAATTAGTAAACGTGGTTTATTCCGAATAATTTTATAAAGATTATTTTTCGATATCATTTCACAAAATTTAACAAGACTTTTTGCAGAAACGCTTTTATTGCGTGTCATTATTTTTATATTTGTTGCTCGTATTTTAGACGTTTATTTTAATTTTAAATAATGAGACAGCACTAATCCCGTTTGGGGTAAAACAATTTTAATTTAGGAAATATTATAAAATGAACAATAGTCTTGTCTTATCAATTTAAAAAATCAATTGCATGAAAGAGTTGCTTAAAAAATACGAGAATAAATCACCAGAGATAGTATTTCATTGGAAAGATGCTGAGACTGAAGCAGAAGGCTGGGTAGTGATTAATTCCCTTCGAGGTGGAGCAGCTGGTGGCGGAACAAGAATGCGCGAAGGTCTAGATATGAATGAGGTCTTATCCCTTGCAAAAACCATGGAAGTTAAGTTTACCGTTTCTGGCCCTCCTATCGGAGGTGCAAAGTCGGGAATCAATTTTAACCCAAAAGACCCAAGAAAAAGAGGAGTTTTAGAGCGATGGTATCATGCTGTCGCCCCTTTATTAAAAAGTTATTACGGAACAGGAGGCGATTTAAATGTCGATGAAATACACGAAGTTATTCCCATTACAGAGGACGCTGGGGTTTGGCATCCCCAAGAAGGCGTTTTTAACGGTCATTTTAAACCAACAGAAGCTGATAAAATAAATAGGATAGGTCAATTACGACTCGGAGTTATAAAGGTTTTAGAAGGTAGTAATTATTCCCCTGATACCTCTAGAAAATATACTGTAGCCGATATGATAACAGGCTATGGTGTGGCCGAAGCCGTAAAACATTACTACGATATTTTTGGAGGTACTGTGGTCGGGAAAAAAGCCATTGTGCAAGGTTTTGGTAATGTGGGAGCTGCAGCCGCTTTCTATTTGTCTAAAATGGGCGCAAAAGTGGTAGGGATAATTGATAGGCTAGGAGGCGTTATCAACGAAGATGGTTTTTCCTTCGAAGAAATAATAGCAATATATAAAAATAAGGATGGTAATACCTTAGTGTCAAATAAAATGATTCCTTTTGATGCCATTAATGAACGTATATGGGATTTAAAAGCTGAAATATTTACACCCTGTGCAGCTTCTCGTTTAGTTACTAAAGAACAAATTACAAGAATGATAGCCACAGGATTAGAAGTAATTAGTTGTGGGGCAAACGTACCATTTGCTGATAAAGAAATTTTCTTTGGACCTATTATGGAATATACCGATGAAAGAGTAAGTCTGATTCCTGACTTTATTTCCAACTGTGGTATGGCCAGAGTTTTTGCCTATTTTATGGAAGGGAGAGTCGCTATGGATGACGAATTAATATTTAATGATACCTCTATTACCATACGAAATGCAATTTTGAATATCTTTAACCAAAATTCTACAAAGCACAATTTAAGTAAAACTGCTTTTGAAATAGCATTGAAACAATTAATTTAAGCTTACTAATTATTATGGAAACCATTATTATAATTGTATTTGTGTTGGGCTATTTGGCCATTACCTTAGAACATAACCTCAAAATAGATAAACTTATTCCTGCTTTAGGAATGATGGCATTACTATGGGCAATTATAGCCTTAACGCACATGCCCGTTTTTGAAATTATTCCAGGCATTGGCAAAGAATCTCATCATTTAGAAGGTGTTTTACTCCATCATTTAGGAAAAACAGCCGAAATTTTAGTCTTCTTACTAGGGGCTATGACCATTGTAGAAATTATTGATTATTTTGATGGCTTTGCGACGATTAAGGGTTACATAAAGACAAAAAAGAAGAAAAAATTACTTTGGATTATTTCTAGTTTGGCATTTGTTTTATCGGCCATTATAGACAATTTAACAGCTACTATTGTTTTAATAACGATACTTCAAAAACTAATAAAAGAGCGCGAATTAAGGCTTTGGTTTGCGGGTATTATTATTATTTCTGCTAATGCGGGTGGTGCTTGGTCACCAATAGGTGATGTTACCACTACCATGCTATGGATTGCCAACAAAGTAACTGCTGCGGTGCTTATTGAGCATGTTTTAGTTCCTTCTCTTTTCTGTTATGCAATTCCAACTTTTTTAGCTTCCAGAATGAAGATATTTAAAGGTAGTGTTGAAACGGATGCTTCTGATAATAACAAGCCAAAATCAAAATATGCGGGCACTATGTTTTATTTGGGTTTAGGGGCTATTATTTTTGTGCCTTTGTTTAAATCCGTTACTCATTTGCCACCTTATATGGGGATGATGTTATCGCTGGCGTTTGTAGCTGCTTGTGCCGAAATATATAGCAGCGCAAAATTTAATATTACAACCATTGATGGGGGAGAAAGTCAAGCGGCCTCGCGCCATAGTCCTGTTCATCATTCTTTGTCAAAAATAGAATTGCCCAGTATTTTATTCTTTTTAGGAATTTTAATGGCCGTTGCAGCCTTAGAATCCCTAGGAATGCTGTTTGATTTTGCTGGGGTTTTAAATAGTTCAGTGCCACGTTTAGGAACAGAACTAAATTCTACCTTAATTTCAGATTTTGTAGTTCTTTTATTAGGTGTTGGCTCTGCGGTTATAGATAATGTACCTTTGGTAGCAGCAAGTATCGGAATGTTTCAAATTGGTATAGATGAACCAGCCTGGCATTTTATAGCTTATTCAGCGGGAACAGGCGGGAGTATGTTAATCATAGGTTCGGCTGCAGGAGTTGTTGCTATGGGAATGGAAAAGATAGATTTCTTCTGGTATTTAAAGAATATTGCGTGGCTGGCATTAGTCGGATTTTTGTCTGGGGCAGTAGTATTCGTATTAATACGAAATTTTATTTTAAACGTATAATTTTATCGATAAAATACCGTTATAAACACAACTTAATTAGAATAGTCATATGTTATTGTTTCAAAACCTTGTAAACGAGGCTCCATTAGGAGAACCTATTGCCGAAGAAAAAACGCTTTCAATTATAGATTTGATACTTAGTGGAGGAATGGGTAGTATTATTATTATATCCGTTTTATTTGTGATGCTCTTTGTAGCTTTATATATCTATTTTGAACGATTATTTGCCATTAAGGCGGCGTCTAAAATCGATGCTAATTTTATGAATCAGATACGTGACTATGTAACTAATGGAAAACTTGAAGCAGCAAAGTTGCTATGTGCACAAACGGATTCGCCCGTGGCAAGATTAACAGAAAAGGGAATTTCTAGAATAGGAAAACCTTTAGACGATATCAACACCGCTATTGAAAATGCGGGAACTTTAGAAGTTTATAAACTAGAAAAAAACGTTAGTATTTTAGCTACTGTGGCTGGAGCAGCACCTATGATTGGGTTTTTAGGTACTGTGATAGGTATGATTTTGGCTTTCCACCAAATGGCAACTAGTGGTGGACAAGCAGAAATGGGTTCTTTAGCAGCAGGTATTTATACGGCGATGACTACCACAGTTGCAGGTTTAATAGTAGGTATTATAGCCTATATTGGTTATAACCATTTGGTAAACAGAACCGATAAGGTAATCCATAAAATGGAAGCTAATGCAGTTGATTTTCTAGATTTGTTGAATGAGCCTTTATAAAGTCTAAAGTCGAAGAAAAATAGTTAGAGAAGAAAATAGAGCATGGACAAGAGATAAAAGAATAAATATGTATTATATTTTTTTAAAATACGCTGTTTAAGACAAACAGCGATTTGATAAGTGTTCAAAAGTTACCAGAACATAAAATTTTTTTTCTTTGTTTTTTTTTAAAAAAATGTTCCAATAACGTTACTGCAATTAAAATCTAACCAAAGCTCGAAAAAAGCTAAATATAAAATAAAAAGTGAAACTAAAAGGTAGAAATAAAGTAAGCACAAATTTTAGTATGTCGTCCATGACAGATATTGTTTTTCTGTTATTAATATTCTTTATGCTAACAGCGAACTCACCCAACGCATTAGATTTATTATTGCCAAAAGCAAAAGGAAAATCAACGAATACACAAAATGTTTCTGTCAGCATTAACAAAGACTTACAATACTTTGTGAATGATCAGAGAATAAACGGAGAATATATTGAAATTGAACTAAAAAAAGCATTAGAAGGACAAGAGAACCCTACAATAATTCTTAGAGCAGAAGAGAGCGTTGCTATTAAAGAAGCAGTAAACGTTATGGATATTGCGAATACGAATGGTTATAAGGTAATTTTGGCAGTGCGACCAAAATAATGCCACTACTAGACACAAATCATAAAAAAAAATCATTTACACTTACCACTATTTTGTTAAGTGTGTTGCTTGTTTTGCTATTTTATATAGGACTTACCTATTTAGATCCGCCTCTTGAAAAAGGGATAACCATCAATTTTGGAACTACAGATTTTGGCAGCGGTAACGAACAACCTAAAGAAAAAATAAAATCAGAACCTTTAGATAAACCCATAATACCTCCTGTTCAACAAGAAAAGATAGAAGAAGTGGTGCCTAAAGAAGCTGCTGCTAAAGAACAGCCTTCGGAAAAAGTACTCACCCAAGAAAGCGAAGAGTCTATTGTAATTAAACAACAAAAAGAGGCAAAGCGTAAAGCAGATGCAGCGGTAAAAGCGGCCAAAGCCGAAGCCGATAAAATAGAACGAGAAAAACAAGAAGCTCAGGAAAAAGCTCAAAAAGAACAAGACGCCAAAAAGAAAAAGTTAGACGAACTTATGGGAGGACTTAATAAGTCCGACGGTGCGGCCAGTGGTGGCGAAGGTAATGACAATAAAGTTGGTGATAAAGGCAATCCAAATGGAGATCCTTATGCAACAAGTTATTACGGTGCGCCAGGTTCTGGAAATGGCGGTACTAGCGGTTTCGGATTAAATGGTAGAAGTTTGGTTGGCAATAGCTCAGTCAAACAAGATTGTAATGAAGAGGGTAGGGTTGTAGTGCAAATTACTGTGGACAGGTCAGGCAAAGTGATCAGTGCTACTCCTGGTGTAAAAGGAACTACAAATACAAATCCTTGTTTAATGAAACCAGCAGAACTAACGGCACGTTCTCATACTTGGAAACCAGACCCAAATGCCCCTAGCCAGCAAGTAGGTTTTGTGGTCGTTAATTTTAAACTGCGAGAGTAATCTTATGACCTACAAAGAGGTTTTAAGTTGGATGTTTGCCCAGCTTCCTATGTACCAACAAAAAGGGATTTCAGCACATTCTGGTAAGTTAGATGCTATTGTTTCTTTTGTTTCCCATCTTCAATATCCTGAAAAAAAATTTAGAACCATTCACGTAGCTGGTACCAATGGTAAAGGTTCAAGCAGTCACATGATAGCTTCTGTATTGCAAGAAGCCGGCTATAAGGTAGGCTTATATACTTCCCCGCATTTAAAAGATTTTAGAGAGCGTATTAAAATAGACGGGAAACCCATTCCTAAAAAAAATGTAATTTGTTTTATTAAAGAAAATCTTGGCTATTTACAAGAAAACAAACTCTCTTTTTTTGAGATGACAGTAGGTATGGCTTATGACTATTTTGCAAAGGGAAAAGTGGATATTGCCGTGATTGAAGTCGGTTTGGGAGGGCGTTTAGATTCTACAAACATTATTGATCCAGAAGTTTCTTTGATTACCAATATTGGTTTTGACCACGTTGATATACTTGGTGATACGCTTGAGAAAATATCGTTTGAAAAAGCGGGTATCATAAAGCAAAACACACCAGTTGTCATTAGCGAAACGCAGTCAGAAATCATTTCAGTTTTTAAAGAAATAGCTTTAAAAAATAAAGCTCCAATTTTATTTGCAGATACTGAAATTGAGGATAAGGATGTTTTTTACACATCATTATTGGGCGATTATCAAGCAAAAAATGTAAAGGGAGTTCTTGGGGTTTTTAAAATGCTCAATAATTTTAAGGTAAGTGAAGAACATATTAAAAACGGACTTTTAAATGTTGTTGAAAATACTGGTTTATTAGGTCGATGGCAAACGCTATCTGAACAGCCAAAAGTGGTTTGCGATACAGCCCATAATGCAGAAGGTATAAAAATTGTAATGCAGCAATTAATAAATCAAGACTTTGAAACTTTACACATCGTATTAGGTTTTGTAAAGGATAAAGATTTAAGAATAATTTTACCACTCTTGCCAAAAAATGCGAATTATTATTTTTGTGCACCAGCCATTGAAAGAGGTTTAAATGCTGAAATTTTAAAAAGTAAAGCTTTTGACTTTGGCTTGTTGGGAGACACTTATGCCACTGTAAATAAAGCCTATAAGTCAGCTTTGAAAAAAGCAAAACCGAATGATTTTATTTATATTGGTGGCAGCACCTTTGTTGTGGCAGAAGTAGTTTAAAATTTATTATTATTTTCTTTTGCGATATCAAAAACAATGTTATATTTGCACTCGCTTAACTAAATAAGTTTTAGCAAATCGGGCTCTTAGCTCAGTTGGTTTAGAGCACCTGCCTTACAAGCAGGGGGTCGTAGGTTCGAATCCTACAGGGCCCACATTAAACAAGAAAGCCTTTCAAGAAATTGAAAGGCTTTCTTGTTTCTCTTTAGTATAACATTTATTCAGCCATTAGATGAATCAAGTACAAATTGAACTAAACCTTAACCAAGCTAAAAAATACATCAACTCTGCGAAGCCTTTTTTTCTCCAATTTTCAACCTTGGTCATAATCTTTGTGTGTCTTTATCCATCTTTAGAAATAATATTACCATTAATAAACAAATGCCATTATCACAAATGATTTTATATTTTAATTTAGCTGAGCTTTATTGATTGCAAAACTAAAAGAGTAAAAATCTTTCGTTTGCTTTAAAGTAATTAAAAAGCATCTCAAATCAAAAATAACTGAGTGATATCTGGTTCTTTTTCCGTGGGCTATGAGGCTTAATACTGAAAGATATTATCAAATACTTACATTTCTTATTTTAGTTAATGTTGGCTAATTAGGATTTGAACAATAATAGAAAAACCTACAGTTGAAGTCTTGAAATTGTTTAAGTTATAGGAGGGCTTACCCACACCACTTTTCCCCTTAGAGTAATCAGCGTCTATTAGTTTTTCTAGGCTATCCCAGTCGATTAGTCCGTTTATTTGAATGAAAAATGTGGTTTTTATCTTTCTTGCTCGCAAATCACAAATTGTATCTGCTAAAGTGGGTTGTTTCTATAATTTCATACTATAAAAATACGGCTGTACTACCTAAATAAGAAATGATTAAAAGGGTTTTTGAATATGAATTTATTCAATTTTTCCTTGTAACGGTCTTAAATGTATTAAAAAGCCTAACAATAATAAATGTGAATAATTCTTCAATTTTTCATTATACTTTTTGTTTTATCAACTGTTCTCGATAGAATTTTCATTTTTAGGATTCGACTTACTTTGGCCACGTTCAGCGCAAGACGCTTATCCACCCAAAATAAAGAAATGAGCATGTTATTAATTTTGAATTTTTCTTTGTTTTTAATCCTTAATCCTTTTTATTTTCAAAACTAACAACTAAGTTATACGTCTGCTTCGCTATTTCTAATTCTTCATTCGTAGGGATCACTAAAATTTTTGTTCTTGAAGTAAGGGTATTAATTTCCCTTAATTCGTTAGATCTTGTGTTGTTTTCACCCTCATCTAATTCAAGTCCCAAAAAATCCATTTCTTCACAGACTAAAGCTCTCATAACACTTGAATTTTCTCCAATGCCTGCAGTAAAAACAATGGCATCTAAACCATTCATAACCGCAGAAAACGATCCTATGTATTTTTTAATTCTATAAGCATTCATCGCTAAGGCCAATTGGCAATCTTGATTTCCTTTTTCTGCTTCGGCTTGTATATCTCTTAAATCGCTGAAACCAGTTAGGCCAAACATACCGCTTTTTTTAACGAGTAGCCTATTAACATCCTCTAAAGTATAACCGAGCGTATTTACCAAATAGAAAATAATAGATTGGTCAATATCTCCACTTCGCGTACCCATAATTAAGCCGTTTGAGGGGGCAAAACCCATGGAATGGTCTATGCTTTTGCCATTTAAAACAGCCGTTATACTGCATCCGTTTCCTAAGTGAATGGAGATTATCTTAGAGTTTTCTTTCTCTAAATAGTCTATGGCTTTTTCAGATACATATTTATGACTTGTACCGTGAAATCCATACACCTGTATTTTAAATTGGTCATAATAGTTATTTGGAATTGCGTATTTTTTGGCTTTAATAGGAATGGTATGATGAAAAGCGGTATCAAAAACAGCTACTTGTTTGGCCTTACTAAAAACTTCCTCGGCAATTTCTATGCCTTCTAAATTATGCGGATTGTGCAGTGGTGCAAGGGGAATTAAGTCCCTGATTTTTTGTTTTATTTCAGCATCAATTAAAGTAGTTTTGTAAAAAGTATTTCCACCATGGACTACCCGATGTCCTACTACATCAATTTCGTTAACATGCCTAATGACTCCTTTTTCAGCATCTAAAAGTAGTTGTGTTAATTTTATTAAGCCTTCTTTGTGATTGCGTATTTCGTGGATTTCCACACTATTAATATACTTTGTTTTGTATCTTAAAATAGCATCAACGCTTCCAATGCGTTCCACAATGCCTTCGCAGCTAATTTCTTGTGAAGGCATGCTCATTAACTGGTATTTTATAGAAGAACTTCCTGCATTTATAATAAGTATCGTCACTTTATTATTTTTAATCTAGTTATAATCCTTGAGCTTGAATGGCGGTAATAATTACGGTATTGAAGATGTCATCTACCGTACAACCACGACTTAAATCGTTTACCGGTTTGTTTAAGCCTTGTAACATTGGACCAATCGCTAATGCACCCGTTTCTCTTTGCACTGCTTTATAGGTATTATTTCCGGTATTTAAATCTGGGAAAATAAAAACACTAGCTTGGCCAGCCACTTCGGAATTTGGCATTTTACTTAATCCGACTTTACTATCCACCGCAGCATCATACTGTATTGGACCTTCTACCTTTAAATCTGGGCGTTTTAACCGCACTATTTCGGTGGCTTTACGCACGCGATCCACATCTTCCCCAACGCCAGAAGCGCCAGAAGAATAGGATAACATAGCAATTTTAGGTTCAATGCCAAAAGCGGCACTCGTAGCGGCTGATGATATGGCAATTTCTGCTAACTGCTCCGCAGTTGGGTTGGGGTTAATGGCGCAATCCCCAAAAATGGTTACGCGATTGGGTAAACACATAAAAAACACAGATGAAACTATAGATACTTCAGGCTTTGTTTTTATAAATTGTAAAGCTGGTAAAATCGTGTGTTGTGTAGTGTGGATTGCTCCGGAAACCATACCATCCGCATGGCCTTTGTGTACCATCATAGTGCCAAAATAGGATACATCTTCCATTAAATCTTTCGCCATAGCCAGATTCACATTTTTATGTTTGCGAAGTTCAAACAAAGTGGAGGCATAATCTAAAAAATGAGTGGAATTTTTAGGGTCGATAATTTGAATATCATCGGTGTCTAAACCAATATCCAAGGCAATAATCTTTGCTTTTATTTTTTCTTGATCACCTAACAAGGTAAGCCTTACAGCATCGGCATCAATTAAATGTTTTGTCGCCCATAAAATTCGTTCATCAGTACCTTCTGGTAATACAATATGTTTTTTCAAAGATTTTGCCCTTTTCAGTAAATTGTACTGAAACATTCTCGGGGTAATTCCCTCGGCCTTAAAGGTTATTAAACGTTCTGTTAGATTATTTACGGGGATATGCTTTTCAAACTCTTGAATAGACATCGTAATTTTTTCTGTATTTTCCGCATATATTCGTGGTCTTATAGCACCAATTTTATTGGTCACTATAAAAGTGCCACCCTCAACTGAAATAATAGGGATAACATCGGATAGTCCTTCTATTAGTTTTATAATGGGAGGTTCTGGAACTAAACCACCCGTAAGAACAATCCCAGAAAGGTTTGGATAATTCGCTGAAATATTTGCCTGTAGTGCTCCTAAAATTATATCAGCTCTATCGCCAGGCGTAATTACTAGGCTATCCTTTTTTAAATGGGTTAAATAATTTCTAAGCTGCATAGCGCCCACGCTAAATCCGTTGACTTGATTGTTTAAATATTCCCTTCCAAACAATACTTTAGCCTCTAGTTCTTGTACAATTTCTTTAATGGTTGGGTTGCCTAATAGCTGATTTAGAGGGATAGCTCCTGACAGCACTTTTTTTGGAAACTTCTTTTTTAAAAGCGATATGACCTCTTCCATATACTCAGGCGCCACTTTATTGGCAACGACCATTAATATTTCAACACCTTTTTCTTTAAAAGAATCATATGCCATATACAAATGGCTCAAGGACTCATCTATAGTTTTATCTTTTCCGCTTGTGATTAAAATAGCAGGAATTCCAAGGTTTTTAGCAATAAGAACATTAGTATCCCATTCAATAATATTGCCTTCACCAGAAAAGTCACTTCCTTCGACTAAAACAAAGTCAAAACGTTCTTCAATGGCTTTGAATTTGTGGATTATATGATTGATAATTTCGTCATCGCGATCTTGATTTTTAAGTCTTACAACTTCACTACGTGTATAGGCATAGGCATCTTTAGGTTTTAAATCAACTTCAAAATGTGTCAAAATGGTTCTAATATGATTATCAATCTTACCTTTTTCAAAGTCATCAATAACAGGTCTAAAATACCCAACTTTAGCAGTTTTACCCAATAAAATTTGCATTAATCCTAATGAAATAATAGATTTACCACTATTAGGTTCTGTGGTGGCGATATATACGGCTTTACTCATGTATAGTATTTCTGAAGGCCCATAACCTCAAATATCGTTAGACCAGTGGGCATTATTTTTAAAAATTTTCTATTTAAGATCACCAATAGGTGCTATTTCAGATCATAACCAATCATCCATTATTTTACAGCCGGCAAAACTACTTATCAACGGTTATTTAAAATATAATGTTTCTCATAAATAAGATATTAGTGCAAAGATAAATAAAGATTATAAGAGTTCTAAAATACGTTCTAAGGCCATCCCTCGAGAACCTTTAATAAATAAATTACTTTTTTGTAAAGGATTTGCTTTAAGGTAGGAAGCTAAATCTTCAAAAGTTTTAAAAGTTTTTTTGTTGTTTTTTGTTTTAACAAAATTTTTACCAATAAAAAAAGTGTCGTCAAAATTCATAGAAGTGGCTAAATCCGCAATGGCTTGATGTTCCTCTGGAGCAGTTTCGCCAAGCTCGAACATATCCCCTAAAAAAGCAATTTTAGGAGAAACGTTTAGATGATTAAAATTTTCTAATGCTACTTTCATGCTACTAGGGTTTGCATTGTAGGCATCCAGAATTATTTGATGTCCGTTTTTCTCCATTATTTGAGAGCGATTATTCGCCGGCACATAACTTTCTATTCCCTTTTTAATATTTTCTAAGGAGACGTTAAAATATTTACCCATAATGATTGCCGCACAACAATTCACAAAATTATAAGCCCCGATTAATTTAGAATTAATTGAATAATTTTCAAATTCGATTTTCACAAACGGGTCGGCAGAAATTAGTTTTATTGTATAGTATTGCGAATTGTGTTGGCTAAAACCATACTTTTTTATGTGCGAATTTAATTTTGATAATTGAATAATATCATCTGCATTAAAAAATATAAAACTGTTATGCTGGAATAAAAAATCATACAATTCACTTTTTCCCTTAATAACGCCTTCAAGCCCTCCGAAACCCTCTAAATGTGCTTTTCCAAAATTAGTAATATAGCCATAATCTGGTTCTACAATTTGACATAGAAATTCAATTTCTTTTTGGTGATTTGCGCCCATTTCTACAATGGCAATTTCGGTATCTTCTTTTATGCTAAGTAAAGTTAATGGAACACCAATATGGTTGTTTAAATTACCCACGGTGGCTATGGTTTTATAATTTGTGGAAAGCACAGCATTTATGAGCTCTTTAGTTGTTGTTTTTCCATTACTCCCCGTTAAACTTATTACTTTGGCTTTTGATTGTTTTCTGTGAAAACTAGCCAATTCTTGTAAAGATTTTAAGGTGTCATCAACTAAAATAATATGGTTTTCATTGGCATATTCTTTTTCATCAACAATGGCAAAAGCTGCACCTTTTTCAAGGGCTTGTTTGGCATATGAATTCCCATTAAAATTACCGCCTTTTAAAGCAAAAAATAAACAATCTTTTGTTATTTTTCTGGTATCGGTTGATATGGTTGGGAACTGTAAAAACAGTTTGTATAGTTGTTCTATATTCATCTCAATAAAAATTCACTGACCAATTTATGCGTTAATAACCAATATCGTTGTTAGGTAAAAATACCCATTATGGGCTTAATAAAATAAAAGTATAAAAAAAGTCCTGATGCACACAACAGGACTTTCAAAAATATTATAAATAAATACTATTATTTTGCTTTTTTACCTCTAACGGTTTTATTTTTAGTTTGTGATTTAGAACCAACTCTTGACATGGCACATCTAAAACCAATATAATCTGTAGCCATAAATTGTGGTAAATATCTTCGTTGCGCTGGGTCTAACCAATAAGCTCTATCTTTCCAAGAGCCACCTTTAAAAACTCTGACCTCATCATTTATTAAAGTAGTTCTATAATTAGATTTGTCGTATTCTCTTGAAATATTACCGGCAGAATCTTTTTCTACTTTAAAAGTTGGAGAATTGTACATTTTCTTTTGGTCTTTTTCATCATCGTTAAATTTATCAAAAAACCTGGTAGAACCTGGCTCACCATCTCTATACCCTATATTATCACTTTGAGAGAAATTTGTTCTTAAATAAGTTTCTTCTTCATCTATAGGCACCATTTTAAGCTCACCTGGTAAATTTACTGCTATTATTTTTCCGTTTGGTAAGGTATTATAAGCAATCGAGTCTCTGATAATTATCGCTTTACCATCTTTTCCAATAGTACTTTTCATGTAAACGTTACCACGGTAATAGTTAAAATCACTTACTTCATCATCAACAATAGGTCTATATACATCAGCCACCCATTCTGCGACGTTACCAGCCATATCATATAATCCAAAATCATTAGGTTTGTATGATTTTACTTCTGCCGTTATATCAGCACCATCATCAGACCAACCTGCGATTCCACCGTAATCTCCTTTTCCTTGTTTGAAGTTCGCTAACTGATCACCAAGACCAACACGTTGACCACTTCTAGTATAATCGCCCTCCCAAGGATATTTTTTTCTACCTCTATAGTTATTGTATTCTCTTGATCCTACCTGAGCCACTGCAGCATATTCCCATTCCGTTTCTGTTGGTAATCTATATTCTGGTAAAATAATTCCGGTACTGCGAGTTGCAAAGTTAGAAACAGAATCTTTTTTCATTTTACCTTGTAAAGAATCTATTTGCCCATTGTAAACAGATTCTGGTCTCTTTAAATAAGCCTCAGTACTAAAAGCGCCTTCTATTTCGCCATTCACAACTTTATATTTTGCATCTTCAGAAAGGTATCCTTCTCTTTCTAACATAATCTCGTTCACACGGTCTGTTCGCCATTCTGCAAATTGTACAGCTTGTATCCAATTTACGCCAACCACAGGATATTCTGCATACGCAGGATGACGTAAATAATTATTGGTCATCGTTTCATAAAATCCTAAACGATTTCTCCAAACTAAAGTATCGGGTAAGGCACCTTTATAAATATTGGAATATCTTGGATCTTCTGGAGGATAAACACTTTTAATGAAATCCAAATATTCTAAATACATAGAATTGGTAACCTCAGTTTCATCCATGTAAAAAGATTGCACATGTTGTTGTGTCGGCGTATTGTTCCAATCATGCATGACATCATCTTGTACTTTCCCTTTTGTGAAAGTTCCGCCTTCTACAAACACTAAACCTGGAGCGGTTTCTTGCTCGTTATAATCTGTGTTGTACTGAAAACCACCTTCTTTTGCATTTATTTTCCAACCAGTAGCTCTTGATATGTCTTTAGAAGAAGAAGAATTTTTACAACTACTAAAACCACCCGCTATTACAGCGCAAGAGAGTAAAACTTTGATGAATTGTTTTTTCATAATTAGGACTTGAGTTCGATAAAATTAACTACTTAACGTAGTTTGGTAATTCGTTATTTTTTGTTTGCAATTATTAGTTTCCGCTTTTAGAACGATGTTTTTGCAAGAATATTTTATACATTGAAAAATATTTAGAAAAGATATTCTTAAAAAATAAAATGTTCTACAATAAAGTAACGCCTTAAAAACAGGATTCGTATGCTATTTTTCTTTAATTTCAACATAAACTAATATTTTTAATAAAAACCAATGTCTATATAGGTATTAGGCAATAGAATAAAGTTTTTGTTTAAAACTTAAGGTCACCGCTTAAATAATGCTAAAATAGTCATTTATTATTTTCTTTAGTTTTCAAGCCTTAAAGAGGGACGAAAATATAATTTCTTTTGCAGCTCCGACAAAGGAAGCTATTTTAAATCCAAATACAATTTTATCAAATCGTCAATTAAAATAATGTATGCTTATTAATTTAAAGATGACTTACTAAATCTGAATGCGCTTGGATTTTTTATTGCTTTAAATGGGATGATTTTTTTTAAAGATACTCACAAATTATTTTCAGACGAGTATTTCAATAGAACTTTGAATTTGGTAAAGATCTACAAATTACATAGAATTATTTTCCGATTAAATCTAATTACTACTACTAACTGTCACTGTTTACTTATTATGTTAAAATTGATTTTAGTTCAAATTAAAAAACTTACGGTTCTTTAGTCCATTATAGTTTACTTTAATTGTAAGGTTATTTAGGTTTATCTGTTGCGAAAATGAGAACATTGCATTTTAAATCTTTTTTAAGCGCTATATACCTTTTCTTAAAATCCGACGTTACATAGGTATTATAAAGAAGATTTTAGGTGTTTAAATCTACTTTATTGTTAAAAAACATCATTTATTTTATACAACTAGAAATGAAAAAAATAACAACAATTACCTTATTTTTAATAGTAATTAAAATTGTAGCACAGCAAGAAACCCGAATAATAACAACAGGTGTTCCATTTTTAACAATTGCGGCGGATGCTAGATCTTCAGGTATGGGCGATATTGGCGTAGCGACATCTTTTGATGCTTTTTCCCAGCAATGGAATCCTGCAAAATTTGCATTTGCCGAACATAAAATGGGAGTAGGTCTAAGTTATACTCCTTATTTAGAAAGTATTATCACAGATATAGCACTTTTAAATGGTAGTTTTTATACTAAAATAAACAATCAAAGTGCTTTTGCTGCAAGTCTTAGATATTTTACTTTAGGAGAAATTGAACTTAGGCAAACAGCAGGCGAAGAAGGTAGAAGGGTGAAGCCAAACGAACTAGCCATTGATGGCTCATATTCCCTTAAACTATCGGAAACTTTTTCAATGGCAGTTTTGGGAAGGTTCATAAGTTCTAATTTAAGATTTCCAGACCAAACAGGCTCGTCAGATAGCCAAGCAGCAAATACTTTTGCAGTTGATATTGCAGGGTATTACCGTTCCAGAGAAATAGCGTATGAAAATTTTGAAGGACGTTGGAGAGGAGGGTTCAATATTTCTAATTTAGGGAATAAAATTGCGTATGATGCAGGTGGTCAAGAAAACTTTATACCCACAAATTTAAAAGCAGGTATGGGTTTTGATTTTATTTTAGATATGGATAACACTATAGCCTTGACTTCAGAATTTAATAAACTTTTAGTACCAACACCTCGTGACTTTAATAATGACGGTTTAGTTAATGGTAATGATAACGAAGAATATCAAAACATAGGTTTTTTAAGTGGTGTTTTTCAATCATTTGGGGATGCTCCCGGTGGTTTGTCAGAAGAATTAAGTGAAATTACTTGGGCCTTAGGTGCCGAGTACATCTATCAAGAAGCTTTTATGTTGAGAACTGGTTATTTTAATGAAAGTAATGATAAAGGTGCACGTAAGTTTTTTTCATTAGGGGCAGGATTTAAATTTAAAGCAACTCAGGTTGACTTGTCTTATTTATTTTCTTCTTCACAAATTCGTAATCCATTAGAAAATTCCCTGCGTTTTTCATTGACCTTTAATTTAGGAGAAGAAATGTTTAACGACTAAATAGCTCACAACCAAATATCATAAAAGTTCAATACCAATTGTAAAATTAGTTTTGGACTTTTATTTTTACATACCTTTTCGAATTTAAATTCTAATTACTTTTAAATTTGCTATCTTTCCGATGAAGTGAATTAAACTTTTAGCAAATTAAAAAAGTTCAAATTGCTTCAATAACTTTAAACTAATAAAAATTGAAAAACCATAAAATAGTCATTGATTATTGCATTTATCCATCCCTCGAAAATTTAAATGAAGAAGATCAAGTATTAATGAATTCTGCTATCGGAGCTCGGAGAAATGCGTATGCACCCTATTCTAATTTTTATGTAGGTGCCGCAGTTTTATTAGAAAACGGAGCAATTGTAATAGGCAGTAACCAAGAAAACTCATCCTACCCCTCGGGCTTATGTGCGGAGCGTGTGGCTATTTTTCAGGCTGGAGCCTTATATTCTGGGTTAACAATAAAGGCGGTTGCCATTACCGCTACCTCAAAAAATTATATAGTAAAACAGGCTGCTGCTCCCTGTGGAAATTGTCGCCAAGCCATGATTGAGTACGAACAAAAGCAAAAGAAACCGATTAAAATTTTATTGATGGGAGAACAAGGCGAAGTCATACAATTCAATTCTTTATTAGATATTTTGCCTTTGGCGTTTAACAATTCTTTTCTATGATTGCTAAAATTCTAGGAAAATAAACAGAAAGTATTATTTTCTTATTTTTATAGAACAATTACCTTATTTTCTTTTGTTGACTGCGCTTTTTCTTTAATTTTTTCCCCCTGTGAATTTATATGTGTATTTTTGCTGTTCAATTTTTTACAATAAAAGTTGAAGAGGAGTAATTAGTTGTTTAAAAATATCGCATTTAATGAAAAAAATCACAAAAGAGGTTTACCTAAAATGGTATGAAGATATGTTTTTCTGGAGAAAATTCGAGGACAAACTAGCGGCGGTTTATATTCAACAGAAAGTTAGAGGATTTTTACATCTTTATAACGGTCAAGAGGCTGTTTTAGCTGGAGCACTTCATGCCATGGATCTTACCAAAGATAAGATGATTACGGCCTATAGAAATCACGTGCAGCCAATAGGTATGGGCGTTGACCCTAAAAGAGTAATGGCGGAGCTGTATGGCAAAGTTACTGGTACTTCTAAGGGTATGGGTGGGTCAATGCACATTTTTTCTAAAGAACACCGTTTTTACGGTGGGCATGGTATTGTAGGAGGTCAAATTCCATTAGGTGCAGGCTTAGCTTTTGCCGATAAATACAAAAAGAGTGATGCAGTAACCCTATGTTATATGGGTGATGGTGCGGTAAGACAAGGTTCGTTACACGAAACATTTAACCTTGCTATGTTATGGCAACTACCAGTAGTTTTTGTTTGCGAAAATAATGGCTATGCTATGGGAACATCGGTGGCTAGAACTTCATTTTCTACGGATATTTGGAAGCTAGGTTTAGGATACGAAATGCCTTGTGGTCCGGTAGATGGCATGGATCCTGTAACGGTCGCAAAAGAAATGAGTAAAGCTATAGAAAGAGCAAGAAGTGGTGGAGGACCAACTTTCTTAGAAATGAAAACCTATAGATATAGAGGGCATTCCATGTCTGATGCTCAGCTTTATAGAACTAAAGATGAGGTTGAAGAATACAAGAAAATTGACCCTATCACACAAGTTTTACAAGTGATTATGGATAACAAGTATGCTACGGAGGAAGAAATAAAAGTAATTGACAAAAGGGTAAAAGCCTTAGTAGAGGAATGCGAAAAATTTGCCGATGAATCAGATTATCCTCCATTAAGTCAAATGTACGATATGGTTTACGACCAAGAAGATTATCCATTTTTACAACATAAATTATAGTTAGATGGCAGAAGTAATAAATATGCCCAGACTTAGCGATACTATGGAAGAAGGTACTGTCGCTAAGTGGTTAAAAAAAGTTGGAGATAAAATAGAAGAAGGCGATATTTTAGCTGAGATTGAAACAGACAAAGCTACAATGGAGTTTGAGTCTTTTCACGAGGGTACATTATTGTATATTGGTATCCAAGAAGGTGATGGTGCTCCGGTGGATACCCTTTTAGCCATTATTGGTGAAGAAGGAGAAGATATTTCTGGATTATTAAAGGGTTCAAGCGAAGCAGAAAGTAAGCCAGAAGTAAAAGAGGAGGCTCCAAAAGCAACAACTTCAAACGATGCGGCTAAAAAAGAAGAAACTGCCGAAAGTAACGCTAGTAACGAAATTCCAGAGGGTGTTGAAATTATTACAATGCCTCGACTTAGTGATACCATGGAAGAAGGTACTGTGGCTTCTTGGTTGAAAAAAGTAGGAGATAAAGTGGAAGAAGGCGATATTCTGGCAGAAATTGAAACCGATAAGGCGACGATGGAATTCGAATCGTTTTACTCAGGAACTTTGTTATATATAGGAATAAAAGAAGGTGAATCTTCTCCTGTTGATGCAATACTAGCAGTAATTGGTCCAGAAGGTACAGATGTAGATAGCGTTCTAAATACAAAAACTAAAGCGGCAAAAAAGGAAACTTCTGAAAAAGAGGAACCGAAAACTACTGAATCAGCTTCAGCAAAAACTGAAACGACTAAAGAAGAAAATACGCCTTTAGTAAGTACTGACGGACAGCGTATTTTTGTGTCGCCTTTAGCCAAAAAAATTGCTTCAGAAAAAGGGGTGAATTTGGCGAATGTTACAGGTTCTGGTGATAATGGTAGAATCATTAAAAAAGATGTTGAGAATTATGTTCCTTCTCAAAAAGCTGTGCCTGATGCTGCAACAAATTATACTGAGGCGACTACTGATACTGATGCTGCAAGTGCTCTTGCTACTGCGGTCGCGCCCATGGCTGCACCTGTAGGCGAAGAAAGTTTTGAAGAAATAAAAAATAACCAAATGCGTAAGGTAATCGCCAAACGCCTTGGGGAATCTAAATTCACCGCACCACACTACTATTTAAATATAGAGGTTGATATGGACAATGCGATGACTTCTAGAACACAAATAAATAGCTTGCCAGACACAAAAGTATCATTTAATGATATGATTGTAAAAGCATGCGCTATGGCATTAAGAAAGCATCCACAAGTAAATACGTCTTGGAAAGCCGAAACTACGCGTTATAATCATCATATTCATGTTGGTGTTGCGGTAGCTGTTGAAGACGGATTGGTAGTGCCTGTTTTAAAATTCGCAGATCAAATGGGACTTTCCCAAATTGGTGGATTGGTGAAAGAATTAGCAGGAAAAGCAAGGAACAAAAAATTAACGCCAGCCGAAATGGAAGGAAGTACTTTTACAGTTTCTAACTTAGGAATGTTTGGGATTGAAAGTTTTACCTCAATCATCAACCAGCCCAATTCTGCGATACTTTCTGTTGGAGCAATTATAGAAAAACCGGTAATTAAAAACGGTGCAATTGTCGTGGGCAATACCATGAAACTTACTTTAGCATTAGATCACAGAACAGTGGATGGTGCATCAGGAGCACAATTTTTACAAACTTTGCGTTTTTATATTGAAAATCCAGTTACGATGTTAGCTTAAAAAAAGTAAATAGTTTAAATTATTATGAAGCATCCTTATAAAATGGGATGCTTTTTTTATCTTTAATAATTTAAAATATAGCAAAGAAAATAGAGAAAAGACGAAACTAAAGATTAATTTGTATTTGCATTTTCCTCTTTCCTTATTACGCTCTTATCTCTTTATTTTATTCTCCTTTCTAAAAACAAAACATTAAACTTATGTCACAAAATTAAATTTATGAAAAATATCCTAATAGTAGTTTTTATTGCATTTTCTTTTTATAACTGCAAAACCTCGAAAATTGTTGAAACTGATCCTAACAATATCAGGGAGGTAGCACCAGTATCGGAAAATTCAAAAGCTGAAATCATCAATAGAGTAGTAGTTCCAGCCGTGTCTTTTTCAAAAGCTAAAGATGTAGAAATAATCATTAGTTATTTGGCATCCGATGAATTAAATGGGAGAGAAGCCGGGAGCGAAGGCATTGAAAAAGCAGCAGATTATATTGAAACTATTTTCAAGAAAAACAAAATCAAACCTTATTTTGAATATTATAAAGACACCATATCAAACTTTAATAAACCCGCCTATAATATGGTAGCGGTATTAGAAGGGAACGATACAAAGCTAAAAAATGAAGTAGTAATCATTGGTGCACATTATGATCATATTGGTCAGATCGCTCTAAAAGGCGATGATGCTATTGCTAACGGGGCAAATGATAATGCCTCTGGAACGACAACAGTTTTAGAATTGGCGAGATATTTTGCGACTACAAAAATCAACAAACGAACTATAATTTTTGCTTTGTTTACCGCTGAAGAAAAAGGATTATTAGGTTCTATAGATTTAGCAAAACGCCTGAAGGAAGATAATATAGATTTATACACTATGTTGAATTTTGAAATGGTAGGAGTGGCTTTACAAAATAAAGATTATTTTATGTATGTCACCGGATATGAAAACTCCAATTTAGCGGAAGTTGCCAATGATTATAGCGGCGAAAAACTCATCGGTTTCTTACCTTCCGCAAAAGAAATGAACCTATTCAAGCGTTCAGATAATTACGCATTTCATACGGCATTTAATGTGCCGTCTCAAACTTTTTGTACCTTTGATTTCACCAATTTCGACCATTATCATGGTGTGGACGATGAAGCAGAATTAATGGATTTTGACCATATGGCTTCCGTAGTCAACAAATCTATTGCTATGGTTTCAGGGATTATAAACGCAGCTACTAAAGAAATTAAATACAACTAATGGCAAACATTATCATCACAGGAGCAAGTAGAGGTATTGGGTTTGAAATGGCCCAACTTTTTGCTAATGAAGGGCATCAAGTATTGGCTTTGTCAAGAAACGATAAACCTATTTCTGATTTACATCATAAAAATATTTTTACTTTTCCGTTTGATTTATCTAAAGTAGAAGATTTAGAAAAGTTAGAAGATTTTATGGCTAAAAACTGGAAACAAGTAGATATCTTAATAAATAATGCAGGAAGACTCCTCAATAAACCCTTTTTGGAAACAACGGAAACCGAATTTGAAGCGGTCTATAAAGTCAACGTTTTTGGGGTGGCAAGTGTAACCAAAGTAGTTGTTCCAAAAATGCCGAAAGCAGGACATGTTATTACCATAAGTTCTATGGGTGGCGTGCAAGGGAGTATGAAATTCCCTGGTTTAGCCGCTTACAGTTCTAGTAAAGCGGCAGTAATTACCTTAACAGAATTATGGGCAGAGGAGTTTAAAGAAACAGGGCCGTCTTTTAATGTGCTGGCATTAGGAGCGGTACAAACTGAAATGCTCGAAGAAGCATTTCCGGGTTACCAAGCACCAACCACCGCTTTAGAGATGGCAAACTATATTAAAAATTTTGCCTTAACAGGACATAAATTTTATAATGGTAAGTTATTACAGGTAAGTAGCAGTACGCCTTAGATAAAATCAACTTTAGGTCATAATATTTAAAACTAAAAATTTGAAACTAATGTAATATTGAAATTTAAAACTTTGATAAAATTCTAAATATATAAATGCAAGCGAAATATAGGCTTTACTCTTTTGGTATGTCTCAATTCCGTTAGCTCCTTTTTTAGTTTTTTACAACTTACTGTCGTGCCAGGAGAAAAATCCTTAGATGTTTTTTTTTAAAATAAGGGATTACTACTGTGGCCTATACCATTGTCCAAAATGGCCAAACGGTTGATGTAGGAACTTATGAAATCGAGAATATAATAGATAAATAAATATTGACAACTAATTCAAAATTGTATATTAAAAATTATGCTAAGCTCTGGACGCATATCTGTGCAGTAAAAGCCAGTAAATTTAAGCCAATTAGTTTTTCTTCTGATCGAGATAAAAGATATTATTCTCTGCTTTTTTACAACCAGATAAATGTGGAATTGACTAATTTTGGCTCCGGTAATAAAGAATCAATTTCCTTATCTATCAAGTCCGACTATTTTTTAAGTCATTTTTATTCGCAATTAATTAGAGCTTTGCAATAAAACGGGGTTATAAATCCATTATTCCTGTTTATGATAATGAGGCTACGGATAAAAGTAAAATTTATAATGTTATCATCAATGAGGAAAAAACAGACATTTATGCCTCTACGCTTACAGGCAAGTACGAAGTCTGGTTGGTAAATGTTAGTGAAGAAAGTATAAGTGATATATTATTATCATATTGATAAAAAACCAGAAGGTTATGGATGATTAATCTGCTAACCGCTAAAGAACATAACATTGTACTCCATAATAAAGAATCAGGTTACAATCCTGTTATGCAGAAATTTGATAAAGAAAAAACCTTAGCGTCCATAACAAAAGGTAGTGCTACAGTTACTAGTTAAGTATTTGGAAGGGTAGAGAAAAATGCTCATAATTGGATGGCCGTTGTAAACTGGAATCCAAAACAGATAGTGGCAAAAGGTACTTTTGTGTATCTAATTTCTTATGGCGCTTGGTATAAAGAATATTTTGTGCTACACAAAGATCTCAAAAAGTAGGACGCAAGTTCAATATGCCGAAAGAAGTCTTGGTATGTATTTTGGTAAGTTATGTTTATGACGACCCATTGCATTTTGAATTGTCATTTTATAATCTAATTGCGTTGCGCAATCTTTAAAATTATATGGTTAAGGAATTGATTTTTTCGAATCAAATATTCTCAGTTAAACAATGATTACAGAATTGACATGTTTATAATTTAAACCCACCTAAAGGCAATATTTATCGTCCATTTGCACAGAACTTTAAGGTTATCATCCTTCCAATTTTTATACTAATTTTACAGTATGCAAAAAACACTAGAAAAATACCTTCCTGAACGTGCGATACCTTTATGTATTGAGTTGATCAAGGAAAATAGTGTCAATTTAAAAATTGTAAATCAGCGCGTGACAAGGCATGGCGATTATCGGCGACTGCCCAATGGCTCTCATAAAATTACCGTCAACGCTTCTTTAAATAAATATCGTTTTTTAATGACACTGGTACATGAAATTGCGCATTTAGTCGCCTTTGAAAAGTATGGTAGACATATTAAACCGCACGGTTTAGAATGGAAACGAAGCTTTCAGACATTAATGCTGCCTTTTATCCATCCTGAGGTTTATCCTCCCAAAGTATTGCCCTTAATTGCCAACCATTTTAGAAACCCGAGTGCAAGTAGTGATACCGATGCAAAATTATCCTTAGCTTTGAAAAATTACGATATAGAATCTAGCGATAATAATTACGTTTTTGAATTGCCTTTCGGGAGTATTTTTAGAATTCATAACGGGCGTATTTTCAAAAAAGGAAATAAAAAAGTAAAAAGATATGAATGTGCAGAGTTAGCAACAGGAAGGTTATACTTGTTTCAACCCAATGCCGAAGTTGAATTAATAAAAGATTAAAAAAATGAACAAAAATTATTATGCAGTATTAATGGCAGGAGGCGTTGGCTCACGATTTTGGCCTGTAAGTACGACCGATAACCCTAAACAGTTTCATGATATGTTAGGAACTGGAGATACCTTAATCCAAAAAACTTTTAAACGTCTCAACAAATTTGTTCCCACGGAAAATATTTTAATCTTGACTAACGAGCGGTATAACGACTTAGTTTTGCAACAGTTGCCTTTGGTAAAACAGGAGCAAGTGGTTTTAGAGCCTGCCATGCGAAATACAGCACCGTGCATTTTATATGCAGCTTTAAAAATTCAAAAACAGAATCCAAATGCGGTGATGATTGTTGCCCCTAGCGATCATTGGATTGAAGATGAAACTGCTTTTGCAAACGATGTAAAACAATGTTTTGAAAAGTGTGGAAAAGAAGATGTGTTGTGCACTTTAGGCATCAAACCAACCTTCCCAAATACTGGTTTTGGCTATATTGAATTTGAAAAAGAAAGTGGTGTCGCACTTAAAAAAGTATATCAATTTAGAGAAAAACCAGATTATGAAACAGCAAAAGATTTTATAGCTCAGGGAAATTTTCTTTGGAATGCCGGTATTTTTATGTGGAGCGTTAAGACCATTATCGATGCTTTTAAAAAGTACCAACCTTCCCAATTTATCCTTTTTGAAAAAGGAATGTCGGTTTACAATACCAATGAAGAACAAACTTTTATCAATGAGAATTATCCGAAAGCGGAAAATATCTCGATAGATTATGCTATTTTAGAACCATCAAAACAAATTTTTGTGCTTCTAGCTACCTTCGATTGGAATGATTTGGGTACTTGGGGTTCACTTTATGATAAACTAGACAAAGACGCTGATTATAACGCTATCGTTAATTGTAAAGTTTTGAGTCAAGATGCCGGCGGTAATATGATTAGTTCTTCAAAAAATAAAATTATTGTGGTTGATGGGTTAAAAGATTATATTATTGTCGATAAGGAAGATGTTTTGTTAATTTACCCAAAATCAAAGGAACAAGATATAAAACAAGTACTTGTTAAGGTTAAAGATAAGTTTGGGATTCATTATACCTAATATATGCACGACGAAATTGATAAAGGCCAAATAACTCCGAATAGCAACGAAGATAATAAAGAAAATACAAGAGATAATGTAAAAAAAGATTTTCAAGGTCTTTTGAGTTCTGTGAAGAAATTTTTAACTGAACTTCTGGATATTCGTAACAATACGGATCAAGAGGCTACGCGAGAGTCAATCATTGCTGATATCCCGTTTAAGGGGCATACCTCTTGGATTTTAATCTGTTCTATTTTTATTGCATCGGTAGGTTTAAATGCAAATTCTACTGCTGTGGTTATTGGTGCGATGTTAATTTCTCCCTTAATGGGTCCTATCTTAGGCATGGGTTTGTCGCTTGCTATTAATGATGTTGATACCTTACGCCGCTCTCTGAAAAACTTTGTGGTGATGGTAGTTTTAAGTATTCTAACTGCCTATTTATTCTTTGCTTTTTTTCCTTTACGAGATGAGTCCTCAGAACTTTTAGCCCGCACCGCCCCCGATATTCGCGATGTATTAATTGCCTTTTTTGGTGGTTTGGCCTTGGTTATCGCTCGAGCAAAAAAGGGAACCATCGCCAGTGTTATTTTTGGAGTAGCTATTGCCACCGCTTTAATGCCACCTTTGTGCACAGTCGGTTTTGCTTTAGCTATCGGAAATTGGGATTATGCTACTGGCGCTATGTATTTATTTACGATCAACACTATTTTTATTGGTCTTGCTACTTTTTTAGTGATAAAAATTCTACGTTTTCCTATGGTGCGCTATGCCAATTCGCAACGGAGAAGAACCATTGCAAGATTAGCTTCTTTGGTGGCGATTGCCGTTATGATTCCAGCCAGCTGGACCTTTTTTCAAGCTTGGAAAGTGTCTAAATTTAAAAGTGAAGCACAAAAATTTGTCAATAACAACATCGCCAAATATGAGTTTTCGGGCAACGGCATGTTTTTAGATAATTTTACAAATATTGAATATCACGGGAACGATAGATCTCTGTTTCAATTAGTTTTCGGTAAAGAAATAAAGGATAAAAAATCGGTTATTGAAGTCATGTTTATGGGCGAAGAATTGGTGCCTGACAATATCATATCGAGCTGGAAGAACATTAAAAATGACGAATTCCCAAATTTAAGAGAGGTAGAGCTGAAAATTATTCAAGGTTCTAGAAATGAAGAAGTTGATCAGTTTAAATACGTAAATGAATTGTACGAAACCAAAAAAGCCGAACTTTTAAGTAAAGATGAACGTATTAAGGTTTTAGAAAAAGATTTAATTCGTTTAGAGAAACTGTCCGCCACTCAAATACCTTTTCAAGATATTAGTGCCGAAGCGAAAAGCAATTACGAGAATTTGTCTTCTTTAAGCTATTCCTATACCATCACCACTGACTTTCAAAAAATGGATACTATTCCTGTTTTTGAAGCAAAATGGAAGAATGGCACTAGTAATAATCAGGCTAAAAAGGATAGTAAAAAACTCATAGACTGGTTGCGACTTAGATTGAAAAATGATCAAATACAGTTGAAGTAGGGGGGTTGAATTGCTTTTTTTATTAAGAATTAGAAAGTTCTAATTCCGCTCTTCAATATACATTTGTCGTACTTTTTTAAAAAGGTCAGATGAATAAACAAAATCCGTTACAGCTGCATTATCGGTTTTAAAGATTTCTTTATTAGTACCTTCCCATTCTTTAAGTCCGTTTTTGAGGAACATTATTTTTTGACCTATTTCCATCACAGAGTTCATGTCATGGGTGTTAATTACTGTTGTAATATTGTATTCCTCCGTAATTTCAAGAATTAAATTATCAATTAATATCGCAGTTTTTGGGTCTAAACCAGAGTTTGGCTCATCACAAAATAAGTATTTTGGGTTCATAACAATTGCTCTGGCAATTGCCACCCTTTTCTGCATACCTCCAGAAATTTCAGCCGGAAATCGTTTATGCGCATCTATCAAGTTTACCCGTTTTAATACGCTATTCACTCGGTCTTGCATTTCGGACTTAGATTGTTTAGTGAACATTTCTAAGGGAAACATTACGTTGCCTTCAACGGTCATAAAATCGAACAAGGCGCTGCCTTGAAAAACCATTCCCATTTCTTGGCGCAAGCTTCTTTTTTCTTCGGCGGCAAGGTTAGAATATACTTTACCGTTATAAACGATAGTACCTTTTTCAGGCTGAAAAAGACCTAATAGACATTTTAAAAACACAGTTTTACCCGAGCCACTTTGTCCGATGATTAAATTGGTTTTTCCTTTTTCAAAAGTAGTGGAAACTCCTCTTAAAACTTCAGTATCTCCAAAAGATTTATGTATGTCGTTTACTTCAATCATTATCCTAGTAAAAGTTGAGTTAACACATAATTAGCTACAATAATCACAACGCTAGTCCAAACAAACGCCGTTGTACTTGCTTTACCTACCTCTAAAGCGCCACCTTTCATATAAAATCCGTGAAAAGACGGTACGGTTGCAATAATCAAAGCAAACACCAAGGTTTTTAAGAAAGCGTATGTAACGTGAAATGGATTAAATTCGAGTTGTAAACCATCAGTAAAATCAGCACTAGTTAAAAAGCCGCCAGAAACTCCAGCCACCCATCCCCCAAATATACCAACAAACATGCCTATAGATATAGCAAAAGGATAAAATAACATCGCTATAATTTTAGGAAATACTAAGTAATTAAGTGCATTAACGCCCATAACTTCTAAGGCATCAATTTGTTCTGTAACCCTCATGCTTCCAATACTAGAGGTAATATACGAACCTACTTTACCTGCCATAATAATGGAAACAAAGGTGGGTGCAAATTCTAAAATCACCGATTGCCTAGTGGTAAATCCAATCAAGTTTTTAGGAATAATAGGGTTGGTTAAGTTGAGTGCTGTTTGAATGGTTATAACAGCCCCAATAAAGAATGAAATAAATATAATAATCCCAAGGGAGCCATAAATTAGCTCGTCTATTTCTTTTAAAATAAGGGATTTCATTATCCTCCATTTCGTAGGTTTTTTAAAAACCTCACGAAGCATAATAAAATAACTGCCAATTGCTGCTAGATAGCTCATTAATCGAAAAAATCTTGTTGTTGTAAAAATAATAATATTATATTGTTTGAAGCTTGAAATTAGAAGAAAAGAAAAAATAAAAGATTTTCATAAGTTATTCTTAGATTTGGCTCCCCTTAGCAAATAGGATATTTATTTAACTTTTTTTATGTTTTGTTAGGCGTTTATTTGTTTATTTTTATCAAAATTAAAATGTGTTTCATGAGTAAAAGTAAAGTGAATCTTCTGTCGCTATTCATACTATTATTTTTGTCAAATAGTTTTGTTCAAGCCCAACGAAAATCTAAAGACAAAAATGAAAAAGAGGGTATTTCAGCCCCTTTTACCAATCCAAAATTGGTGGTCGGGATAGTCGTAGATCAAATGCGTTATGATTATCTCACTAGGTTTTGGAATCATTATAGCGATGGCGGTCTTAAACGATTGGTAGGGGAAGGTTATAATTGTAAAAACAATCATTTTAATTATGCACCCACTTATACGGCACCCGGACACGCATCAGTTTATACGGGAACAACGCCAGCCACCCACGGTATTATAGGTAATAATTGGTATGATAAAGAAACAGGTAAAGAAGTTTATTGCGTGACTGATGACAGCTATGCTTCTGTAGGAACAACTTCTGATGCAGGGCAAATGTCTCCCCATAGAAACAAGGTTTCTACTATTACCGATGAATTGCGTTTGCACACGCAAATGCGAGGTAAAGTGATTGCAGTTTCTTTGAAAGATAGGGGAGCGGTTTTACCAGGTGGGCATGCTGCAAATGCTGCTTATTGGTTTCATGGTAAAAAAGAAGGAAGCTGGATTACCAGTACCTATTACATGAATGAATTACCAAAATGGGTAAACGATTTTAATACTTCGGATATCGTAGAAGGGTATAAAAAACCATGGACAACCTTAAAAGATATTTCAAGCTACATAGAAAGTGGTATAGATGTCAATAATTATGAAGAATTCTTTAAAGGGGAGCTCAATTCAAGTTTTCCGCATGATTTACCTGTCTTATGGGAAAAAAATGGAAATTTTGATATTTTAAAAAATACGCCCTATGGTAATTCGATAACCACAGATTTTGCTATAGCCGCTTTAGAAGGCGAGAATTTAGGAGCGGATAATGATACCGATTTTTTAGCGATTAGTTTTTCTAGTACCGATTATGTAGGTCATAGCTTTGGAGTAAATTCCAAGGAAATACAAGATACCTACATTCGATTGGATTTAGATTTACAACGACTTTTAAATGTTCTTGATGAAAAAGTAGGTGAAGACGAATACACCGTTTTTTTAACCGCCGATCATGCAGCAGTTCAAGTGCCAGCCTATTTAACAGATAGTAAAATATCAGGTGGTTATTCAGATTCAAAAGCTACCATGGTAAAGTTTAATGAATTTTTAAAATATACCTACGGCACCGTTGATATTGTTAAAAATAGCTCTAATGAGCAACTATTTTTAGATCATAGCATGATTAAAAACTTAAATTTAAGTTTATCCGAAGTACAAGAGAAGTTTGCGAAAGAGCTAATGTCCTACGGTGATTTTAGTAGTGTTTATACAGGAGAACAAATGTGGGCAAATAGTTACACACATGGCATTCCTTATATACTGCAAAATGGCTACAACCAAGAACGCTCTGGGGATGTGCTTATGGTGATGAACCCTGGTTATATTGGCTACAGATCAAAAGGTTCCACTCATGGTTCGCCTTTCCCCTATGATACCCATGTACCGCTATTATTTTATGGAAAAGGGATTAAAAAGGGGGAAACATATCAGAAAACTGAAATTTCGGATATTGCACCAACTATTGCTGCTTTATTGGGTATTTCATTCCCAAGTGGAACAACAGGAAATCCTATCGGTCAAGTGATAGAATAATGCTTAAAATAATTGTTTTTTGATGCCTTTCCAGCGTAAACAACGAATAAAATTTCCCTCTATTGGTGAAACCAAATAGGAGGTTTTTGCTTTTTTTGCTTTAAAAAAACCATTCATATTGTCAAAAAAGGCATTGGCTTTTTGTTGCTTCCAAGCCATTTTTAAAGAGGCGATAAGCGTAATAAAAAAACCATAGCGCATCGTAAACATGGCTTTTCCTTGTAGTAACTTTGCTTTTTGGTTATAGGCTTTTCCCGTTGGTCTTAAGTGTTTAATGTACAGACTTTCTTGGGTAATAATATCAAAACCGTGAAACTGTGCTAATAGCTCATCTACTGTATCCCAACCCATAGCACTTTTTAATCCGCCTATAGCTTCAAAGCACGCTTTAGAGTAGGCTTTAAAAGCACCTCGCACATGTTTTTTGTGCATGGGGTGGTTTAATTTCCATTCGCCTTTGGTATTTTTTTCATAAATAAAACCTCCAGCGATTCCCGTCTTATTATTTCCTTTAAAAATGTAAGCAATTTGCTCAAAATAGATAATAGGTAGAATTACATCGGCATCTAACTTTACGATAAAATCGTACTGGTCATCAAGTAAATCTAATCCTTTTGAAAAAGCATTAATGACTTTACTGCCTGGTAAGTGTTCGTTTGAGGAGCTGTTATTTAATTTTTTGAAAAAGCTATGTGACGCCGTAAAGGTGTCTATAATGGTTTCTGTAGCATCAGTGGAATTATCATTGACAATAATTACTTTTTTTGGCAATAAGGTTTGTGCAACTATAGACTGTAAAGTATCGTTTAAAAAAAGAGCCTCGTTATGTGCGGGTATAACTATATAATAATCCATTTTTTAAGCTAAAATCTTTTTGATAAATATCCGACTATTATTTTAATAATCTGTTTTTATCTTTTTTAGAAATCTTAAGTTTTGATTGCTAAGTTGCTGTTCGCAAATACTATAAAATTCCGTTAGTAATTACATTACTTGGAGTTTAAAACGTAAAAAATGAAAATATTAAATTGATTGCTAATGCAATTGCAAAGAAAATTCCAGAAATAACTCGAACTTTTGTTCTTGTCCTTGATTGTTCAAAATTAACTCCAATTGTAATTACTAAAATCGTTGTAAGAAAAACAAAGCTTCCTAAACTCAATAATATTTTGTTTTTGCTTACGTAAAAACTGTATAAACCATATTCAATAAGTAAATTTAACGCTATTGTTACAATTGTTTGTATAAAATTTAATTTCATAGTCGTATTTATTTTGTTGGAATGGTGTACCTTATCCCAAAATTTAATAATCGGTTTCTCAAATAGAAATATACACGTTTTCGATGTTAATAATATGGTAGTTGAAGAAGGTAACTGGGAGCTATTGGGAACAAAATTAAGATTTAATAACTTGAGGATGGTTCTTGCAAATTATATTGGGGACTTTAATGTTATTCAATGTGGCGACAGATTTTTCAAGATAAAAAGAGGAGATGAAATCATCAAATTGACTAAAAAGTACAATTAAAAATCAGGAACTCAATCTCAGAAAAGGTAGCTATAAAAATCGACTTTTTTTGTGCTTATATTTTTTTGCTTCAAACAACGGACTTCCCATTGTTATTATTAAATTTGCATCTCTTGATAATATTCTAAAACTATGTTTGATAATTTAAGCGAAAAGCTAGATAAAGCGCTTCATGTTCTAAAAGGGCATGGACAAATTACTGAAATTAACGTTGCCGAAACCTTAAAAGAAGTTCGTAGAGCTTTATTAGATGCCGATGTTAATTTTAAAATCGCAAAAGAATTTACAAATACGGTAAAAGAAAAAGCTTTAGGTCAAGATGTATTAACGTCCCTACAACCAGGGCAGTTAATGGTTAAATTGGTTAAGGATGAGCTCACTCACTTAATGGGCGGCGATGCCGAAGGTATAAATTTATCGGGCAATCCGTCTGTTATCTTAATGTCTGGTTTGCAAGGTTCTGGTAAAACTACTTTTTCTGGTAAACTAGCTAATTTCTTAAAAACTAAAAAATCTAAAAAACCATTATTGGTTGCCTGTGATGTTTATAGACCAGCAGCGGTTGATCAGTTGCATGTGGTTGGAGACCAAATAGGGGTTGAGGTATTTTCTGATCGTGGTAATACAGACCCTGTTGCTATTTCAAAAGCGGGTATTGCCTATGCAAAGGCAAACGGATATAATGTGGTGATTATCGATACCGCAGGTCGCTTGGCGGTGGATGAAGAAATGATGAACGAAATTGCCAATGTTCATAAAGCCATTCAACCTCAAGAAACCTTGTTTGTTGTAGATGCTATGACGGGGCAAGATGCAGTAAATACGGCCAAAGCTTTTAATGATATTCTAAATTTTGATGGCGTTGTTTTAACAAAGTTAGATGGTGATACCCGCGGTGGAGCGGCAATCTCAATCAAATCTGTCGTAAACAAACCTATTAAGTTCATTGGAACTGGAGAAAAAATGGATGCGATTGATGTGTTCTACCCTTCTCGTATGGCAGAACGTATTTTGGGAATGGGTGATGTTGTTTCTTTGGTTGAAAGAGCTCAGGAGCAGTTTGATGAAGAAGAAAGTCGAAAATTACAGAAGAAAATTGCTAAAAATCAGTTTGGTTTTGACGACTTTTTAAGTCAGATTCAGCAAATAAAAAAAATGGGAAGCATCAAAGATCTTATGGGTATGATTCCTGGTGCAGGCAAAGCCTTAAAAGGTTTAGACATAGAAGATGATGCTTTTAAACACGTAGAAGCTATAATTTATTCTATGACTCCACTAGAGCGTTCCACACCTTCAAAATTAGACGCCAATAGAAAAAAAAGAATTGCAAAGGGCAGCGGTAGAAATATTCAAGAAGTAAACCAACTCCTAAAACAATTTGATCAAATGAGTAAAATGATGAAAATGATGCAAGGCGGTGGAGGTAAAAAAATGATGCAGATGATGGGTGCTATGAATGGGATGAAGTAATGTTTAATTAAAATTAAAAATGGCAAGTTGAGAGTTGAAAAGTCTTAAAAAATACGAAGTACGAAATTAGAAATACCAAGTACGAAATAAGTTCAAGTGCAAGCGCAAGTTCAAGAAAAAATAAGAAATAAGTACAAATTCAAGTTCAATAAAAAATAAGAAGTAAGAAAAGTTCCAATTCAAAAGAGTTTTAAATTTTAAGTTTTAAATTGTTTGTTGATTAAAATATTTAGTTCATTTTATAAACCCATAAACCCATAAACCTTAAACCTGAAACTTTTTTCACCAACAACCATCAACCAACAACGAAAAACCAATAACGAAAAAACTATGAAACTACTAGACGGCAAAAAAGTATCGAACGAAATTAAAAAAGAAATAGCGCAGGAAGTTTCTAAAATGCGGGAACGTGGCGAAAAAGTGCCTCACTTAGCAGCAATAATTGTGGGTAATGATGGCGCTAGCTTAACCTATGTAGGGAGTAAAGTTAAATCCTGTGGGCAAGTCGGTTTTGAATCTACTTTGGTGAAAATGCCTAGTACTACTTCTGAATTAGAATTATTGAATAAGATTGAAGAACTTAACCAAGATGATAATATTGATGGTTTTATTGTGCAACTACCCTTGCCGCCTCAAATTGATACTCAAAAAGTACTATTGGCCGTTGATCCTGAAAAAGATGTAGATGGGTTTCATCCAATGAATTTTGGGAAAATGGCGCTGGATATGAGTACTTTTATTCCGGCAACCCCCTTTGGTATTTTAGAACTCCTAGAACGTTACAATGTCGATACAAAGGGTAAACATACCGTGGTTATTGGGCGAAGTCATATTGTGGGCAGACCTATGAGCATTTTAATGGGTCGAAAAGGTTGGCCTGGAAATTCTACCGTTACCCTAACCCATAGTCATACTAAAAATATAACACAAATAACATCGCAAGCTGATATCATTATTTCTGCCTTAGGCGTGCCCAACTTTTTAAAGGCCGAAATGATAAAAGATGATGCCGTGGTTATTGATGTTGGTATTACCAGAGTTGCTGATGATACTAAAGAAAAAGGCTATTATATTACGGGTGATGTGGACTTTGAAAATGTGAGTAAAAAAGCATCTTTTATTACTCCAGTTCCAGGGGGCGTGGGACCTATGACGATTGCCATGCTGTTGAAAAATACGCTTTTAGCGAGAGAACGTCATAGGTCTAAAAAAAATAGTAGATAAATCCGTTTTTAACATTTTATTTATCTTTATGCTCCCTATTGAATTTGAGCTTATAACCCTTTTTTGACATTTCGTTAGACCTACCTGTTATTGCTGGGTATACCGGCTATTTCAAAAAGGTTAATCCTGCTTTTGTAAGGCCTTTAGAATATTTAGAAGAAGAGCTATTCTCTAAAAAATTCGCTAATTTATCTTCAAAGTGGATAGAGATTTAACCATGGGTTTTATAGAAAATCTTTTAAGTGGATTTCCTCTTGTTAATTTAGCAAATTATGACGCCTAATTTGGCTCAATTGAACCTCAATTCCCTTGCCTAATGAAAGCTTAATTTATGCCATTGCCAGAGAATTGCTGATAAAAAGCAATGGGAAGAAGAGCGGGCCAATCATATGATTAAACTAGATAAATAAAATCAAACTTTAAAAACTTTAAATTATAAAACTTCACACGATTTAAGGTCACCCATAAAGAATCTGATTGATATAACTGATTTGTTAGATTTAGATGCTATTTCTGATGATGAAACTTTGAAAATTCTGAATCTTATCAAATTATCGATACAAGGTTTAAAAAAATATTTAGATAAAAATATCGGCCATTTAAAGCTGGACGACCCATTAGAAATAAACACGCAGCAAGTAAGTTTCGACGAGGCACTTAAAGTTGTAAAAGCAACTATAACCACTTTAATCGAAGCTTATATACTGCCTTTACCATTATTTTTAAATAGCAGTAGAACTGTAGTGGGTTAAAATTAGTTTTACTTCGCAAATAACTGCTCAATATCTTTAAAAGCCTTAAACTCTAAGGCGTTACCTGCTGGGTCTAAAAAAAACATGGTGGCTTGTTCACCAACTAATCCTTTAAAACGAATGTATGGTTCAATTACGAATTTTACGCCTTTATTCTTCAACTCTTCTGAAAACGACTCAAAAACATCCCAAGACAATACCACGCCGTAATGTGGCACAGGAACGTCCTGGCCATCAACAGGATTGTGATGCAAAGCTTCGGTTTCGTTTTTTGGTTTATAGTGAATCACTAATTGATGACCAAAAAGGCTAAAATCGACCCAATGATCACTACTTCTGCCTTCTTCGCAATTTAAAATATCACGATAAAATGTTCTACATTCAGCCAAATTATGAACAGGAATTGCAATATGAAAAGGGGTTACTGCTGCCATATATTTTTTTGTTAAAAATAGTTTTTTATTTTGATTTCAAAAAGTCAATTATTTGATAATTTACTTCATCTTGATGCAATGAATGTCCCAATCCTTGTGTGGATAGTAAAGTGCTGTTTTTCCAGTTTTTATGAATGCGTTCTGCAGCGCTGTAGGGTGCGATGGTATCAAATTCATCGTGAATTAACAAGCCCTCTGTTTCAATATTCTTAGCAAAGTTTGAAATAGAGAAATCTTTAATATTAAAATTGAATTGCGCTTTAAAATAATGATCTAAACTTTGCTTAACGATATCATTAAATTTTAAGAGGCGTTGATAATAATCAATTATTTCAGAAAGCTCAGATGGCGACCCTAAGGATACTATTTTTTCAATAGAATTTTTCGGGTTTTTGTATTGATTATACATGCCCGTCATACCTCCCATAGAATGTCCAATGATAAAATTTGGACGGTATAATTCGATTAACTTTTGGGAACACGCCGTATAAATAGGCAGATTTAGTAATTTTCCTGTTGAGTTTCCGTGTGCAGGGGCATCAATTGCAATGATATTAAAGTCTTCTTTTTTTAAAAAACCAATTAAATTTCTCCACCTGTAAGCATTGCTTTCCCAACCATGTAATAATAAAACGGTCTCCTTACTGCCTTGCCAAGTGTAGGTTTGTAATTTTAGATTTTCAATAGTAACAAAATCTTTTTTTGCTTCTTCTAAAAATCTTTTTTGATATTCCAAAATAGCCCCTTTTCTAGGGGAACAAAATAGGGTAAAGGCTTTTTTCGCTGCTTTTTCTTTGGATATTAAGGCAAGGGTATTAAAATACTTTCCGTAGGCCAGTGGCATTAAAGTTTTTGCTTTTTTCTTCATTAATTATAATTCTTCTTCTCTATGAACTTTGTCAAAATCGAAAGCTGGTAAACAAATAGCAAGGTATTCGCAGTTTTCAGGAAACGGATTAGCATATTGAACTCTCGTATTTTTTTCAATTTTGATAGATTGCCCAGCCTCTAAAACAATAGTATCACCATCAATAATAAATTGTTTTTTACCTTTTATAATAAAGGTATATTCATCAAATTCGGGTGTTTGAAAAGGTTCGCTCCAACCAGGAGGCGCAACCATCTTGGCAATGCTCAAATCTTTATCGTTGGTACTTGCTCGTCCAAAATGCTCCTGAATTACTTTACCATCAGTAGTAGGTACTATAAAAGGTGATTTTTGAAGGGTGTATTTTTTCATTGTGTAAATCTAAGCAGTCAAATATCAAATAGTATCAAGTAATAAGTCCTAAGTACAAAGTATTTATTTTTTCAAAAGTATGTTCATGCGTAATTTCATATATTAGTTTTATTCCTAAACTCAAAACAAGTTCACGCTTCGACGCAGTTTAAATTAACACTTGTTGAAATACTCAGTGCAAGAGTTCAATTTCATTTTTTAAATTTACTCATAAACTTTAAACCTTAAACCTGAAACATTTCAAACTTCTAACCTGAAACCCAAAACCCAACAACCCAATCACTCCCAAGCCATCATCATATATTTTATTTTGGCATCGTCGGGTATTTGTACTTCTTCAATATTTAAACTGGAGTTGTAGCGAAGACTTTCTGGTAATTCTTTTTTATCAATTGTAAAATAAAGTCCGTTATCTTTTATAAGGATAACGATATTATTCATGGAGGTGATTATTTTTTTTATCTCGTATTTTTCTTTGATATCCTTAAAAGTGCTCTGAATAGAAATTCCTTTTTCGGTGGTAAATCTCGGGTCTAAAAAGCGTATATTTTCAATAGTGGCAATCACATCATTCGTTGGTGTTAAGCTCAATAAAGGTTGACCACCTTTTTCGTATATTTCTACTTTTCGATAACTGAAATTGGGGTTAATTATGCTTTTTTTGGCGCCTATTGAATCAATCTTTACTTCTGGATCATCATTTATACTGCCGTTTATTTTTGGAATTCCTGTATCTGTTACAATGGAATCCTGTGCGTAAATAGTTTCTAAATCGGTTACTTTTACTTCTTTGGTTAAAAGACCAATCGCATCTTTAGTAATTTTAAATTTAGCGTCATCACTAGTACAACTTGTTAAGCATATTGAAATTGCAATAAGTGCGATAGAAACTGTTTTTTTCATTTTTAATGATGTTATTTTTTATTGTTTTTTAATTTAATTTAAAATATTATCTGATCGCTTTTTTAAGTATAAACCGCTTGAATAAATTTTATTATTTAACTCATTACTTTTTTCAAAACTCCCAAAATACCTCCTAAAAAGCTGGCACTAGTTAAGACTTTAAGCATAGGAATAACTTTTCTGATAAATTTTCAGCAATAACTTGAAGCGTTTTGGTTTTTCCAGTACCCGTGGCTCCCGCGATGAGTCCGTGGCGGTTTAAGGTTTTTAATGGAATTTTAACAAAAGCATTGGCGATAGTTTCTCCATCTAAAATAGAAGAACCCATGTTGATATAATCGCCTTTAGTGGCATAGCCTTCTTCAATATGCTTTAAGAATTGGTCTTGGGTACTCATGATGCTAAATTTGGATAAAAATAAGTGTTTTTTAGTCAATTTAGAAAAGGATTTTTAGGAATGCTGTTCTACAGAACACAAATTCAGTTTCCTTAGTATTAAATCGTTCCTAAAATGTATCTTTGCAAAATGTTAGAAAATGAAGTTTTGACATTAGTCAATAAAGGTGAAATGCTCCCCTTGATGGAAGAATTTTATACCATTCAGGGCGAAGGTTTTCATAAAGGAACTGCGGCTTATTTTATTAGAGTAGGTGGTTGCGATGTAGGTTGCCATTGGTGCGATGTAAAAGAAAGTTGGAATGCAGAAACGCATCCTCCCACTGCTATTACTACTATAATCAATAACGCATCAAAATATTCAGATACGATTGTAATTACAGGTGGTGAACCCTTAACTTGGGATATGAATCCAATAACAAAAGGATTGAAAGCCAAGAATTTAAAAATACATATTGAAACATCAGGCGCTTACCCACTTACTGGTATTTGGGATTGGATTTGCCTTTCTCCTAAAAAAAATAAATTACCAGAGGGCGAAATTTATGACAAAGCGCATGAGTTAAAAGTCATAGTTTTTAATAGGCATGATTTTATTTTCGCCGAAGAACAGGCGGCCAAGACCAACAAAGAGTGTATTTTGTATTTACAACCCGAATGGAGCGTGCGCGATAAAATGATACCCTTAATTGTAGATTACGTCATGAAAAATCCCAAATGGAAAGTATCGCTGCAAATGCATAAATATTTGAATATCCCTTAGGACACTTGCTCGTTGATAATTATTGGTTTTTGAAAAAGTTTCAAGTTTAAATCGGTTAAACTTGAAACATCCAAAACTTATCTTCCTCCATTCGCTTTCAAATCTAACAAACATTCTGAATCTAGATGAGGCACCTGTCCGTTTCGGGCGGTTAGCATTTTACCCATGCCAGCACCAAATTCTAATTCGGTGCGCATTAAACAGTTTGCTCGATCGCAGTGTTTGTTGCCAGTTTCTTTGCCAGTTTCATCATTAATGTTTATTCCTTCATGAGGGTTCACCATGTCAGATCCAATATTGACCAAACCAAATAAATGACCAAATTCGTGTATTAAAGTAGCCGTTTCAATGGTGGCGACTGTAACAAACCTACTTTTTCTGGCTAGATTTCTAATGGTTGATTCATAAATAACCATCGAAGTATTTCTATACACCGCTCCAAGCATCGATAAATCAGCACCAAGATCATCCTTAATTGATGGCGCATCTGCAAAATAAATATAAGTAGTGAGTGTTTTTCCTTGATTGAATGCGGTTCTGTTTTTAGTTTCTAAATCAGCAATTTCTTCAAGTTTCAGCGTTTCTTTATCTGGGGATTCTAATTCTTTATAGACTACTTCTATATTCTGTTTAAAGGTGCGTAATTTTATAAACTCAACAAGATTCGCTATGGCGACAATGGTAGGCTTAAATCCTTTTACGTGCCCAATTTCTATTTTTAACTTATCGAATTTCGTGTTAGAAAGTAAATCATTTGCCGAATCGCCAATAGATTTGAAACTAGCTGGTTTATCAATTTTTTCGTTCTCAGCATCAGCCTCTGAGCTTTTTGAACAACTAAAAAAAACTAAAACAATAAAAACAAAAACGGAGTAAAGGCTTTTTTTCATACAAAAAGGTAAGCGGTTCAAACTAAATATCTAAGATAATGATATTAACATCATTCTATTATCATTTTAAACTTAGTTTCGCTAAAAAGTCGAAATGTGCACCTTCTTTTATAAGTTCGCAGGTAAAATTATTGGCCATAGCCGCTCGCTGTAATGTGTTATAATCTATATAAAGCCAATCAAAAGCAATGCTTTTTTCTCCTTTATGCATCATCGTGAAGTTTACCTCGCCGTAATAGTTGGTATTGTCAGGAATCCAATAGCCACCGTCTTCATCTTCATCAAACATATAAATAATATCACTTGAGTCTAATAAAATTTGACCCTTAGGGTTCAAAAGACTTTTTAAGTGCGCAAAAAACATATTGAGATTTTCTAGTTTACCAACGATTCCTATACCATTCATTAATAATAAAAGAGTATCGAATTTTCCATTTTTAAAATCATAAAAATCGCTAAGTATGGAATTGGTAATTCCTCTTTTTTTACAGACTTCAATCGCCCCCTGAGAATGGTCTAAAGCAGTAACAATTAACCCTTTTTCCTGTAAATACAAGCTATGGCTGCCCGCACCGCAACCAATATCTAACACTTTGCCTTTACATAATTGTAAAGCTTTTTGCTCAAGAATTGGCATTTCCTTAAAATTGCGAAACAAATAGGGGAGTGGCATCGTGTCTTTTTCTTCTAAAGAGGAATAGGTTGTAATGTCTGAAGTGTAATTTCCGTTCTGAAAATCTAAAAGTGCCTTCCCAAAAATATCTATTGCCATTTAACGCGTATTTTGCAGCAAAATTCAGTCATTTACATTACTATAAAAAATAAAAAGCTAATCTTGGATGATTTTATTGCTAATTTACCGAAGCTTGCCAAAGAAAAGCATAGCGAGAATAAAAAATTCTTTTCGAAACTAAAGCAAAAGCCAACTAAGAATTTAGATTATGTGAGGCAAGAATTGCATACCAATGAGTTTAAGAAAACAGATTGTTTGCAATGTGGTAATTATTGTAAAAATACAGCTCCACTTTTACAAATGCCGATATAGCCCGCTTCTCAAAATATTTTAAGTAAAAGCCACAGCAATTTATTGTCCGATACTTGCGCTTAGATGAGATGAGCGACTATGTTTTACAACAAGTGCCCTGCGCTTTTTTAGGAGTGGATAATTATTGTTCTATTTATGAAGTAAGACCAAAAGTCTGCCGTGAATTCCCGCATACAGATCGAAAAAAATTTCAGAAAATAAGTCACTTAATCCGTAAAAATGTTGCTGTTTGTCCCGTAGCTTTTAATATCGTGAAGGCTATAAAAAAGCATATAAAGTTTTAATTAATTTAATCTTCTAGGTTCTGTCTCGGGTTTTGCGTCTTGGATAATCAATAAATGCAGAGAAACAGGAGGCAAGAATTAAGACAATAAGCGTCTAATTTTTGCCAGCAGGTCTTGGCTCTTGAGCGCAGCGGTCATGATTTATATACAATGGTTGCGCTACTGTGATGAATTCATTTTTTTTTGTATTTTTAACCCTATGGAATCACTCATTAATTATTTCGAAACCATACCCTCATTACACCGCTCCCTACTTTTAGTAGGGGGGATTACTTTTTTTTGGTTTATGGAAGGTATATTGCCCTTATTCAAATTCTCTTATAAAAAATGGGCACATGCTATTCCGAACCTATTTTTTACTTTGACAACGATTATTATCAACTTTGCTTTAGCCTTTTTGTTATTAAAAACTAGTGATTGGACTATAGCTCATAATTTTGGAGTTCTTAATTGGTTGTCATTACCCTTTTGGGCTTATATTTTGATGGGTGTTTTTCTGATGGATTTTATTGGTGCGTATTTAGCGCATTATGTAGAGCATAAAGTAAAACCTTTGTGGATGATACATTTAGTACATCATACGGATCATAATGTAGATGCTACCACCGCCAATAGGCATCACCCCTTAGAGAGCATCATTCGTTTTACCTTTACTTTATTGGCTATTTTTGTTCTTGGCGCGCCGATTGGCATTGTTATGTTGTACCAATCGCTTTCTTTGATATCCACACAATTTACCCATGCCAATATAAAATTACCTAAAAAATTAGATGCTGCCATCAGTTGGGTTCTAGTATCACCAGATATGCACAAAGTGCATCATCATTATGTATTGCCTTATACGGACTCTAACTACGGAAATATTTTTTCGATCTGGGATAGGTTATTTGGCACTTTTATGAAGTTTGACCGTGAAGCCATAGTCTATGGCGTTGATACTTTCCCTGACGAAGTAGAAAATAGCAATCTAAAATCGCTCTTAAAACAACCTTTTCACACCTACAGAAAACCTACAACGGTTAAGAATTAGGTTTTTTTCTTCTTGTATTTTAAAGATGAGTTCTATAATAAAAAATGTATTTTTGAATATAAGACTCCTATAATTTTCCCATCACATTAAAAATTAATCGAGTTTAAAAGACAAAACGCACCATAACTTGAACTTAGAATATTTTATTGCAAAACGGCTGGCTAAAGGGAAAACCCAGAAGAATGGTGTGTCTGCACCCATTATTAAAATAGCCATTGCAGCCATTGCCATAAGTATTATCATGATGCTCATCGCTATCGCCACGGGAGTCG